>LNQE01001088.1_pt1 | contig 12038 bp, 10 predicted proteins | sample 603111 | NCBI WGS metagenome assembly LNQE01 (sample SAMN04260313, study PRJNA301899) | hydrocarbon metagenome | isolation source: hydrocarbon-contaminated ditch | place: Germany: Bremen | collected 1998
CCGGAATGCTCGCCGAGGCGGTACAGGCCGAAGAGATGCTCGGCGGGCATGAGCGAAAGGTACTCGAGCTGCAGGAGGCGATCCCCCGACTGGAGCGCGACCCCGCGTTTGCGGCGTGCAGTGAGATGGAGCAGCAGATACGCGCGCTGGAAGCAGAGAGAGCCGAGATGGTCCGCAGGTCTGCCGGCGTGACGCTTCCTGCCATGCAGGTGCTCCGAAAGGTGGAAAAGATTGCGGGAAAGCGGCAGGACAGAATTATCCGCGATAAGGTTCGGCGCCTCAGAGACCTCCTTGCCGATCTGCCCGCAGGGCAGGAGACCGAACGTGACGCGCTGCTTCTCGATGTGATGCCTTCGGTGCTGGATCTGATCCGCGAGGGTGAACTGACCCTGAAGAATAAGGAAGAACAGCATCTCTTTTCAGACGATCAAACACTCCGCAACGAGCTTTCCGGCATTGCCGCACTGTTCAGGGACGTCGATGATCGGCTGAGCCGCACCAGGAGCCGCCTTGCCGATACTCCTGTTCTTCTTGAGCGGGAGCGGCTCATTATGGAGCTGGAGGAATGCCGGAGGCGGCAGCAGGCACTGCAGGCTGCGCTCGAAGAGAGCCGTCAGCAGATCGAGAAGATGAGCCACACTTTTGCGGATCTGACAGAACGGCTGCACGAGCGGACGAAAGACCTGGACGATCGGGACATCGCCGTCAGCGTGGAGATGCTCCCGGCATATGCCGGGCATGGAGCGGCATGAGATGCGCGGATCAATAAGGGAATCTTGTTTAGCCCGGACCTCATGTTATATTGATGGGTATGGTCGATGAGTGCTGATGCAACAACACCGAGAACTGGACCCGGGCCGAACTTCTGGCTTGCAGTGCCTGCCATCTCTCTGGGGGGGATCGGGATCGGCGTTCTGCAGCGAGCCCTCCAGATCAATATCATCGATACAGGCGCATGGGGGTGCGTGATCGGATCATTCGTCCTCTTCTACCTGGCATATATGAAGCCTCGAAGGGATATTGTCTCGCTCTTCACTCCGCTCTTTGCAGTAATCATCTTCGTTCTGCCCAGTGAGCTGCAATCCAGTGGCGAAGGTATTTCCTGGCTCGTGCTGCAGATCGCCTTTGCGCTGAGCATCTCCATTCTTGCACTACGGGTGGAGAAATGGTTCAGCCAGCCTCGGACCCGGCGGCAATGGGAGGACGAGGATGAAGATGAAGAAGAGGATGATGTAGATGAGGAAGGTGATGTAGATGACGATGGAGGAGATGTTAGATAGCTATATCGAGGAGCTCAAACCCCATGTCGCGACCATTGATGACGAAACAGGGCACCTGATCGCCTCCGCCCTGCTGACGTTCAAGTTCGGTCTCTACAAAAAAGCCATCGAGTGGTGCAATGAGGCGCTGAAGCGGCTTGAGGAGAAGAGGGGCGCTCCTGATGCTGTAAGGACGGCACTCATGATTGTACGGGAGCACGCTCTCGATCTCGCCGCATCGCGGGTTACGGAACACCCAAAACATTCCTTCCGGTCGGACGATCAGGGGCTGCTTGCCGTCGATCTTCCGGGCAGGGAGGTGGAGAGGCCGGTTGCACTGGATATGGATAATGCCCTGATTCTGCTCTATGCAGTGGGGATCGCGAGATCGCCTGACGACGAACAGGCGCTCGAGGAGCACCGGCGGTTTCCCATACAGATCCTGGAGTCGTACAGCGAAAAGCTCACGGAATAAATAGTCTGCAGGCATTGCGAACCTGCATCCGGATGTTCTTCAGGCATCCCTGTCCCGAAATGTCAGGGTCGGTGAGGATTGAACGAGCGCCTGCTGTACGGGCCTGCGCGATGCGTCAGCGCGGATTTCCTTGCCGCAGAAACGCCTTCTCCTGCCTCCTCATCCCAGAGCGATAAACCCGGTCGGGAAAGGGGTTCATGTTCCGGCCCATGGCTGGCCCGGGTGGTAGAGATCTATGGTATCGCCCCTTTCTTTGGTGCATGCACGGTTTACCGCCGGTTATCGCCTCCGGGGATTGCGGATCAAGGAAGCGATGCTCCCCGCGATCCGCTGGAGAGTGACAGGCGGAAAACCGTGCAGGGATCCTGCACCCTTTCCCATGCCCTATGCATCGATTTCGCATGAAACCGCATGAGTCCGGGGCCACAGGCATACCGAATGAACATGGGCGATGTTGCCCACCGCCCATGTTCATATAAAACGCCCATGAAGCCCCCGGGAGGGGCTGCAGGCGCAACGGATGAAAATCCATGAGTTTTCTGGAGCATCACGGATTCTTTAGTTGCTGAAGCTCCCAGTACGGTGAACCGAGGGAGACATCCTCATAGGGGGGGACCGGGGAGGGGGAGAACCCCTCCCCCCGTGAGGATGGCCGGTGGGAAGCCGTGTACAATAGCGAATTGATTTGAACGGCGAGAGGCTTTCATTTCAGAAATCGGTTTAATTTTAATGGTATAATTGACCCGGTTCGGGCGATCAAAGATTCTGGCTGCATGTCTGGACGCAGCCCCGTGTACGGGCACACGCCGCCCATCGCAGGGCAGGGAAAGCGGCTTTTAAGGAACGGAGTTCTCCCGGGCGGGGACCGATGCCCGCCACGGTTCACAGGAACGGGGCGCCCGGACTGAATCGGTTCCGTGATGCCTGCACCCGGTTCATCGATCCCGGTTGCGCCTGTGGCCTGCAAAGCCTCGTAATGCTTCCAAACGGCCACGGCATGCACCGCGATGCTACTCGATCTCGACGAGCTGAATATCAAACATCAGATCCATCCCCGCCAGCGGGTGATTGGCATCCAGCGTGACGGTCGACCCGGTCACCTCGCGCACCGTGACAACCATGACCTGCCCGTCCGACTGAAGGATCTGCAGTTGCTGGCCCACTTCTGGTTCGAAGTCTTCAGGGAGCTGGTTACGGTCTGCCGTGATCATCATATCCTCCCGACGATGACCGTATGCTTCATCCGCAGGGACTCTGGCGGTCTTTTTTTCACCGGGGTTCATACCGACGATCGCCTCCTCAAAGCCCTGAATCACCTGCCCGTCGCCGAGGGTAAATTGAAGGGGTTCGCGGTCGTAGGAACTGTCGAACACCGTTCCGTCTTCCAGTCGGCCGGTGTAATGCACTTTTACGGTATCTCCGTTTTTTGCCTGCGCCATTGTTGCCTTGACCATATTAACCACCGCCGGGTTGTATCCACCAATTATTATTTAAAACTGATTATTATTTTATATTGCTGCAAGAAGCGGGCAGTATACCTGATTTAACCGCAGGATAGCACCTGAACATATCAGAAACCGGTGCATTGCCAGGCTATCGGGACACTGCATTTCATCTCCTTCAGGAGTGTGCGATGCGCCCTCGCCTGCCCATAGGAGCGATGAAACGCCGGGAAATCACCGGTGATCCATCTCGCCTGCGAAATCCGCTTCAGGGTTCGCCCGGAGCGGGGATCGGGAGCACTGCAGATAGCAGTGCCGCCCAAAAAAAGTTACTCTTCTCTTGTCCTTCCCGTCAACCGGTCCATCATCTCGGGAGCCCGATCCCTGAGGCCGAACCCGACGATGATGGCGATCGCAGCACCGATGCCGAGAGCAACTCCCCATGCAAGCGGAACGACGAAGGCATATATGATCGAGAGGTCGAGCAGGAGCTGCTGAAGTGCGAGAATGACGACGACGAAGTAGAGGAACGCCCTCAGCAGCAACGTGACCGTCCCGAAGTACTCAATCCGCTGCGCTTCCCCGAGACTCTGGAGGAAGTCCATGAGCCAGTCAATCAGGATGATCCCGACGATGAGGATCAGGATGAACGCGATAATGTTCGGGATATAGGCCAGGAAGGCCGCGACCAGTGCTGTCAGGGCCGTGATCTGGAGGACACTGACCGCTGCGAGAATTGCGATCAGGTAGATAATCCAGCGGACAATAAGGTCGAAGAGATGGACTATGCTCGTTGAGGAGCGTTCGATATACTGTCCGACCGCTGTCTTCCTGAGAGCATCGTCGACACCTATCCGGTCGAGAACCTCGGCAACAATCCTACCAAGGATGCGTCCGATAATCCAGCCGATGATGAGGATGATGATTGCTGCGATGAGATTTGGCAGAAACAGAATGACATTACGGGCCAGCTCCTCTACTGGCTCAAACGGTGCCAATACCTGCGCCGAGAGGTCTTCATTTGCCATGGTAAATCACCGCCTGAAGGATATGAAAGGTACTATATAAAGCTTGGTGCTGCTGCTGCCTCCGGCGGTCAGGCGGGTGTGCCAGACGAGGCTATTTCGAAATTCCGGCTGTAAGCGGGATCCGGGCGCCGTATGCAGGGGTCACGGCGATTGTCGGCACAAACGAGATCCTGTCGATATGACCTCCGCGATGGCGCCCGGTGAGTGGCAACTGCACGGCCGTGCCGCTGGAGGGCGGGCAATCCCGGCTGCGTCAGGAATCGTGCGAAGAATGCCCGATGAAGAGAGCAATGAGATAAAACGGCATCCCGACTGCCGCTCCACCCGCTTCTTCGGAGCGATCCGGAGTGCCGCCCGAATCTCGATCCAGAGGGATTCAGCGATGAAGAGCAGGGCAACTTTCTACCGGGGAGTATATCAGGGCATGACCTGCCGCCCGCCATGGCGGCGCAGAGGGTTTTATATACCGAGCCTGACGATGGCCTGCATTACCGGAGTGACCTGCATGCAGCATGAGAGTTATCCAGTACCTGAGCATGGCAACATACCGATCTACAATGCACAGACGAAAACCGTCGAGATGCTCGAGAGGGTGGTGCTGCCGGATGAGGAGTGGAGAAAGCGTCTGACACCTGAGCAGTTCGCTGTCGCCCGGAAGAAGGCGACCGAGCCGCCCTTCAGCGGAAAGTATCACGACTGCAAGGAGAAGGGCATCTACCGGTGCGTCTGCTGTAGCATTGATCTCTTCGATTCAGAGACGAAGTTTGAATCAGGGACAGGATGGCCGAGTTTCAGGGCGCCTGTCGCGGAGCAGAACATCCGAACGGAGCTCGATACGAGCTATGGCATGAGCAGGGTGGAGGTGCTCTGCGCACTGTGCGATGCCCATCTCGGGCATGTGTTCGACGACGGCCCGCCGCCCACCTTCAAGCGGTACTGCATAAACTCGGCATCGCTCATATTTATTCCGGAGGATTGACGGGGCTCTGCACTTCGTGCAGACAGAGAGAAGCGCCGGAGGCTGATGGAGCGCCCGCCAAAACAGGCAGACCATCTCGGGCCTCCTCTACCGGAGGGAAAAGCTCAACGATACTCCTGGCTGTATGGGGCATCTTTATGACAGGTGAAGACGCGGAAGAGGGGCTCTCTCCCCGCATGCCCACCCGGGCGGTGCTGTTGTACCCTCCTCTCAAACGGAGCGTGGCTGCGGTCCCTGCGCAACAACGCACGGTTCTGCCAGCTCCGGTATGCATCGCAGGCAGCGCCGCCGTTCCAGCGTGCCTCCCCATTTCTGCGTTCATCAGGCTGGCTCTTTCATGAAGGTCGCTTCGATCACGGATCGCTGCATCTCCGTGCCCCGGATCATCATGCACCAGCGATGAGTTCGAACCGAGACGGGAGTCAGCATGCCGAAGAGCTGCCGGACCTCGTCCCCGGTGAAGTAGTGGTTGAGCACCGAACCCCTGCGGAGAAATGTATGCTCCTCAACCTCTTTCCCCCTGCCGAAACGCATGTCGTCCACGCCAAAGCCGCAGAAGAAGAGCCTCCCTCCCTTGCGGAGAGTGCGTGCGGACTCGAGAGCGATCCGGGAGCGCCCGGGACGGAGCATATGGCCGATGACATGGCTGGCAAAGATCGCATCGAACGAACAGTCCAGGAAGGGGAGGCTGCAGGCGTCGGCAACCAGGAAGTGGATCCGGGAGGCGGCACCGGGTATCCGGCAGCTCCGGGCAACGGCGTTTCCCGAGAAGTCGAGCGCGGTGATCATCCACCGCTGCCCCATCATCGCAGATACGGTCGATCCGTTCCCGCACCCGAGCTCAAGCACCGCAGCATTCCTAAAAAGGCAGGGGAGATCCCGGGTATGCCTCCCCCACAGGCATCCGCGGCTGCTGTATTCCTCGTCCCATGCCCTTGCGGCCGCTGCCTGCGACCTGCCGAATTCGCGCTCCGTCATCCCTGATCCTGCATCTTCTGCTCCCGCAGATATCGGGCTCGAACCAGCCTGATCTCCTCATAGGTGTACTCATTGCCCAGCCGTTCCCTGAGCGGTTTGAGGAGCGGCGTGTCGGCGGTCTCCAGCGCCCGCAGAATCGCCCGCTGTTTCGCCGGCTCCACGAGCCGATCGAGCGGCACACCCTCTCCGCGCTCGATGAGCCGGGCAAGGTGAGAGGTGACGGTCTCCGGGCGCAACCCCCTCCTCTCTGCTATCTCCTCGATGGAGAGCCCCTCCCGATACAGATCCAGGGTCGCCTGCAGAACCCTTGCAGCAGTCTTCAAAGGTTTTCCGGCGGATTTTGGAGATGTTTCACCCGGGGTGCGGGGAAGGGAGGGGGGAATGCCGCTCTCTCCCCTGCAGAACCGGCCGATGATCGCAAGGAACGCATCGCCGTACTTCTGCACCTTATTCTCGCTCATGCCGTGTAGATTCCTGAGATCAGCGGCGCTCCCGGGATATGAGGCCGCCATCTCCCGCAGGGTTCTGTCGTGAAGAATGACGTACGGGGGCACCCCTTCGCGGTCGGCGAGCACTTTCCTTGCCCGTCGAAGCTCTGAAAACAACACCCGGTCATATTCTTCATCGTCCCGTCCCGGCAGGTGCTCCGGCGGCTCCGGGAGTGTCAGATGGACCGGGATGCTGCCGGCAAGCACCTCCCTGCCTGCGGCATTCATCCGCAGGACCGGGTAGGCATCGCCTGCCGAGTCCAGGTATCCGCGCTGGACGAGTTCCCGGATGAATGCCAGCCACTGGGATCGCGGATACCCCTGCCCGGTACCATACTCGGGCAGGCGATCGTGGCCTGACGACAGAATTCTCCGGCTTTTCGACCCGCAGATGATATCGGCAATGTAGGCTGCCCCGTACCGGCCGTTGACCCGTGATATGCACGACAGTATCCTGCGCGCAACCTCTCTCCCGTCAAATGTCGCCGGTGCCGAGAGGCAGCGGTCGCAGGCGTTGCAGGGGCCGCCTTCATACGTCTCCCCGAAGTACCGGAGCAGGTGCGCCCGCCTGCATGCGGGGCTCTCGCAATAGTCGAGCATATCATTGAGTTTCCGGTATGCAACCTGCTTCTGGGTAGGATCCGTGTATTCCCGCTCGATTATGTATTTGATCTTGCCATAGTCGCCCCTCCCAAAGAAGAGGATGCAGTCGCTCGGCTCGCCGTCCCTGCCGGCCCGACCGGTCTCCTGATAATAGGCCTCAATGTTCTTCGGGAGATCGGCATGGATCACGTACCGCACATCCGGTTTGTCGATCCCCATGCCGAATGCAATCGTTGCGCAGATGATCTCGACATCTCCCCTGATGAACTTCTCCTGGGTCTCGGATCGGACCGAATCAGGCAGGCCTGCATGGTACGGCAGGGCCCGGAATCCCCGGCTCCGAAGTTTCTCTGCGAGGTCGACGGTCGACTTCTGGCTGAAGCAGTAGATGATTCCGGCGTCGTCGGGGTGATCCCGCACGTAGGCGAAGAGCGCCTTCTCCATGCCCCTCTTCGGCATGACCCGGTAGAAGAGGTTCTTTCGGTTGAAGCTGCCGATGTAGACGCTCGGGCAGTCGAGGTTCAGCTGGTCGATGATGTCCTGCTGAACTGATGGGATCGCGGTCGCCGTCAGTGCGATGAGGGGAACGCCGGGGAAATGCTCTTTTAACACCCTGAGCTGGCGGTACTCCGGCCGGAACTGGTGGCCCCACATAGAGATGCAGTGCGCCTCATCGACGGCAATGAGGCTGACGCCCGCATGCCGCAGGATATCGAGGAAGTGCTGCTGTGTCAGCCTTTCTGGAGAGATATAGAGGATCTTGATATGCCCGTTCTCGAGAGCCTGCTCGGTTGCGCTCTTCTCTGTGTAGCCGAGGGAGCTGTTCAGCGTTGCGGCAGGGATGCCGTTTGCCAGCAGCGCGTCCACCTGATCCTTCATCAGGGAGATGAGCGGCGAGACAACGACGGTCAGGCCGTCCAGAAGAAGCGCGGGGAGCTGGAAGCAGAGAGATTTCCCGCCTCCCGTCGCCATGACCGCAAGGACGTCCCTGCCCTCGAGCACGTCGTTGATGATCGCCTCCTGGTACGGGAGAAATGCCTGATACCCGAAGTATGTCTCGAGGGTGCGGGCTATCCGCTCCTCGGGTATGCCTTTGCGGTGATCATCTCTGGAGGCGGCTGAAGGTTTCATGGCAGCGATTGGGTGGGTGAAAGACTGAAGAATGCCATGTATATATGCGTCCTTATTTTCGATAAGGATTGCTTTGTTACCGAAGGCCGGGCGGCAGGATGGCTATCCTCCGGCGGGGCGTGAATGCCGGTTCGGGGTTGGCCGGAGAAGGATCAGGCACATGCATGCCGCCCGCGCTCGCAGACGGGGCTGCGGCCGACCGGAAGGCGGGCAGACGGCCCGGACTGCATATGCCGGGCAGGCAGATACTCGCATGATGCTAAACCGGTATGGATGATCGGCAGATCTCGACGGCAGGAGGATTACTCTATCAAGTGCATCCGTATTTTTCGCGTTGCGCCTGTAGCCCGCAGGGCTTCATATGAAACGCCGATGAGGCCGTTTTATGGCCACTGGCGTAACGGATGAAAGTTCATGAGCGGATATCGATACCGAACTCAAGGATTTTCATGGTTGCACCTGTGTTGCTCGCCAGCGCATGGGAGTACATAGGATATCATAAAACTGATATGTTGCGCCGATCACATTGCATGTAATTCGTGATACGCAGCCGCTCCACCTCATGCGCAGAGGTGTTTCGTATGCAGGAGACTGGCGATCCACGCTCGGTTGCACGCCGCTACCCCGGCCTCTCCGGAGGGCGCAAGCGCTCATCGTGATTTCAACGCCATACCACAGCATTTCGCAAAAAACCGGTGCATGACTGTAATGAATGAGGCATTAAAACAGGATGCTGCTATGGGGATTCGAACCCCAGTCGTAGGAGTGAGAGTCCTACATGATTGGCCGGACTACACTATAGCAGCGCGGTTGCATGCACAATGCTCTTTATTGTTGAACGTGCTGCCACATAAAATTATCCTTAGCCTGCACACGCCGGCATTCCGGCCTGCACCGGGATTTCCTGCGGGATCCGGAATCGGGGATGGAGGAGCGTGCCTCCTGATCACAGTCAGCAATAAGTAGATCGCTGGATAATTTATATAGGCAGCAATGAGCAGTCTTGAAGAGCAGATCAGGGAGATTGAAGAAGAACTCAAGAGAACTCCCTACAATAAGGCCACCTCCAAGCACATCGGCCGCTTAAAGGCAAAGGTCGCGAAGCTGCGCGACGATGCCGTTTCCCGGGCGATGGCGGCAGGCGGAGGCGGCGAAGGCTACTCGGTCAAGAAATCCGGCGACGGGACGGTGGTGCTGGTCGGGTTCCCCTCCGTCGGCAAGAGTACGCTCCTCAACGAGCTCACCGGCACGGAGAGCGAGATCGCCTCCTATGCCTTCACCACGGTCTCCGTTGTTCCCGGCGCCCTCGAGCACCGGGGGGCGAAGATCCAGATTCTCGATATCCCCGGCCTGATTGCCGGTGCGGCGATAGGCAGAGGGCGCGGGAAGGAAGTGATCGCCGTCGTCCGGAGCGCCGACCTGATCGTCATACTGGTCGACGTCTTCAATGAGCAGCACGTGGATGTGCTGCTCAAGGAGCTCTACGACGCCGGGATACGGATCAACAGGCAAAAACCTGACATCACCATCAAGAAGACCTCAAGCGGCGGCATACGATTGAACTCGGTGGGCAGCGTTGACCTTGATATCGACGAGATCAGGTCGATCCTTGCCGAGCACCGTATCGTCAATGCCGACATCCTTATCCGCGGTGAGGTGACGCAGGACGATCTCATCGATGCGATGTTTGCAAACCGCATATACGTCCCCGCGTTCATCGCAGTCAATAAGGTCGACCTGGTCGACGAAGAGACCGGACAGACGATCGAAGAGGAGCTGACCGAACGGTTCCGCGAACCCCCGATCATGATATCTGCGCAGACCGGATACAACATGGAGAAGCTGAAAGATGCGATCTTTGAGAAGTTCGGATTTATCCGGGTTTATTTAAAGCCGGCAGGCGGGCCTGCCGATCTGGAAGAGCCGCTGATCATCCGCCGCCCGGGGACCGTAGGGGACGTCTGCCAGCGCCTGCACCGCGAGTTCGTGGACCGGTTCCGGTATGCGAAGGTCTGGGGGAAGTCCGTCAAGCACGACGCACAGCGTGTAGGCCTCGCCCATACAATCGAGGACGGCGACATCTTAAGCATCGTCACCCGCCGCTGACGGCAGCCTCGATTACGGGAAGCGGCGCATCGGTCTTGAGTGCTGTGCCGGAATAGTGCGCCCTGCCCGCACGGTACCCCAGCGCCTGCAGGCGCTCGACCACCCGCTCGATCCCCGCCGGGGATACTCTTCTGGACTTCGCGACGACGTGGTAGTCATAGTGGCTGGAGGTATCGAGTTCCTGCAGGCAGAGATCGATCAGCCGTGCGCACTGCGGCCCGGTGTTCAGCACCAGACCCTCCACGACACTGCGCATCGCCGCAAGGATCTCCGGGTCGTTGATCCTTCCGCACCAGAGCGGGCCGATCGGGATCAGCGCGGCATTGCAGCACTCGCACCGCATCGGATCCGGGATGAGCCCCCTCTGCTCCGTCCTGTACAGGCACGCCGGGCACTGCATGACGTACCCGATATGCGCCAGCGTCCGATCCGCCGCCGCAGCGCCGCCGGTGATCCGGAGATGCAGGCGCAGAAAATGCTCCCGTGCGAAACAGAAGACCGGTTCGACGCCGCGGTCATACTTGATGATCTCGCGGACGGCAAAGCCCATCAGCGTGCGGAGGGCGACCTCGGCATGGTACTCGGTATTCATCGGCCGGGAGAAGTACCGGCGCATCCCTGCCTTCAAGTGCGCCCCGCAGAGGGGTGCGGTATCGGTCGCGGTCACGAAGAGAAAGCGGCGTGCACTGCGGGCGGCGGCATCGACGAAGGGAGCCGGCGTCCCGAACGGATCCAGATCGACCGCATCGAACCGCCGTCTGCTGGCGAGCACGTTCGCGTCTTCATGCGACACCTCGAGATCGAGCCCGAGGTGCCGCACGTTTTGCCGGATCAGGTCGACCGCCCGGGTGTCCCGGTCATTGATCGTCACCCGGATGCCGCATTCGTGCGCAACGCGCAGCCCGCGGACCCCGGTTGCACCCATTGCATCCAGGTAATCGGTCGGCCGGAGGACCGAGAGGAGCAGTATCGTCGCATCCCGGTTCAGCTCCATCCGGCGATTATAGAAGATCGGGGCGCTGCCGGGCGGAAACCGGTGCTCGGGATCCTGTTTCGGGACAGAAAATGCCGTGCTCCCCTCGGTTACCCAAACAACCTCCATATTGCCATCACATCTGTTGGTGAGATACACTTATACGTTTTTGTGTGAAAATACTATATTCACATCTCTGGGCTTGTGGCCTAGTCAGGATAGGGCGTTAGCCTCCTAAGCTAATGGTCGGGGGTTCAAATCCCTCCAAGCCCGCTGTTCGTTTCTTCAGTTCCGCCGCCGGCACAGGCGGCAGCCCGTCTCTGCGCGGGATCTGGCCCGGGCGGACGATCGATCCCTCCTTTTCACATGAAACCACACGATGCCCTGGGGCCACAGGCATACCGAATGAAGGTGGGTGGTAAGCAGCACCCACTTTCATCTAAAATGTGAACCATTTCTGAAATTGAAAGCTCTCCCCGCTCAAATCGATTCGCTCCCGTGCACGGCTTCCCCCGACCATCCTCGCAGGAGGAGGGGCGGACGGGGAGGGGGTCTCCCCCTCCCCGGTCCCCACCC
>LNQE01000123.1_pt1 | contig 11995 bp, 12 predicted proteins | sample 603111 | NCBI WGS metagenome assembly LNQE01 (sample SAMN04260313, study PRJNA301899) | hydrocarbon metagenome | isolation source: hydrocarbon-contaminated ditch | place: Germany: Bremen | collected 1998
GGCGGGGCCTCGCGAGAGGGGGCGGCCTTGGGCGATGCCCCGGGCGCGCCCGGGGACTGCCCGAAAAAGACGAAATACGGCACCGCCAGCCCGGCATACAGGAGCGTCCCGGCCGAGGCCGCCTCCAGGAACAGCCACACCAGGGCCATGTGGGCCTCGGCCGTGGCCGCGATCACCATGGGTTTGGACACGAAGCCGCAGGTGCCGGGCAGGGCGGACAGGGACATGGCCCCCACCACGGTGGCCGCGAAGGTCAGGGGCATGGCGGAAAAAAGCCCGCCGAGCTCGGTGAGTTTCCGCTTGCCCGTGGCCGCGATCACCGATCCGGCGGACATGAACATCAGGGACTTGTAAAGGATGTGGCAGAAGGCCAGGACGCAGGCGCCGTTTAAGGCCTGGGGCGTGCCGATGCCCACTCCCACCAGCATGAACCCCACCTGGTTGGTGATGCTGTAGGACAGAAGGCGGCGCAGGTCGTTTTCGCGTAAAGCGTAGACCAGGCCGTAGAGGATCATCAGGCACCCGGCGGCAATGAGCAGCCCGTAGCCCGGGAAGCCCCGGATGAGCACGTATACGGCGGTCTTGGTGGTGAAGGCCGACAGGAACACTGCTCCCGTGGGCGAGGACTCGGGATAGCTGTCGGGCAGCCAGGCCGAGAAGGGAAAGGCCGAGGCATTGATCAGGAACCCGGCCAGGACCAGAAGCGGCCCGGGGCCGCCGTCGGCCAGAAGCTCGGCGGTGAAGGCCGTGGAGCCGGTCTTGGCCGCCAGGAGCGCAAGTCCGGCCAGCAGGCAGATGCCGCCGAACAGATGCACCAGGGCGTAGCGGTAGGCCGCCGCCCGGGAACGTGTTGTGCCTCCGGCCAGGATCACGAAGACTGCGGCCAGGGCCATGGCCTCCCAGAAGACGTAGAGGGTGACCATGTCCCCGGCGAACACCGCGCCGAGGGCCGACCCGGCATAGGCCAGGGTGGCGGCCCGCTCGGCCGCACTCTGCCGGCCGAAGGAAAACAGGCAGGCGAGGCTGGCGCTTAGGGTGAAAATCCAGGCGAAGAGCACGGCCAGCCTGTCGGCGCGCAGAAATTCCAGGCTCAGCCCGGCCGGGTGCAGGGACAGGGACGTCCCGCCGTCGCCGGGCAGGGCGGACACGGCCCAGACCGAGGCCAGGGCGGCGGCCAGGGACACCGCCCCGCCGGTTTTTTTGCCGAAAAAGCCCGTGAGGGCGGCCCCGGCGAACAGGGGCAGGGCGGGATGCAGGCTAGCGATCATAGAACTCTTCGCCTCGGCCGAGGAACACCCCGGCCAGCCCGGTCACGAGGACCAGGGCCCCACAGGCCAGAAATCCCACCAGGGCGTGGAACCCGAAAAAGCCGTCGAACCCGAAATGGGCCGGGCCGTGGGCCAGAAGGCTTGCGCCCAGGCTGGCCAGGCACAGGCCCGCCGCCGCGCGCAGGGCCAGGAGCCGGCCTTTGGCCATGGCCGGGTCCGCATGGCCTGTCTGGCCGGTGTTGCCGGTTTTGCCGGATTGGCCAGTTTGGCCCTTTTGGGAGGTAGTGCCGTTTTTCATGAGGGCCTCCCCGGGACGGAAAAAGGGTTGAGGGGGCGCTGTGCGGTCATGGTACGGCCCCCGCCAGACGCAGGAGCACGTCGGGCCACCAGAAAAGAGCCAGCACTAAAAGGGCCGTGATCACCGGCGGGACCACGCACCACCTCGGGGCCTCGCGCAGCCCGGAGGGCACGGCCTTTTTCTTCCGGCGTTTCCCGGAACCGTCCTGGACCGCATCGTCCGGGGCCTGAGCGAAAAAGGCCCGGATGATCACCGGCAGGAAATAGGCGGCGCTGAGGAGGGAACTAAGGCACAGGGCCGCCACCACCCCGTAGCGGGAGGTCTCGGCCGCAGCCAGCAGGATCTGCCATTTGCTCACGAAGCCAGCCGTCAGCGGCACGCCGATGATGGACAAGGCCCCCACGGCGAAGGCCGCGAAGGTAATCGGCATGCGCCGCCCCAGGCCGCTCATGCGGCTGACGTATTTCTCCCCCGTGGCCACGAAGATGGCCCCGGCGCAAAAAAAGAGCGTGATCTTGCCGCAGGCGTGCATGGCGATGTGCAAAAGGCCCCCGGCGTCCCCCCGGGGCACGAGCAGGGCCACGCCCAGGACCACGTAGGCCAGCTGTCCCACGGTGGAATAGGCCAGCCGCCGCTTCAGGCCGTCCTGGGTCAGGGCCACCACCGAGGCCGCGATCATGGTGAACACGCACACCCACACCAGGACGTCCCCCAGGTGCAGGGAGGAGAGATAATCGGTTCCCAGGATGCCGGTGACGGCCCGGTACACGGAAAAAACGCCCACCTTGACCACGGCCACGGCGTGCAACAGGGCCGACACCGGGGTGGGGGCCACCATGGCCGCCGGGAGCCAGGCATGCATGGGCATGACCGCGGCCTTGGCGAAGCCGAAGACGAAGGCGAAGAGCAGGCAGCCCACGGCCAGGGAACCCAGGCCCGGGGGCAGCACCCCGCCCGGGGTGAAGGCCAGGGTGCCCGAGAGGCCGTACACGGCGATCATGGCCGGCAGGGCCAGGGCGATGGAGCCGCCCAGGATGTAGGCCAGATAGCGGCGTCCCGAGGTGGCGGCCTCGGCGTCCTGGTGGTGGGTGACCAGGGGATAGGTGGCCAGGGAGAGGATCTCGTAGAAAAGGTACAGGGTAAAAAGGTTGGCGGCCAGGGCCACCCCCAGGGCGGCGCTCACGGACACGGCGAAAAAGACGAAATAGCGGGTCTGGGCGTGTTCCGAGAGGCCGCGCATGTAGCCCACGGAATAGATGGAGGTGACGATCCATAAAAACGAGGCCACCAGGGCGAATAAAAGCCCCGGCCCGTCCACGGCGAAGGCCAGGGGGGCCCCGGGCAGGACGTTGGCCACGAGGTATTCCACCCGGTTCCCGGCCAGGACGGCGGGCAGCATGGTCACGACCAAAAGGAAGCTGGTCACGGCGGCCAGGAAGGTCCAGGCCTCGCGCCGGTTGGGGGATGAGGCCGCCCCGGCCAGGACCATGCCCGGGATGGCGCACAGGGGCGCAATCACGGCCAGAAGGGGCGCGATGGAGCCGAAGCTCGGCAGGGCGGCGGCGGAGGCGATGACGGTGGCATCCATGGTCGTGAAGCGTCCTTTATCCCAATCCCGGCGGTAAAATGGGGTCCACCACCAGGCGTACGATCTGTCCGGTCATGAGTCCCATGACCACGAGGCTTAGGGCCACGAGGCACAGGGGGGCCAGGCGGACGGGCGACATCTCGTCGCGAAAAAACGGGACGGGCTCGGTGTGTCCGTGGCCGGTCTCTTCAGTCGGATTGGCCGGATCGGCCGGATCGGCCGGACTGGCGGCCGTGCCGAAGAAGCCGATTTCGAAGATGCGGAAAAAAAGCACGGCGTTGACCAGGCTCGACACCACCAGCGCCCCGGCAAAGGCGTAGCTTCCGGCCGTCACAGCCCCGGTGAGCAGGTACCATTTGCTGAAAAAACCGCAAAAGGGCGGCACGCCGATCATGGACGCCGCCCCCAGGACCAGGGCCGCCCCCGTCACGGGCATGCGCCGGAAAAAACCGCCCATGTCCGAGAACCGTCCCCCCGTGCCGCGTTCGATGTTGGCTGCGGCCAGAAACAGGCACAGGGTCATGAGCAGGTCGGCGAAGATGTGGTAGATGGTCCCGGTCAGGCCCGCCCGGTTGCCGATAAATGCCCCGCCCACCATGTAGCCGACCTCGGCCAGAAGGATGAAGCACAGCATCTTGCGCAGGGACCGCTGGGCCAGGGCGCAGAAGGAGCCGTAGAGGATGGCTGCCGTGGCCAGGACGACGGCCAGGGTGTTCATGGCCGGCACGGACCAGGCGACGTCCGGGGTGAAGAGGCTTATGATCATGCGGACCAGGACATAGGCCATGACCTTGGTGGTCAGGGGGGCCACCAGGGCTGCGGCCGGGGCGGCGGAAAAGGAATAGGCCGCCGGGAGCCAGGAATGGAAGGGGAAAAGGCCCATCTTGACCAAAAGCCCGGCCAGGATGACGCCCCAGGCCGCGGCCAGGGCCGTGGATCCGGACAGGCCGCCCGGAATCATCTGGCCGATGATGCCCGAGAGGTCGGCCATGTTGAGGGAGCCGGTCATGATGTACAGGTAGCCGACGCCCAGAAGATACAGCGAGGCCCCGAGCGACCCCACGAAGAGGTAGTTGAGGCTGGCCAGCATGGCCCGTTCCCGGCCTTGGGCCAGGATGGCGTAGCCGCTTAGGGCCGCGACCTCGATGAGCACGTAGAGGTTGAAGGCGTCGCCGGTGATGACGATGCCCATGTGCCCGGCCACGGCCAGGAGAAACAGGGCGTAGAAGGCCGAGTTTTTGAGCGGATAGCTGGTCTCGATCTCGGCCTTGGAGGCCAGGAAGGTGGCCAGGGCCGCCCCGGAGACGAAGGCCAGCATGAGGGCGGACAGGGGGTCGGCCACATAGGAGATGCCCACGGGCGGCGGCCAGCCGCCCAGGAAATAGACGGCCGGGCCTTGGGTGAGGGTCTGGACGGCCAGAAGGACCGAGGCGAAAAACGCCGCAGCCAGGGCCAGGGCGGCCAGGGCGTAGTTGGCCCGGCGGTAGAGGAACCGTCCGGCGGTCACGGCAAAGGCCCCGAAAAGCAGCGGGGCGATGGTCAGGATGGGCAGTTGGGCCGTCATTTGCCGCGCAGCCCCTTGAGGATTTCATCCTCCTCGATGGTGCCGTGGTCGCGGTGGATGTTCTGGACCAGGGCCAGGGCCACGCCCAGGGTGGCCACGGAGACCACGATGGCCGTCAGCATGAGCACCTGGGGCAGGGGGTTGGCGTAGGCGGCCGGGTCGGCCGTGCCCACGGCCGGGTCCAGGATGGGGATGCCCGCGCCCTCCTTGGCCCCGATGGACACGTAAAAAAGCATGATGGCCGTCTGGAAGATGCCCAGGCCGATGCATTTTTTCAGCAGATTGGTCTTGGCGATCATGGCGTAGAGGCCGATCATCATAATGGCGAAGTAGCCGTAATAATGAAATTTGTTTGCGAACTCAGTCAAAAGCTCGTGCATGGCTCACAGCCCCTCTTCCACGGTGCCCCGGGAGGACAGCAGCTTGTAGATGGTCACCAGGGTGGCCATGACCGTGAGGGCCACGCCGATTTCCACGATGAGGATGCCCATGGACCGGGCGGCCGGGACGGTTGCGCCGAAAAATGGGCCGAAGGCCCCGTAGTCCAGGAAATTGCCGCCGAAAAAAAGGGCCAGAAGCCCGGTTCCGGCATAGAGGCACACCCCGGCGGCGGCGGTCAGGATGGCGGTTTTTTCGGTCAGAAGGCTTTCCACCGTGCGCAGGTCGCGGGACAGGCCGACCAGGATGAAGCTTGCGGCCAGAAGCACCCCGCCCTGGAATCCGCCGCCGGGGCTGTAATGGCCGTGGGCGACGACGTAGAGGGCGAAGACCTGGATGAAGGGGACCATGAACAGACACATGGTCTCCACCACCATGTCCTGGGGCGTCCAGTCGGCGTCGATGCGCTCGAAACAGCTCGAACGCGGCGAGACCCGGCGCGGCGTGAGCATGGCCAGGACCACCCCGGTGGGCCTGTGGCGGTAGTAGTAGACCTCGGCTATTCCCCGCCGGCGCAGGACGCGCAGGATGAAAAAGCAGGACATGCCGGCCAGAAAGACCACCGCCGTCTCGAACATGGTGTCGAAGCCCCGGTAGTCACCCAGGACCGCAGTGACGAAGTTCGGGGTGGCCGTCTGGGGCTTGGAGCCGTGGATGTAGGCCGGGGAGAGGTGGCGCGACGGCGCGGAATCGGGGTCGCCCAGGCGGGGAAACTCCGAGGCCGTGGCCGCAAAAAGCACCCCGGCCAGGATGACGGCGAACAGGGCCAGGCGTTTCAATCCTTGGTCCTCCTGGTGGTGCGGAAAACGGCGGCGATCATGAGCACGGTGCTGATGCCCGCGCCGATGGTGGCCTCGGTGAAGGCCACATCCACGGCGGCCATGGAGGTCCACAGCAGGCACATCATGAAGCTGTAGGTGCCGAATACCACGGCGGCGCCCAGAAGATCCTTGATGGTGATGGAGGCCACGGCGCAGACCATGACCAGGACGAGCATGGCGATCTTGATTTCAAGGATCACGGGTCGCTCCTTTGGCCGCCCTTGACCCAGGGGGCCAGTCCGGCCCGCAGGCAGGCGTTGACCATGGCGTGGCAGGCCGTGGGCGAGGCCAGAAACTGGAAGAAGAGCACCAGCAGGATCTTTAAGCCGACCAGGAAGTGGGCCATGTCGAAGGTTTCGATTTCATTGAGGAACAGGGCGGCGATGAGGCTTATGGAGCCCATGGTGTCGATCTTTCCGGCCATGTGCAGGCGGGAATAGACGTCGGGCAGGCGGATGAGGCCCAGGGTGCCGCCGGTGAAGAACACAAGGCCCAGGCCCAGGAGGATGTACACGACGATGTCCATGCTTCCCTCCTCTAGCCTGTCCGCCGCGCCGCGTGGCGGCCCATGAAACCAACGGCAGCTGTTTTAATAAAATCAGTGTTCAAGCCTGTTGCCTTGGAAAAAGAGCCCCTGCGGTCCGTCCGGCAGGCCGCGCCGAAACCCTTTGAAAATACGACAGTATTTTCAATAAAACAATCATTCCCATGTGTTGCCATGAAAGAAAGAGCCCTCATGGCTTGTCCGACAGGCCGCGTTTGAGAAAGTATCGCGAGGCGGCCAGGACGGAGATGAAATTGAGCATGGCGTAGGCCAGGGCGATATCCACGAACATTTCCAGGCGGCCGAAGGCCGCGCCCAAAAAAAGGATGATGACGGTGGTCTTGGTGCCGAGGGCATTGGCCCCCATGAGCCGGTCCAGGGTGGTCGGCCCGGCCGCCGTGCGGTACAGGGAGACCAGCATGAGCAGGGAGATGAACACGGCGCTGTATAGAAAAATGCGGTCCATGGCTCACTCCCCGAAGGTGTCGGCGATTTTGCGTTCCATCTCGCCGGGAAGCCCCTCGGCGGATTTGACGTCGATGGCGTGGACCAGGAAATGGCCGCGTTCGTTGACGCTGACGGTGATGGTGCCCGGGGTCAGGGTGATGGAGTTGGCGAACACGGTAAGCGCCCCCCGGGAGGTGAGGCGGCTTTTGAAGGTGATGAGCCGGGGGTCGATCTTGTCCATCATCCGGGGGTGAAAGACCAGGTAGAGCACCCAGAAATTGGACTTGACGATCTGCCACGTCAGCCAGATGGCATAGCCGGGCAGGCGCAACAGGGGGCGCAGGGGAAACGGGGCGTCCGTCCGGGGCGGCAAAAGGCGCAGGGAGAAAAGGGTCACGCCCAGGCAGGACACGACCCCCAGGGACATGTGGAAGGGGTCGAACATGCCGGACAGGACCAGCCACACAGCGAAAAGGGAGAAAAACCGGGCCAGGACGGACGCGGTCCTGGCGGCCCGGGGCTGGATGGGGCGCGGCTGGCGGCGGCGCTCGACGCTGACGTCGTCCAGAATCTTGAAAATGACGCCGCCCTGTCCGGAGTCTGGATTTTGCATAATGCGCCGTTACATCGTTTGCGGTGGGAAGGGGCGCGGCGGCCCGGACCCGGAATGGAAAAAAAGCCGCGAGGGAACCTGTGTCGGGCGGCCGGACCGTGATTGACGAAAATGACGATACGACAGTCCGGCGGGCATTTCAAGGCAAAGCGTGAAACATGACGCGTGGGATGGCGGGGCGGCCCGGTAGGCGGCTTTTCACGCGCCGGCCAGAGGGCCAGGACTTGGCGCGCTTGTCAGGCGGAATGCTATCGGGCATTCTGCTTGCAAAATGGAGAGGCCTACCTCGAACCCAACGGGATTCCCGGATATGCATGCCGCACGGGGTGTCTTGCAACGATTCCTGCGGCGTTGGTTTCATTTGCCGTCGGGGGACACGCCCCGGACACGAACAACCGGAGGTGATTATGGGTTTGTTTTTAAGGGCGTTGGCGATTTGCTCTGTCGTGTGGTTTTGCCCCGCCATCCTGTGCGCCGCCACGGGCGACCTGCTGTGGACCGGGCAGATAGGAGGCGACAAGGCCACATGGGCCACGCCCGTGGTGTCCGGGAGCATGGTCATCATTCATGGTCAGGACGGCGGCCTGACCGCGCTCAACGCCGCCGACGGTACCCAGGCTTGGTACAATGGAACCATTGCGTCGTCCGTAACCTCGCCGATCCTGCAAGACGGCGTACTGTATCTTGGCGCGGACACGCATCTGTATCGGATCAACCCGGCCACGGGGGCGGTGCTCACCGACCGCACACTGGACGGTTCGGTGATCTCGAACGCCCCGGCCGCCCTGGGCGAGAACCTGTATTTCGTCAAAATCAAGGATTCGGCGTATTCCGTGGTCGCGGTGTCCAGCACCACCCTGGCGGACGTCTGGACCCAGGCCTTGTCCGATGTCGGCACGGTCCTGACGGACGGAACGAACATCTATGCCCTCTCGAGCATACTGCAAGCCATCAACCCGTCCACAGGAGCCCAGCGTTGGTCGGTGTCCCCCCCCTCGGGGTACACCACATTCCAGGAAGGGGCGTATAACGGCGGATACCTCGTGGCCGCCGTGTATTCGAATATGACGGGAACGACGGGACTTACGGGTTTGTATCTGGGCGACGGCGCGAGCGCGCCCAGTCGGCTTTGGACCGTCAGCCTGGGGACCAGCGCCTATGCCGACGGCATCCCTCCGGCCATCGACGGCGACAAGGTGTATTTCGCCACCGCAGACGGCTTTGTCCGGGCCTATTCCCTGACGTCCGGCGCCTCCCTGTGGAGTCTCCAGGTTCGTACCCCGGGGTTTGCCGGTCCCAAGCCTGTGGCCCTGGACGGCAAGGTCTACATCCAGGAGATGCTGGATGCCGCCAACAATGTCTTGTGCCTTGACGGGGCCACGGGGGCCGTCTTGTGGCGGACATCGGGCACCCTCGGGACGGTGTGGGGACAGGCTGCCGTGGGTGGCGGCAAAGTCTATCTGGCGGCGGACTGGCAGGGTGTTTTCGCCTTGGATACCGGCGCCCTGGTCCACGCCTGGCCCATGCACAAGAACAACCCGGCCCAGACCTCGGCCTCGGGAGACGCTCCGCCGCCGCCGTCCAGGGTCACGCAGGGGTCGAACCTCTTGCTTTTGCTTGATGAACAATAGGCGGCAGGACCACAAAACGCGAACCGCTGGAAACGGAGGATGCAGTCTTCGTTTTCAGCGGTTTTTTGGCGTGTGGTGCGTGGTCACCTCCGCTCTATAAAAAGACGTTTCGTCTTATGATATCCTCCCCAAAAGCCGCAGCATCCCGTCCAGGGCCGTGACGGGGTGCGGCGGGCAGCCCGGGATGTACAGATCGACCGGGATCACGGCATCGGCCCCGTCATGGGATTCGGGCAGCCCGGCGAAGGGCCCCCCGGAGATGGCGCAGGCCCCGGAGGCGATGACGATTTTGGGGTCCGGCGTGGCGTCGTAACACTTGATGAGGGCCTCACGCATGTTCTCGGGCACCGGGCCGGTGACGATCAATCCGTCGGCATGGCGCGGCGAGGCCACGAAATCGATGCCGAAGCGCCCCAGGTCGAAGACGATGGTGGTCAGCACGTTCAAATCCGCCTCGCAGGCGTTGCAGCCCCCGGCGCTGACCTGGCGCAGTTTCAGGGACCGGCCGAAGAGCTTTCGGGTCTTTTTCTCCAGGGCCTCGGCCAGGCGCAAAGCCTCGTTTCGAAAATGCAGGTGCTCCCTTTTTCTCACGGCCAGCCGGTAGTCGCGGCCAAAGACGATGGCCCCGGCGGGGCAGGCGGCCATGCAGTCCGTGCAAAACAGGCACTTGCCCAGGTCGATCAGCGGCGTGCCTGCGGCGCCCAGGCCCGGGCGCATGGCCCCCACGGGACAGGCGGCGGCGCAGGCCGGGGCGGCCAGGCAGTCCGGGGGGCATTTTGCGGCATCGATGACCGGCAGGCCGCGCAGGCGGTCGGGCAGGCTCGGGGCGCTGCCGGGAAAGGCCACGGTGCGGCGTTTTTGACGTATGCGTTCCAGGGCGGCGCGAAGCACGGGGTGAGGCTCCCTTGGGCGGCCCGGCAGGGTCCGGGACGGTTGGCGGCGCGGCCCGGCAACGGGGCGCCGGTCATGGCGGTTCTACAGGTCGTGCCCGCAATAGGACAGGTTGAAGCTCTTGTTGCACAGGGGGAAATCCGAAATGGCCAGGCTGCGCAGGGCCATGGCCAGCCCCTCCCAGTTGTGGAACGACGGGTCCGTCATCTTGTAGCGCACGACCCGCCCCGTAGCGTCTGTCAGGGCCGCATGGCAGATCTCGCCGCGCCAGCCCTCGATAAGCGACACGGAGAGGCTTTCCGGCCGAAGGGGCCTGGGCCAGGAGCCGGGCTTGCCGTGGCGGATGTCCCCGTCAGATATGGCCAGGGCGTCCAGGGCGTCCAGGGCGGCCCGGATGAGCCGGGCGGATTCGCGGATCTCCTGGCGGCGCACGAAGGCCCGGGCATAGACGTCGCCCGAGGGCCAGGTGGCGGCCCGGGCCGCCAGGCGGCGGTAGGCCCCGAAGGGATGGTCCACGCGCACGTCCCGGGCCAGGCCGCAGGCCCGGGCCGCCGGTCCCACCAGCCCCAGGGCCGTGGCCGTCTCCCGGCTGATCTCGCCCGTGTGCTCGAAGCGGGCCCGCACCGAGGGCGTCTCGAAAAGCAGGTCCGCCGCACCTTCCACGTCGCGGAAGGTGGACTCGAAGCGGCCACGCAGCTCGGCCAGCCGGGACGGGTCGGCGTCGAAGGCCACCCCGCCCGGGACCACCAGGCCCCGGCCGAACCGGTTGCCGCACAAAAGGGCGGTCATGTTCAAGAAATCGCCGCGCAGGCGGCCGCAAAAGGACATGGTGGGCAGATAGGCCACGTCCCCGGCCAGGGCCCCCAGGTCGCCGGTATGGTTGGCCAGCCGCTCCAGTTCCAGGGCGATGAGCCGGAGAAGCGCGGACCGCTCGGGAACCGCCGTCCCGGACAGGGACTCCATGGTCCGGCACCAGGCCAGGGTATGGCCGATGGTGGTGTCACCGGCGGCCGTGGCCATGAGGTGGGGGATGCGGCCGTAGCCCTGGCCGCCCGTGGCCAGGGGGCCGGTCAGGCCGCCTTCCAGGGCGGCCTCGATGCCCCGGTGCTGGTAGCCCAGGGCGATCTCCAGGTGAAAGACGGTCTCGCCGTGGCACTGGAACCGGAAATGTCCGGGCTCGATGACCCCGGCGTGGATGGGGCCCACGGCCACCTCGTGCACCTCGTCGCCCTCGACCCGGAAAAAGTCCGTGTCCGCCGGAAGGGGGCGCGGCGACGGTGGCGCTTCGGGGTTCAGCAGGCCCGGGGCGTGGTAGCGCACGGGTCTTGGGCGCGGATGTCCCACGGGGGTGACCCCGAACTGCTCGGCGATCTCGCGCTCGAAGAGATGGGCCTGGGGGATATCCGGGGTGAGCGCCGGATAGCGGTCGCCGGCCTCGCACAGGACCGGGCGCAGGATGCCCGCCCCGTCCCGGGCCACCACGGCCAGAAGGCGCACCGGGACTGGGGTTCCCGATTGGCCCGATTGGCCGGGCAGGCCGAAAAGGGCCGCCAGGCGTCCACCGCCGCGCACCTCGCCCACCAGGAAGGTTCGCAGGGACTCGACGTCCAGGACCGGGACCAGGTGGGCCGGGACGGTCTCCCCGTTGCGCATGGTCAGATCGGGCGGCATGGCGTTCCCCCTACATCCCCGAGGCCAGGGCGGCGGCCCGGGTCAGCAGGTCGTTGAAAAAAGACGGCACGAAAAGCCCCAAAAGAAGCGACAGGCCGCCAAGGAGCAGGGGCGGCCCCACGGACAGGGGGTCTTCGCCGCGCGGCCCGGGCGCGATGTGCGGGGTGGGCGGGCCCTGGGCCATGCGCAGCACCGGCACGGCCATGCCGCAAAAGATCAGG
>LNQE01000426.1_pt1 | contig 11976 bp, 13 predicted proteins | sample 603111 | NCBI WGS metagenome assembly LNQE01 (sample SAMN04260313, study PRJNA301899) | hydrocarbon metagenome | isolation source: hydrocarbon-contaminated ditch | place: Germany: Bremen | collected 1998
ATTGTAAATTGTTGTACTTTAATACTAAAGTAATCGATTATGTTATTGTTCATGAATTATGTCATCTGGTGGAAATGAACCATTCCAAAAATTTTTGGAAACTTGTTGAACAATTTATACCGGATTACAAGATTTACAAACACACTATATCACTCAACAATATGTAGGGGAGAAGTAAAATGGAAAAAACAAAAACAGATCTCGCTCTTGATCTTTGGACAAGACTTTCAAAAGCTCATGACAAAGTTCGCAAAGAGCAAATGAAACAAATGGCGCAAGAAAAGTTGACGGCACCTCAGTTCAACGTTCTTGAAGTTCTTGCTAGAAGAGGTCCTATTCCTCTTAAAAGAATTAGCGAGGAATTAATGGTTACCGGCGCTAATATTACTTGCGTTGTTGATAACCTTGAAAAAGAAGATTTGGTTTTGCGTGTTCACTCTAAGGAAGATAGAAGAGTTATCAACGCTGAACTAACCGAAAAAGGAAGAACAAAGATTAATGGTATCCTTCCCGAATATGCAAGACAAATGGCTGAACTTACTAGCGTACTTACTGAAAGTGAACAACGTCAGTTAGCGAGTTTATTGGAAAAATTAAACTAGTACTCTTTATTTAAGACTGTTCTCAAACTTAAGGGCTATCCATTCATTTAATTTTTTTGTTTGAATGAATCGGAAGCCCTTTTTTGTATATGCAGATTTAATGTCTTCCTCGTCTTGAATTAATAAGCCCGATAAAATTAAATCACCCGAAGCCGAAATCTTTCTATAAATATCATCAGCAATTTCAATAAGAATATTTTTATTGATGTTGGCTAAAATCAAATCGAAACCGGTTTCTTCTATTGAATTGATCTCGCCTAATTTCACTTTAACTATTTTTTCGACATTATTTGTCCGTATGTTTTCTAGTCCGTTTTCCAAACACCATTCATCGTTATCAACTGCAATTACATTTTCAGCTCCCATTTTTGCAGCGGCAATTGCTAATACGGCAGTGCCGCTGCCTACATCCAAAACTTTTCTGTGATTGTTGAAAGTTTCTTCCAATAATTGAAGTACAAGTTTTGTTGTTTCATGTTCACCCGTGCCGAAAGACATTTTCGGGTCTATAGTTATCACAAGTTTGTCATTTGCATTTTCAACTTCTTTAAACGATGGTTTGATTACTATTTTTTCGGTTACTTCTATCGGTGAAAACTTTTTTTCCCATTCTTCGTTCCAATTAATTTCTTCGATTAAATCGGCGGAAATTTCAAAACTCTCTATTAAATTTTCTCGCACAAACTTTTTTAATTCAGTTGTTAATATTTTCTCGTTAACATTACTTTCTTGATTTGCATAAACGGTTAGAAAATTTTCGCTTTCTGTTAGTCCTTCAATTTCTAAATTCCACAACAATCCCGATAAAATATCAACATTAAACGGGATGGATGAAACGATAAATACTTTGTGTTTTTTCATTTATGACCTGCGAGTATATTACAAATTTTATCTTGTATATTTCTAGCTGTTTTTGCCGAGCCCGTAAAATTTTGAATTAGAATTGAGAAGGCGAGTAAGTTTTCATTTTCTGTTTTAGCATAACCGGAAAGCGTGCTTACACCGCTTATCGTTCCGGTCTTTGCATAAACCGATGAAAATGCTTTTCCGAATTTCATTCTTTTCTCTAAAGTGCCGTCTAGTCCGGCAATTGGAAGTGAATTGAAAAAATATCCATATTCCATCGGATGTTCGTAGTAAATATATTTCAGCAAATCAACAATCAGTGAAGCGGAAACTAAATTATAATGTGATAAACCGGAGCCGTCGGCAAAAACAAAATGCTTTGGATTTCTCCCAAGTTTAATTACAAGGCTGTCAATTAATTGCAGTCCTTTTTCAGCTGATGCAGATGAATCAAAAAATCTTCTGCTGAGTTTTCTTAGTAACATTTCCGCATTTAAATTATCGCTCTCTTTGTTTGTTTCATTTATTACATCGATAAGATTACGGTTGAACTGATAAAGAGTATCTAATTCTGTATTATCAAACAAGACATCCATCTTGCCCGAAAATGGAATATCATTTTTATTCAATTTTTCGGAAAGCAATTGTAAAAAATATAAATGAGGATGTTTGATGTTTACTTGTAACGAATCACTTTTTCTTCTGTAAGAAATTTCACCTTGAACAAGAATGTGATTTCTTTCCCCCAGCCAGTCACGTGTGATTTTTAAATTTGATGTATCTTCGTTTGTCGTAATTAAATTATTTTCAAAAGTGAAGTAGTTAGACGGCGGTTCAAATTTTATTAACGCATTATCTCCAATGCCGCCAGGTTGGTAACAAATTTTAAGAGAATTTTTATTGATATTAAGCGAAGAAAGATACGGCATATAACTATTCGGGTTATCATCCCACATCCAGCCTCTGCCGAAATAAAGCGAGTCAATATTGGAAATATCCGCCAGTAAATTCCCGTTTATTTTCTTTATCCCTTTTTGATGCAATTTTATTATTAACGAATCCAAATCCGAAGTGATAAACATCGGGTCAAATCCGCCTTCAACAACTAAATCGCCGTTTAGCACTGAATCAATAATTGAACCAGTGTAAAGAAAATTTGTTTTAAATTTCTCATCAATACCTAAATACAGAAGCGAAGCAGCGGTTGTAAACAATTTCATACTTGATGCGGGATGAAAAAGTAAATCTTCATTCTTGCGGTAAGCATATTCTTGATTTGTTAAATCATACACATCTATTGCAATTTGTGCTGAGACGAATAGACTATCTTTTAGAGTCTCCTCGATCCGGTCGGAAAGACTCTGTGCAGGTAAATTGAGATGAGAAAAAAATATAAGTGAAAAAAATATTAAAAAAATCTTCTTCATTAAAAATAAGCTCGTTCTCTGAACTCAACACCGATTTCTTCGGTTACTAATTTTTTGGCTTTTTCTTTATCTACTTCATCTATTCCAACGATCGACATTACAACATTAGTAAACTGTTTTGCTTTTTTAACAAAGTCCAACATTTCGGAATGCATCTCCGGTCTTACACGCATTAATTCTGCATATTGTTCAGGGTAAACCGAATTTAGGCTGACGGAAACTTTGTCAATCAATCCCTCGAATTCAGGTGTAATGTCCCTTTGGTTAATAACATTTCCATGACCGTTTGTGTTAAGCCGGGTTTTCCCGCCATTATCCTTAACATATTTTGCCACTTCTTTAACAACATCCCATCTTATCGTCGGTTCACCGTAACCGCAGAAGACAATTTCTTTATATTTTTTGGGATTGGCGATTTCATTAATATAAACAGTCGCATCCGGCTCTTCGGTTTTTTTCATTTTAAGTATATAGCCATCAACCTCGGCGGTAGTTTTTCTTTTACAGAAAACACAATCGGCGTTGCATCTATTTGTAACATTAATATAAAGTGAATCACCGATTTGATATGTAAAAATTAAATCGGGATTTTTACCGATGCCGAAAAGTTTATAGGTATTGTATGATGTTATCTTCGCAAGTTCATCTAAACTAATATCATGAATTTCGGAAATTGTTTCGGCAATTATTGGAATGTATGAAGGCTCGTTACGTTTTCCTCTATATGGAACCGGCGTCATAAACGGGGAATCGGTTTCTAATAATAAATTTTCGGGCGGAATTGATTTTAATATTCTTCTGATATTATCGGCTTTCTTAAATGTAACATTGCCCGGGAATGAAATAAAATGATTCATTCCGATTAATTCTTTAGCATCTTTTTCGGAACCGGCAAAGCAATGAAATTGTGCACGCAATGATGTGTCGGCATATTCTCTAATAATTTCCATAATGTCATCATTAGAATCACGGTTATGAACAATGACCGGTAAATCTAATTTTAACGCAAGTTCGATTTGAGCACGGAAAGCTTTTAATTGTACTTCGCGCGGAGAAAAATCATAATAATAATCCAAACCGATTTCACCGATTGCTACAACTTTTTTATTCTTTGTCAAAGTTTCGATTTGATTAATCAGTTCATCATTCCATTCCTTTGTTTCGTGGGGATGAACACCCACCGCAGTGTAGAGTCTTTCATACTGTTTCGAAAGTTCAATGGCTTGTATGGATGTTTGTATATCGGTTCCCGGAACTAATATCGCATCAACCCCTGAATTTTGTGCTCGTTCAATTATTTGATCTAATTCACCGTTAAAATTCGGATAAAAAAGATGTGCGTGAGTATCAATGTACATGAGTAAATTCTTCTTTTTAGTTTACTTGTCGAAAATTATTCTATCATTCCTATTTCAATCGGTACTTCTTGAATTGTATTACAGATGTTCAAAATCTCATCAACATTATTTGGTGAAACGATTGCAACTAAACCGATACCAAGATTAAAAACTTCTCTCATTTCTTCATCGGGTACATCACCGGTTTTTTCAATCAATTTAAATATTGGGGGAACATCCCATGCCGACCAATTTATTTTGATTGTTAATCCATCGGGAACGACACGTTTTGTGTTCCCTATTATACCGCCGCCGGTTATATGTGAAAATCCATTAACCCTGCTTTTAATTTTTGTAATGAGACTTAAATAAGATTTATGAACACGAAGTAGTTCTTCGCCAATTGTAAGCTCTAGACCATCAATTTTATCGCTTACATCATATTTTTCAAACAAAACTTTTCTTGCTAAAGAGAAGCCGTTTGTATGAAGCCCGGTAGATTTGAATCCCAAAAGAATATCACCCTTCTTAACTTTGCTGCCGTCAATAATATCTTCTTTTTCAACAATGCCTACGATCGTACCGGAAATATCGTATTCATCTTCGGAATAAAGTCCGGGCATTTCCGCAGTTTCTCCACCGATTAGGGCAACACCGTTTTCTTTACACGCAACGGAAAATCCTTTGATGATCTGTTCGGCTTTATCGGGGAAAAGTTTTCCGAATGCGAGATAATCCATAAAATACAGAGGTTTAGCTCCGCATACGGCAATATCATTAACGCAATGGTTCACTAAATCCTGCCCCACTGTATCATGTTTGTCCATCATAAAAGCAACTTTTAGCTTAGTCCCAACACCGTCAACGCTTGAAACGAGCACTGGTTTTTCGTATTCATTTTTATCAAATTCATAAAACGCACCAAAGTGCCCGATGCCGGTTAATACATTTTTGTTGAATGTAGATTTTGCGTAATCTTTGATTCTTGAAACAATTTCATCACCGGCTTGAATATTAACCCCGGAAGCTTTATAATCAACAGCCACACTTACTCCATTTTGTTTAATAAACAAAGATATAACCTGTTTTGCTAAAGTGAAACTTTCATCTGTTATTTGTTGTAAAGAGTGCATAAATCATTGTACTGTATTAATTTACTGTTAAATGAATCCGTGAAAAATTAAAGTATTTTTAATAAATTTGCTGTTCACTTTGGTACGTGCAAATAATTCAGAATGGAAAATTACGAGTTAACAGATCGCGAAAAATCAATATTACGTTATGTGATTCACCAGTTTATTTTGACTGCTAACCCGGTCGGGTCACGTAATATTGCAAAAAAATATGATATCGGTCTTTCTCCGGCAAGCATTAGGAATATAATGTCTGATTTGGAGGAGACCGGTTTTTTAAATCATCCGCATACTTCTGCCGGTAGAGTTCCAACCGATAAGGGTTATAGATTTTACGTAGATTCGTTAATGGACCCGCCGGTGTTAGATGTAATTCAGAGAGATTTCATTGCTCACGGATTAGAATCAAGTAAAGGAGAAACAGAAGATTTATTAAAGTTGACTTCAGTAATTTTAAGTAATTTAACAAATCAATTAGCGCTTGTAACCTACCCGAAATTTGAACAAGCAATATTACAGAAGATTCAATTAGTCCAACTTTCTTCAAAAAGAATTTTGGTTGTTGTATCGGTTGAATCCGGATTAGTCAAAACAATTACACTCGAATTGACAATTGAAATAATGCAGGAAAATCTTCAAAATGTTCAGCGGTTTTTGAATGAGAGATTATCCGGCTTAAAATTTTCCGAAATAAGAAACACAATTAAAGAACGAATTAAAGATTACAATAGCGATGATGCAAAACCGATTATTCGTGTTTTTCTTGATTCGGTTGATCAAATATTTACGGATAACAAACTTCACGATAAATCATATATAGCAGGCACAAAAAATATGCTAACCCATCCCGAGTTTGAAGATCACGAACAATTGCAAGGCGTAATTGAATTAATTGAAGACAAAGATATTATAATCCATCTTATGGATACTAAAAGAAGCGGTAATGTTGATAATGTTTCTATAACAATCGGTTCGGAAAACGTTGATGCAAAATTTTCCGATTATAGTTTTATTGCTAAAGAATATAAAGTTGGTGATGCTACCGGAACACTTGGGATTATTGGTCCAAAAAGAATGGAATATTCCAAAATTGTAGCCGCCGTTGTGTATATTGGCGAACTCCTTTCTGAAGAATTAAAAAAATAGTTGAGGTAAATGAAATATGTTAGACAAGAAAAAACAATTTTCCGAAAAACAAATTAAAGAAGATGTGAAAACAGATGAAACAAAAATTGAGATTGAACGAGATACTAATTCGCAACAATCTCTGGAAAATGAAGTTGAAGAAAAAACTGAAAATATCGACGAATACGAATCGCGTATCGAGGAATTAACCACAGAAAACGAACGACTTCGCGATCAATTGCTGCGAAAAGCCGCCGAGTTTGAAAACTATAAAAGAAGAACGGAAATAGAAACTTCTAATTTTCTGAAGTACGCAGGTGAATTTGTCGTTACTCAAATTCTTCCCGTTTATGATGATATTCGCAGATCATTAGAACATGCCGATTCGAAGAACAATGAATCATTTAAAAAAGGAATCGAGATTGTCTACGAAAAGTTTTCAAGAATTCTAAAAGAAATTGGCGTAACCAAAATCGAAGCAAAAGGCAAAGATTTTGATTTTAATTTGCATGAAGCATTAATGCAGAAAGAAGTTGATGACATTCCGCCTCACACGGTTATCGAAGAGATTGAACCGGGTTATATGTATAAAGATAAAGTAATAAGGCATACAAAAGTTATTGTTAGCCAAGCGTCTTCGGTAAATGCCGAAGATAACAGCGAAACACAAAAGGATGCTAATGAATAAACGCGATTATTACGAAGTTCTCGGTGTTGATAAAAACGCTTCAAACGACGATCTAAAAAAAGCATATAGAAAACTAGCGCTACAGTATCATCCCGATAGAAATCCGGATGATAAAGAAGCAGAAGAAAAATTTAAAGAAGCTGCCGAAGCTTACGAAATTTTAAGCAACTCCGAAAAACGAACGAAATATGATCGCTTCGGACATAATGGTTTGCGGGGCGGGCAAGACTTCCACGGATTCTCGGATGTTAATGATATTTTTAGCCACTTCTCTGATATTTTCGGCGGTTCGTTCGGAGGTTCATCAATTTTTGACGATTTCTTCGGCGGCGGGAGAACATCATCCCGCTCAAGACAAAGAACTTCCGGTACACCGGGTACTGATTTAAAAGTAACTTTAAAATTAACTCTTGAAGAAATCGCTACCGGGGCGACAAAAAAAATCAAACTGAAAAAGTATAATAAATGTAATACCTGTAACGGAAGCGGAGCGGAGGATTCAAATTCATTCCGAACGTGCTCTGTTTGCAATGGCTCCGGTGAAATTAGGCAAGTTTCACGATCTGTTTTCGGTCAATTTGTGAATATTGCACAATGTAGTAATTGTAACGGAAGCGGAAAAGTTATTTCAAAATTTTGTAATACATGTTCCGGTGAAGGAAGAGTTTACGATGAATCAACTATAAGAATAAATGTACCAGCCGGGGTTACTGATAATAGTTACATGTCATTACGAGGCGAGGGCAATGCGGGTAAAAACGGCGGACCGGCAGGTTCTGTAATTGTAATTTTCAAAGAACTCGAGCATGAGTACTTTGAACGCGATGGCGATAATGTTATCTATGATTTGTTTGTCAGTTATCCGGAAGCAGTTATGGGAACGGAAGTCGAGGTTCCGACTCTGAGCGGAAGAGCAAAATTAAAAATTGAACCGGGTATAGAATCGGGTAAATTTCTAAAGATGCGTGAAAAAGGAATTCAGCACCTCAATAGTCATGGTGCGGGTGATCAATTGGTAAGAGTAAATATTCATATACCAAAGAAAGTTAGTGCAAAAGAAAAAGAACTGTTAAAAGAATTACAGCAGTTGCCCAATATTAAAGTTCCCCAATAAATAAAGGAACAATTGGAAGCTTTGAGAGATTTTGTTAAAAAAATCGGGTTAACCAGTACAGAGTTTACTATATTTTCTTTTCTGATTGCTGCGCTATTAATCGGTGCAATCCTAAATTTTCTGAAGTATTCACCCGAAGAAAATAAATTACTGGTCTTTGATTATGCTGAAACGGATAGTTTGTTCGATTCTTCTTCGATAAGTATCAAAAATGTGGAAAAAAGAGTTGATTCTAAGCAGGAACTTTTAGATTTTAGTGTCGATAAATCTTCAAGAAGCGATACAAAAAATAAAGAGCTTCTCGAAAAAAGTATTAACCTTAATACTGCCGATATTGAATTGCTCATAAAATTACCTGGCATAGGAATTAAGACTGCCGAAAAAATAATTGAGCTTAGAAATTTCAAGGGAGGGTTCAGCAGTATTGATGAACTTCTTGAAGTAAAAGGTATCGGCGAAGTTAAATTAGGAACAATTAAAAAATATCTATACATCGCTAAGTAACAGTATCTTAAATCCGGCGGAGGAAAAATGAGTTCTAAGAGTGAACCCTGGTATGTGCATGCGATCTTGTATGTCGTTATTATTGCTTTAGTTTATGTGTTAATTCAAGTAGCGATCATCGGTCCCACCCAAGTTATTGAACAAGAAAAATATTGGAGAACCGAATCTCGGGCTCGAATGCTTAATTTGCGAGAAGCTCAAATCTTGTGGAAAGATAAAAACGGAAACTATACCGATAATATTGAAAATCTAATTTCGTTTGTTAAAAATGATACCACAATTGCAAAGTTGAAAGATCAGATTGATTCTTTAAGCGGAAGGTCTAAGTATCCGTTCAAAAAATTAGTTAGTGGTCCCTTTGAACCGGACTCACTTTTCTGGGCTCCTAAATCTCACTCATATTATTTATTGAAGGTTGATACTACAATTAATTACGATACAGTTGTGAACAGAAGAGGAAACATAGTAAGAGTTGATACATTAATTGAAGTTGGAAAAAGATATTTACTTGAAGACCCGGATGGCTTCGGAAAAATCGGTGATCTAACCAGCGATGCATTGATTAACACGCCGTCTTGGGAATAATAATGCAATGCCATTGTTTGAAAATCATGTTGGAGTATCGCTTAGCCTTGATAAGATAAGATTAGTTGAATTAGTTTATTCGGATAACGAATTTATTTTGGAGAATGTTGATGAAGAAGTTTTCGGAGAAAGATTAGTTGTTTCTTCAATTCTAGAAAATTTCTATAACATTCTCCAAAATTCCTTTAAGGAAATTCTTTCGCGAAATACTCTGAAATCAAAAAACATTTCTTTTAGCCTTGATCCGGAATTTTTTATAAACTTTGAAATACCTTTCGATAATACACTTCTTAAAAAAGATCTTGCAGAACACATCAAATGGGAATTTAAGAAACTTCATCCCGAACTGAATCCCGATGATTACCTGATTCAAAATATTGAATTGAAAAAGGGGGAAGAATTAATATCCAATGTTGCTGCCGTGCTATGCTTGAATAAAAAAATTGTTTCGGCATTACAAAAATTATCTCAAACCTATAAACTTAATTTAAGATTTGTTGACTACTCTCACACTTCATCGGACGTATTATTACGTTTTAAAAAATCACTAAAAGGATTATCGGGTTTAAGCATATATAAATCGAATAATTCTTTTTCCCTATCAATTTTAGATGACTTCAAACCTATAGCCATGTTAAAAAAGCGCATTCAGAAAAATCAACTACCGATGAATGTAATTAAACATACATTAAACAACTTAGTAGGAAAGCGAAGCGGATTAAGTAATTTTCTCTACGCCTACATAACAGGAGTTAATATTCACGAAGATGAGATTGATCGAATGAATGAGTTATTCGGTCTCAAATTCAAGCTCTTAAATCCATTTAGTGATGTAACAATCGGCAAAAATGCCCAAAGCAAGGTTGAACTGATTGATAATCCAACCGAGTATTCATCTGCAGTTGGAATTGCATTGAGACTTTTTTGATGAGAATTATTTCGGGTAAATATAAAAGCCGTTCGATCAAAGCCCCCAGTTCCAAATTTACCAGACCCACAACCGATATTGTAAAAGAAACAATTTTCAACATTCTCCAAAACAGGATCGAAATTGAAGGTTTAAAAGTTCTTGATATTTATGCCGGTTCCGGTTCGCTCGGTTTGGAAGCTTTAAGCAGAGGAGCCGCAGAAGTTCATTTTGTTGAGATGAATTTTTCCGTATTTAAAGTTCTGCTGAATAATATAAAAAATTTAGAAGCCGAAGATTCATGCCGTATTTTTAAGAAATCGGCTTTAAAATTTACACAAACTAAAGAACACGAAACATATGATTTGATATTTGCCGACCCGCCTTTTTTTGAATATGATATTCATACTGTTTACAAAAATATAATCGGTAAAAATTTTCTTAAAGATGACGGAATTTTTTTAATAGAAAGATCAATTCAAACCGAGAAACAGGATGCAGAAGGATTCGGAATTAATCCTTTCAAGAAAATTGGCGACAGTTTAATCTATTGGTTTGAAAAGTAATTATCATTTTCTAACTTGGAGCAAGTTATAAAAATTGATTTGATGGATAGAAGTTAAGAAGGAGTTGTTCTTTTTAATTACTTCTAAATTAATTATATATTTATTCAGTAAACAAATTTTATTGATATGAAAAAAGTAATTTATCCCGGGACATTTGATCCGGTTACAAACGGTCACATAGACGTAGTTAGAAGAGCAACCGAATTATTCGACAAAGTAATTGTTACTGTTGCTCAGAACCCTTCAAAAACTTGTCTCTTTAGTACGGAGGAAAGAGTAGAAATGTTAAACGAAAGTTTAAAAAATTTCAATAATGTATCGGTTGATTCGTTTGACGGCTTGGTTGTTGACCATGCAAGGGAAGTTGGTGCAATCGGAATAATACGAGGACTTAGAGCCGTAAGTGATTTTGAATATGAATTTCAGATGGCATTGATGAATAGAAAACTTGATGATAATCTTCGAACAATATTCTTAATGCCGCATGAAAAATATACTTATCTGAATTCAACGATAATTAGAAATCTTGCTCAATTTAAAAGCGATGTAAGTGATTTTGTTACACCATTTGTCGAGAAAAAATTACGAGAAAAATTTAATTACTAAGTCATGTATATAATGCAATTAATATCCAGACTAAATGAAGCACCATAAAATAAAAGAAACCGGCTATAGTTATCCTCCACCAATATCTATGTCGTTTGCGTGCAGGGTTATAACCACCGGCTTTTTTTACTATCCACATTCCAATAATGAAAAAAAATCCCCCGACACCGTATAGGTAAATGTATGGAAGCCAGACGTTGAAGAAGAGATTTGACATGACATTTCCGAAAAAAATGAGCGAGAAAATCTACTTAAGCGTTTTATGATGCGCAAGTAAAATCTAAGAATAATAATTTGAAAGAGGAACGTTGATTAATTTGCTTGAAATAGCTGAATTGGGAGCACCGATTTTAAGAGATATCTCTATTAGAATAGACAGTCTTGATAAAAATATTATTGAGCTGATAGAAAGAATGAAATTTACTGTTAATAAAGTAAACGGAGTTGGTCTTGCCGCTCCTCAAGTATTTCATTCAAAACGTATATTTATAATAGCATCCAAACCGAGTGTGCGTTATCCCGATGCACCTTTGATG
>LNQE01000377.1_pt1 | contig 11947 bp, 7 predicted proteins | sample 603111 | NCBI WGS metagenome assembly LNQE01 (sample SAMN04260313, study PRJNA301899) | hydrocarbon metagenome | isolation source: hydrocarbon-contaminated ditch | place: Germany: Bremen | collected 1998
ATCTAGATGTAATAATAAATTGTTTTGTTTATTTTGAGTGTGAGTTGTAGAGCGGATTACATATTACACATATGATGTTAACAACTCTAAAGAGCCAGTAATAAAATAGATTGCGGTATTTGTGTGATTATTACCGCTGTAAATTTACGAAATTTCTTAACACTCAAACGCTTAATAAATGTTTGCCATCCCCCCCAAAATATCATCCCGCTTCAACGAAGAAGAAATATTTCTTATTAAAGATGCAGCAACTTTCCAAAAAATAATTTTGGTTGCTTATCCGCATTGGGAAGCGTATTCATCCTACCTTGAAAATGATATTTGGGTAAGAGTCACCCCTACAATAGATCTTCGGAAACAATGCATTATTGTACTTGAGTCACTAGGTACAGATTTAGAGCATAACAATACAACAGAGAGGAATCGTTCTGCAAAAAAAGAACCGATGGAAATCATAATCCCTCCGAATTTTATTAACAGTATTCCTGAAGATCTTCGCAAAAGAGTCAAAGAGTTCAATGATTCTCATTGGGAAATGATCAGTGCAGCATTAATACTTGGTAAAGATTTTATTAATTTATTAAAAATCAATCCCCCTTTAGCCTACTTGATTGTAAACCTGGAAATAATCAACGGAACAATTAGGATATACAACGAACGTGCGCGCCTGAATAGGCTTATAAGAACAAAGCAAAAAGAAATATTAAGCTTAGCATTTCTTCCTTCAACCGGACATATGAAAAAACTTTTTCCAAAAATTGACTTAAAATTCCTCTCAAGAAACCGCTTATTAAATATTTGCAGATTTTTCTACCTTCAGCAAGACAAATCAAAAATAATCAACAAATTGTTATCACACTTAAAGAGTATTAACGAGCAATTGATAATTCTTTTGAGTTATCATCATGAGTTAATTGTATTGCTTTCCCCTAAAATAATAGAGGAATTGATTGTATCGGAGAAGTTCAATGAGCAAGTTACAACAATAGAAAATATTAGGATTAGAAGTGCGGAGGTTGAAGTTAAATTTCCCGTCATCGACGATTTGAATCACTTAGATCAGATTGATGCTATCAACAAAGAACGGGTAGCATTTGAGAAAAAGGCAAAAGAATTTCCCGATCCGCCGTATGAAGGGACAAAAACAATCATTCCTTTACGAACCGAAAAAGAACAAATATCTTGGAGTAAAGCTCAACGAAACTGTATAAGAAATTTAGCAGATCGGGTTATGAAGAAGAAATCATTTTTTTACCGGGTAGTTTATGAAGGCGAGCAAGCTACACTTGAATTGATTAGACGGAATGGTAAATACGATATCAATCAAATTTCCGGCTATGGTAATAAATCAGTTTCATCTGCTCTTAGTGAACATGCAAGGAATTGGTTAAATGAAAATTGGGAATTAGAAACCGCAAAAAATTTCCCCGATAAAAAAAATAAAACATGAATCAGAAATTAGTTTTAGGGACGCATATTCCTCTACCTCAGAATTATTCTCATCCTCACAGCTCAATCCCGATCTTACCCAAAATAAATATCATCAAGTAATAAAATACTATCATTACCACAAGTGAGATTGGAAGTGCAACGTAAAAGTTCACTTTCATTTTAACCCAAATTTGGCATTAGAAAAACACTTTTAACAAATCGACTAATATTTTCTAAGGGCTTGAATGCAAAATAACTGTAAGAAAATCTTTTGCCGAAGGCATGGATAACCACAAGCCCGACAGATTTAAGTCGGGCAAGCCCGCCAAAATTAAGGCGGACAAGCCCAAGAGAATCTAAGTCGGGATTAAATACTTATCATTTAGCAAGTTATCTTACTATTACGTTATTGATAAACTTTCCTAATGGGCAATCTGGGTTTAAGTTTTTGCCTAGCATGAGTTAAATAAGTATATTTCACTTAGCAAAGTGAATTATAAACAAAATTCACCAAGAATAAATATTTTTCACCAAATTAAAATGATGGTTTTTCACGGAAGCGCATGAAAAATAAATATATTTCACGAAGAATAACTCATTTTCACGGAAAAAAAGCTCCGGAAGAAGGAACTTTAGTTGGTTATGGAGCCATAATTGAGTCATATAATTTACAACTTCCGCTTCCCGCTGTATTAACAATAATAAGTGATAAAAAAAGACAGTATAAAGAAAAAGAGTGGCAAGTTTTTACATCCCGTCACTTACCTGATGATTCACTTTATGCGCATTTAGTATTTGCATTAAAATACGAAGGGATAAATTTATTAGTATTAAAAAAGCTATTCGAAAAAATTGCAAAAGCTGAAGCCGAAAAACTTTTTCAAATTGAACCACTAAGCCAATACAGTAGAAAACTTTGGTTTTTATACGAATGGTTATTAGATGAAAAGTTAGGAATTAACGACTTAAAAAGAAGCAACTATGTAACACTTTTAGATGAAAGACAGCAGTATGCAATATCACCGGGAATAAAATCAAGCCGGCATAGAATAATAAATAATCTCCCCGGTACAAAAGACTTTTGTCCTTTGATTACAAAGACAGAAAAGCTGGAAAAATTTATTGCATCTGATTTAGCTGAAGAAAAGAACAAATATTTAACCGGAGTAAAAAAGGATATTTTATTAAGAGCATCTTCATTTCTATTGCTGAAGGATTCAAATGCATCATTTAATATTGAAGGGGAAACACCCAAAAATAAAAGAGCGATAAGATGGGGCAATGCAATTGCTCAAGCGGGGGTAAATGATTTAAGCAAAGAAGAATTGCTGCGCTTACAGCAAATTGTTATTGAAAATATCCGCTTCACTAAAATGGGCTTTAGAACCGAAGGTGGATTTGTCGGTGAGCACGATAGAATTTCAATGAAACCAATACCGGAACATATATCTGCAAAATATGATGACTTGGATAGTTTATTAGATGGATTGATTGCCGCAAATAATATTCTTCTAAACGATAAGATTAATGCAGTTCTTGCAGCCTCAATAATAGCATTCGGTTTTGTTTTTATTCATCCATTCGAAGATGGAAACGGAAGAATTCACAGATATTTAATTCATCATATTTTGGCTAAAAAAGGATTTACACAACAAGGGATTATTTTTCCGATATCTGCTTCCATTCTTAATCATATTGATGATTACAAGGAAGCACTTTCATCATACTCCAAACCATTATTGGATTTTATTGAGTGGGAAGAGACGAGCACAAATAACATAAAAGTTCTTAATAACACTTTAGACTATTACCGGTACTTTGATGCAACCAAACAAACTGAATTTTTATTTGGATGCGTTGAGGATACAGTTAAAAATATTATTCCGGAAGAAGTTAAATACTTGGTAAACTATGATGCATTTAAACAATACTTGGATGATAATTTTGAGATGCCGGATAAGTTAGTAGCTCTTTTGGTTAAATTTTTGGAACAGAACAACGGTGAGCTTTCTAAACGAGCAATAGAAAAGGAATTTGCAGAATTAACCGAAGATGAAATATCTGATATCGAAAAAACTTATAAGAATATATTTAACCCAAATTTGTCATTTTGACAAATCGACTAATATTTTCTAAGGGCTTGACGGCAAAATTACTATAAGAAATTCTTTTGCCGATGGCATGGATAACCACAAGCCCGACCAATTTAAGTCGGGCATGCCAAAAAAAAATCTAAGTCGGGATTAAATACTTATCATTTAACAAGTTATTTTTCTATTACGTTATTGATCATATCTGTCCAAAACAAATTTTTATATGTCGTCCCGATGGGACTTTTTTTGCGAAGAAGTAACTCTTTTTATAAGTATTATGTCCCTAACGGGACTAAATACTTTGATTATAAGTTGCTTCTATGTACAAAGTCCTTTTAAGGACGAGATATTTATAAAAATCAAAACCTCCTAAAACCTTAAGTCCCGTATGGGACGAAATAGAGAGTTCGCTTTCAAGATGTTGTAAATAATTGTGAACATTGAAGAATGATAGAGATGGAATAACCAGCCAAAAAACACTCGTTGCAAATTGCGATACTTTTTCTGTGCTCTACGTATCGATGTAAAGCCATATCATCCCCAAAACCGAAACAATAGGAAGAGGGTGACCAAAAAGTAATTATTCAATAAAATTATTTGCGAATATTAGCGTAATTCGCGGCTAATATTAATAAAACATTACTTTTTGGTCACCCTCATCAATGAACTCTTTTTTGAAACTTCGGAAATTGCAACAATCAACGAAGCCGAAATAACAACTTTGATTATGTAATAAATCATAACTGTTTTCCTCTTCCGAATTTATGAAACAAACTTGGAACTACTATCATATTCAGAGTTGTGGATGTAAATAAACCGCCGAGAATAACAATCGCCATCGGCGCTTCAATCTCTTTACCCGGCTCACCTGCTCCAAGTGCAAGAGGGACTAATGCAAGTCCGGCTGTAATCGCAGTCATTAAAATAGGATTTAGTCTTTCGAGCGAGCCTTGTATTATAGCTTGTGTAAACTCTTTCCCCTCTTCAAGGAGATATTTGTAATGAGCGATCATTAGAATACCATTACGGGTTGCTATTCCGAATAATGTAATAAATCCAACTAACGAAGCAACACTGATTATGCCGTCGCTAAAATATACAGCCCAGACTCCTCCGATTAGAGCGAGAGGTAAGTTAACCAAAATGAATAGCGAATATTTGATGTTACCGAACTGTAGATAAAGAATAAGGAATATAAATCCGATTGATACTAAACTAAGCAGTGTTATAATTCGTGTGGCTTCCTGCTCACTTTCAAATTGTCCGCCGAACTCAATGAAATAACCTTGTGGAAGTTTGATATTCGATTCAATGTTATCTCTCATTTCATCAACAACGCTTCGTAGATCTCTTCCGGAAACATTTGACTGTACAACAATTTTACGCTGCACATTTTCCCGGCTAATACGATTCGGTCCTTTTTCATTTACTACTTCGGCTAATTGAGAGAGTGGCACCTTTGCACCAATTGGAGTATCAAATAATGCACTTTTTATCTTACGAATACTACCTCTGTTATTCTCGTTGAATCTTACAATCAAGTCAAATGTATTTTGACCTTCTCTAATTTCGGAAGCTACTTCGCCGTTAAAAGCAATATCAATTGCATCTGCAAGCTGTTTGACTGTAACTCCGTATTGAGCCATAGCAGTTCTGTTAAACTTGATCTTCGTCTGCGGCACCTCAACTTCTTGATCAACCGAAATATCTACCGCGCCTTCAACTTTTGCCATTTCATTCTTAACACTAACTGCAATTGATCTGAGCTCCGGTAGGTTTTGACCAAATACTTTAACAGCAATATTTGCTCTTGTACCGGAAAGCATATGATCAATTCTATGTCCGATCGGTTGACCGATAGTAACGTTTGTACCGGGTAAAACTGATAGGGCTTTTCTAAGATCGGTAATGAATTCTTCCTTACTTCTATCTTCTAATTCGAAACGGACGTCTAGCTCTGCGCCGTTTACACCTTGTGCGTGTTCGTCAAGTTCTGCTCTTCCGGTTCGTCGAGCGGTCGATTGAACTTCGGGAAACGAAAGAATAACTTCTTCGGCAAGCTGACCGATCTTATTTGATTCATCCAAAGAGGTGCCCGGCAGTGTGACAATACTTAAGGTAAGAGAGCCTTCATTAAACTCGGGTAAGAATGATCTGCCTAAGAAAGGAATAACAAAGATGGTTATCACTAATGCAGCAATTGAAGAAGCAGCAATAGTTTTCGGATGCTTCAAAGTAAAATTGAGTGTTTTTTCATAAAGATGTTTCAGTTTACGTACTATCCACGACTCTTTTTCTTCATTCATCGATTTACTTTTAGACAGCAAGTAATATGATAGAACGGGAGTAACGGTAAGAGCAACAAAAAGAGATGCAAAAATTGAGGTGATGTATGCATAGCCCATCGGTCTGAGCAATCTACCTTCGACACCGCTTAAAAAGAAGAGCGGTAAAAATACAACTACGATAATTAAAGTAGCGTTCACCATCGGCGCTCTAATTTCTCGGGATGCTTCATAGATAACCGTTAGTGAATTTTGTCTTTCATTCTCCGGCAACTGCCGATTTAACTTAAGCCGTCTGAAAACATTTTCCACATCAATAATAGCATCATCCACCAAAGCCCCGATAGCAATTGCAATTCCCCCGAGCGTCATAGTGTTTATCATTATATCGAAAAGCTGAAATACAAATATTGTGATGATAATTGAGATCGGAATTGCGAGAACTGAAATAAATGTTGTTCTAAAATTCCACAAGAATAAAAAGATAACTATTGTAACTAATATCGCACCGTCTCTTAGCGCGTCAATTACATTGCTTATTGATGTTTGAATAAAATCCGACTGTTTAAAGATGTTTGTATTGATAACGACACCGGGCGGCAGACTTGCCTCAATCTCACTGATTACCGTCTCTATCTTTTCTGTTAATTCTATTGTATTAGTCTGAGGCTGTTTCTGTATCGTAAGAATAACAGCAGGTTTAGCATTAGCTGATCCGTCACCAATTTTATTAGCCGGTCCGATTTTAACTTCAGCAACATCTTTTAATAGAATCGGCACTCCATCTTTAATTGTGACAACACCATTTTTAATATCTTCAAGATTCTGAACTCGTCCGATACCTCTAATCAAATACTCGCTGCCCGAATCCATATATGCACCTCCCGAAGAGTTTTCATTTATTTCTTCAGCAGCTTGTAATACTTGATTCAGTGTTAAATTGTAAGAAGATAACTTTTCAGGCGAGACCAAGATTTGATACTGTTTTACCGCACCGCCAATGGGAATCACTTGTGAAACTCCGTTAATAGACAAAAGTCTTCTCCGAATATCAAAATCTGCAATTGTTCGTAAATCCATCTCGGTTAAGTTTTCAATATTCTTCGATTCATCAATACTCACACTTATTAACATAATCTCACCCATAATAGAGGAGATTGGAGCGAGTATGGGTAAATCTACGCCATCAGGTAAAGCAGGCGATGCTGTTTGCAATTTTTCATTTACAATTTGTCTTGCTGTGTAGATATCTGTTCCCCAATCGAACTCAACCCAAACGATGGAAATACCGGCTGCACTCGACGAGCGAACGCGTCTTACATCCGTTGCGCCGTTAACTGCAGTCTCGATAGGAAATGTAACGAGCATCTCAACTTCTTCGGCTGCCATTCCGTGAGCTTCTGTTAGAACAGTAACAGTCGGCGCGGTTAGATCGGGAAAGACATCGACCGGGAGATCGATTGTTATATATGTACCGAATATCAGAAGAAGAATTGCGGTTACGAGAACCACCAATCTTTTCTGAAGAGCGATCTTAATCAATTTATCAAACATAATTTCTCCTCAAACTTTTAGTGAACATGTCCGTGTCCGATTGCCGATTCGGGCGATAGAGCAGCAAGTCTTACTTGATATGCTCCTTTAGTAACAACCCTTTCTCCTTCCTTTAAGCCTTCAAGGACTTGAACATAACCTTGATCGATGATACCGGTTTTCAAAATTCTCTTTTCAAAAGCTTCGCCTTCCAATTGAACGTAAGCGGTATGAAGTCCGTCCTCGTTAATAATCGCGCTTTCCGGAATTGCGAGTAATTCCTCTCCTTCACCTATCTTCATAAATACTTCGGCGAACATTCCTATTTTTATTTTGTTTTGAGGATTGTTGAATTCATAATAAACCGAAATTGTCCTATTTGTTTGATTAAGTCCAGCAGCGACTGATATTTTTCCACCGTTTAATTCTTTTATTGAATACTCCTTATTTAACCCTTCAACTCGAAATGAGGCATCGTTGGAGTTAATTACATCTTCACTGCGAGAGGATGGTATGTTTGCCTGTAATATTAATCTGTTCGGATTCACGATAGTAAATAATTTTTCGCCCGATTCAAGATTCTCACCGAGACTAAAGTTGAGTTTTTCGATATAACCGTTAATAGGAGAAAGAATTGCATAACCATTATCTGTAATTTTTATTTGATCGGTCAACGAATTGTAGCTCGATCTTTTTGCCTCGAAATCAGACCGTGCTTCATCTAAACGTTTTTGTGAAACAGCTTTTCTATCAAAAAGATTATTAACCCTTTGATATTCTGTCTCAGCAAGTAGATATTCACTTTTAATTCGCTGAACATTTATGCTAGCATCAGCCGATGGAGATATTATCAACAATACTTCACCGGTTTTAACATAATCCCCGATGGAATTTATCTTTGAGTTGTGCTTAGCCAGAATAGTTCCTCTCACCGGAGAAACAACCTTAGCATAATTTTCCGGTTTCGGTTTTATTTCTCCCGTAGCAAGAACCGATTTCTGCAATTTTCTTTTTTGAACAGGCTCATTGGCAAATTCAATTTTCCATTGCTGTTCTTTTAGAAATGATATGTCTGATGATTCCTCTTCGTGTATGTGAGGAAGTTCGGATGAGTTCGCATAGACTTTTACATCTTCTACTATAATAACATCAGAGACCTGACCACCTTTTAATGTGATGGTCATTTTATAATTACCAGCATTATCAAAAATAACGGAAGGAATATAAATACCGGCTCTTGCGGGTTCGTATTCGGTTACGGTAATTTTATTTCTGTTTTCATTTACAAACTCAGCTGTTAATACGCCTTCGGTTACAGCTTTAAAGTTTTTCAAATCGGTTAAGTGTATTAAAAATTCAGTTTCTTTGTTTACAAGTAAAGGTTGGTACTCCATAAAGATTTCAGTTGAATCTGTGTACTGTGTAACGGAAATAGCTCCATGCTCGTGACCTTCTTCGGTTTCATGATCGTGATCGTGTGTACACGAAACGAGGAAAGTCAACACTGCCGAAAGTAATATAATTTTTGTTAGTCTTAACATTTTATTAACTATGCTCCTAATTATTGTCCAATTTTTATTATTTCTTTTCCAACAGCATCTTCAAGTCGGAATAAACTTGAGTAGACTTCAATTTCCAAATCTGTCTGAAGAATCAAACCGTCTACATAAGCATTCATTCCATCGATAAAATCAACGAGAGAAATTTCACCTTGCTGATAAGAATATGCAGCGGTTGAAAATATTGATTCCAGCTTACTATCTTTAGTAGAATCATAAATCATTTTCTTTGAAGTGAATCTAGTGTATGTCTCGGAAACTTCTCGCTTGATTTTTTCTTTGAGGAAAAGCAGTTCCTTGCTCAATAGATCAATTTGAATTTCCGATTTTTCGATGCCGGTTTGATTTCTGTCGAATAATGGCACTGCAACGTTTAATTGAAAGACAGTTCCGTTGAAATTATCAGCCTGTTCTTTATAACCAGCGGTTAAAGACATCTCAGGTATTATCTGTATTTTGTTATATGATAAGGAAGACTTTTCACTTTCAATCATAGTCTTGAAGGCAAGAAGATCTTTTCTGTTTTCAAGAGCGATAGAAGTTAACTGATCAAGTTCATGTTCAAGTTGAAGAGAGTAATTAAACGGAACTACTTCAATATCTTTAACGTCATTCAAACCGATAAGAAGGTTCAAGTTATTAAAATATTTATTTTTCTTTAGTTCTACTTCTGTGACTATTGATTTTATCTTATTAATTTCTACTAAGATTCTTCTGTATTCATAATCAGATATATCACCTTCGCTTAATCGATAATTTGAAATCCCGGCAATTTCTTCAAGTTGCTTAATAAAGCCGTCAAACTCAGATAATAATTTTGAGTAGAGGAAATAAGCATAGTATTGAGATCGGACATCGGCTGCTGTTTTTATTTTTAAACGTTCATACAAAAGTTGCTCGACCTCTTTGGCTTTTTCTTTTGAGTTTATTTTGCTCCATCTATTCCAAAGGAAATTAAGTGACAGTGTACCGGATGCAATCCATTCGTTATAAGATAAATCACCAAATTTGAGTTCTTCTCTTGAATAGGAAAATATCGGATTAGGTAATCTTGCTGATTCATCGATTTCCACTTTGGCTTTGCTTAGTTTTGCCGACTGTTTTTGAAGTTCAATGTTGTTTTCGAATGCATATTTTATTGCATCATCAATTGTTAATCGATTTTGTGCATAAGTTGTTGCTACTATAAACAACAGCACAATCAAGAGACGATATTGTCTCACGATTCCTCCTTAAAAATTTTTTTTAACTAGTTAGATAAATAAGGTTTGTTTATGCAAGCGGGGGTGAAACATTGGTTGCGTTTTGGACGCACTTATCCTGATGAATTGAGTTTTTTGGTTTCTTCTCTAAAGTGAAATTGTAGTTAGCAGGTTTTTCATTAGATAATGTGAAGTCTACCAGAGCGACCGATAGTAATATCTCTGTAACTCTTTTGGTTGTTATAGTAGTAGAGCTGCTTAACTTCACGAAGTGAAAATGATGTTGAGATGATTCATCCAAGTTATGAGAGTGAGTCTCTTCATTTGAATAATCGTTGTGTGAATTTTCGAATAAGTGTGAGTGAAAATTATGATGATTGTTGTGAGAAAGTTCATCGTCATGATGATGGAAATACGGACTCAACAAAAACGAAAATATATACACCACCGGGAGCAGATAGATTAAATAACGATATGTTTTACTTTTTGGGTTCATAAATTTATGTGCAAACATATGAACTTATTTAAGTAGTCGCAATAAAATAAGACTTGCACTCTCAGAAAAGATGCATTCCCAATTCAATTAAAATCAATCGACTTTTGGAAGCTTTCTGTTTTTAGTCACGATTAAAATTGTTCCGATGATACCGGCAAGCAGCAATCCGAAATCCTCGTAAATTGATAGATTTAATGCGGCACCAAAACCGATGATCGACCAAATCAATGGTATAAAAATCAAATAGAAAGGAATCCGTTTTTCGGAATAGAGAAGGACGCCGAATGTGAAAATTGTAGTCGGACAAGGTAAACCAAATGTTGGTGAGTAAGGATATTGATGTCCGAGCAAATGACCGAGAACCGGATAAATAATCAGCGCGTACATAAAAAATATCAAACCAATTATTCCGTAGAAATCTTTTTTGTAAGAAAAGGAAAAACGAGTTTTGTAGAAACCGAAAATAAAAAATAGAACTCCTTGAATAATGAATATCGCTCCGAAGAAATAAGCTGCATTATTAATGTTTGTGAAAAAGATTAGATGATAAACAATTCCGATCCATAACCATAAGAAAACTAATGTACTTGAAATAAATCTGCCTGAGAAAGATTTCGTCTTGAAGATCAGATAAATTGAATAAAATGCAGTGAGATTGAATACAATTTGAAGCGGAAACACTGATTGGTTATAAGTTTTAAAAATGTTTAGGAATTCTTCTGTTGTGAATGGAAGTTCCATAATTTCACCCATGAATAATTCTTGCACTCTTTAAAACTAAAAATAAAAAACACAAAAAGCCCCGAGATTATCGGGGGCTTTAAAATTCTACTTATACAAATAACTCTGGTTATGCTTATTAATCTCTTTCTTGATCGGCAGTTTGAACTTCTTAAGCTACTTTGTTTTTGGTGTTTTAACAAAACTACTTCAAAAACTACTTCAGCACTTTTGCTGTAAAATTAAAAAGCCTTGTAACTCATTGAATTACAATGCTTTGTGGTGCGGGGTCGACGAGACTTCCCGAATAGTTGAAAAATGAACTATTCGGGACGACCTCCTGCGTGACTCCGAATTAAATTCTCAATGTACTTTCTACTTTTCTTGTTTTTAATTTCTCTTTCACGTTTTATTGCTTCACTTTTCGTAGGGAATACTTCGTAGTAAACTAACTTCCACGGAATACCACTTTTTGTATAACGTCCCCATCCTAGATTATGTCGTTCAAGTCTTCAATCTAAATCATCGGTATGACCAACGTAGTATCTATCAATTTTGGTAGAATATAAAATATATGTAAACCATTCTTCCATATATTTAAAATAAAAAAAGCTCCGGAATATTTTCC
>LNQE01000884.1_pt1 | contig 11934 bp, 9 predicted proteins | sample 603111 | NCBI WGS metagenome assembly LNQE01 (sample SAMN04260313, study PRJNA301899) | hydrocarbon metagenome | isolation source: hydrocarbon-contaminated ditch | place: Germany: Bremen | collected 1998
GCCGAAAGGTACGGCTACATATCCCCAATATCTGGGCTGCTTCTTCCTGGCTTAATCTCCTCTTCTGCCATCCACCATAGACTTCCTCAAATCGCATCTTCCGGTTCTCCTGTAGTATCGCTGTCCGTCTCATCTGTCACCCCCAATAGTGACTATTATAAACCGGACAGTTTATGTGCTACAAACCGGACATATTATTTGCTTCTTACATTCATTTTTTTCATCTTGACACTTAGACATATTAATTGTATAAATATTACAAATTTACCCTTTTAATTTAATCCGGTGAGATTGAAAAAGGAAAATGTAATGAAAAACTTATTAAAACCATCAAGCCTTTTCCCGTCCGGAGAAGGCTTTTTTTTATCATCGCCCGAGGTTGACACGCATGTCTAATAAAAACATCAAGACAGTAATGGATAAGGACGGAATTGAACGATGTCTTACCAGAATCGCCTATGAAATTCTGGAAAAAAATAAAGGCATGGAAAACATCGTACTTGTCGGAATAAGAACCGGCGGAGTTTATCTGGCCCAAAGACTGCAGAAAAAAATGTCCGATATCGAACACGGCAAGATCCCTCTGGGAATACTTGATATAACCCTCTATCGTGATGATATTTCCGCATCCAACAAGAAACCGCGTTTGGGAGAAACAAAAATAAATTTTTCTCTCGACGATAAAATCGTTATTTTAGTTGACGATGTTCTCTTTACCGGTCGCACCATCCGCGCGGCCATGGACGCCCTGATTGATTTCGGACGTCCTAAAATGATTCAGCTTGCCGTTTTAATTGACCGTGGCCATCGCGAGCTTCCGATTAGAGCCGATTTTGTGGGAAAGAATCTCCCCTCTTCTCTCTGGGAAGCCGTCCGGGTTGACCTGGTGGAAAAGAACGGCATAGATGAGGTCGTCATCGAAGAAGGAACTTAAACCACGGGTGTGAAAACCTAAAGCAAGCTTTGGGCTATTTCAACCCTCCGCCTTTGGCGGGATTGTTCGACTTACAAATTTTAATGCGTTTCACTTTTAAAATTTGAGTCTCACAACTAACAACTCTTAAGGTCTGTTATGAAATTTGAAAGAAAAGACATTCTGGGGATAAAAGAATTATCCGTTGATGAGATAAACTTCATTCTGGAAACGGCTGAATCTTTTCTGGAAGTTTCCACCCGTAAAATAAAGAAAGTACCGACACTCCGCGGTAAAACAATAATCAATTTGTTTTACGAAGCAAGTACCCGAACTAGAACATCTTTTGAAATAGCGGGGAAAAGATTAAGCGCCGACACGATTAATATTTCATCGTCCACCAGTTCCGTCGTCAAAGGAGAAACGCTCATTGACACAGCCCGTAATCTGGAAGCAATGAATCCCGACGTTATCGTTATCCGTCACAGTGCTTCAGGAGCTCCGCAAATGCTCGCCTCACTGGTTAAACAATCAATAATCAACGCCGGCGACGGCGCGCATGAACATCCAACGCAGGCGCTTTTGGATATGATGACCATAAAAGAACACAAAGGAAAGGTTGCCGGACTGAAGGTAGCAATAATCGGCGATATCGAACACAGCCGCGTGGCCCGTTCCAATATTTACGGCCTGTCCAAAATGGGTGCCAATGTTGTTTTAGCCGGTCCGGCTACCATGATGCCGCGCGATATCGAACAAATGGGCGTAAAAGTTTTTAATAAGATAGAAGAAGCTATTGAAGGCGCAGACGTAATAATGATGCTGCGCATTCAGTTGGAAAGGCAAAAGCAGAGCATCTTCCCGTCACTGCGCGAATATGCCCAGCGTTACTGTCTTAATCGTAACAATATTAAACTGGCCAGAAAAGATGTCATCGTCATGCATCCGGGGCCAGTCAACCGCGGAGTAGAACTATCGCCAGACATAGCCGATGATCCTTCTTTTTCCGTAATTCTTGATCAGGTAAACAAAGGCGTCGCCGTCAGAATGGCTCTGCTTTATCTGCTCACCGGAGGTAGTGAATGAAACTTTTATTAACCGGCGCAAGAATAATAGATCCCGCGCAAAACATAGATTCTGTGATGGATATTCTTCTGGATGGTGGAAAGATCGCCAACGTCGGCGTAAATCTTTCCAAGTCATTAAAATCAAAAAATTCAGAAAAAACAGCAAAGATTATTGATCTGACCGGAATGATTGTTGTGCCCGGCCTGATTGATATGCACACACATTTGCGAGAACCGGGTTACGAATACAAAGAAACAATTGCATCTGGTTCCGCTGCCGCAGTCGCCGGCGGATTTACGTCTATTGCCTGCATGCCTAATACCGATCCGATAAACGATAACCGTTCTATTACAGAATTTATCATAAGAAAGGCAGCGGAAGCGGCACTGGCCAATATTTATCCGGTCGGCGCCATCAGCATGGATTCAGCAGGTTCAAAGCTTACAGAATTCTGGGATCTCAAGGAAGCCGGCATAGTAGCCCTCTCCGATGACGGTAAACCCGTAATGAATGCCGCTCTGATGCGCAGGGCGATGGAATATGCTTCTTCCCTAAAATTACCGGTCATCTCGCACTGTGAAGACACCAATCTTTCCGCTGACGGCCTGATGAACGAAGGTTATTACTCTACAATTCTTGGATTACGCGGCATACCAGGCGCCGCGGAAGAAGTAATGATAGCCCGTGATATTCTAATTGCCGAATTCACCAAAACTCCTGTTCACATAGCACATGTGAGTACAACCGGTTCCGTTCGCCTGATTCGTGAAGCCAAAAAAAGAGGCTTAAACGTAACGGCGGAAACCGCTCCACATTATTTTACTTTGACCGATGAAACGCTTCAAAGCTATGACACCAACTTCAAAATCAATCCACCGTTAAGGAGTAAAAAAGACGTCACAGCTATCAAAGAAGGTCTTGCCGACGGAACAATCGATGTCATTGCCTGCGACCACGCACCTCACGGACGCACGGATAAGGAAGTTGAATTCGAATATGCAGCCAATGGAATCAGCGGTCTGGAAACGTCACTGGGGTTAAGTTTAAATCTAATCAGCAATAAAATTCTTAACTGGCCGGAACTAATTACCAAAATGAGCTTAAATCCGGCGCGCATCCTTAATTTGCCGAAAGGAACGCTGGAGACAGGCGCAGATGCCGATATCACAGTGATTGATCCGCAAGCTGGCTGGACTGTCGATGTGCAGGCATTTCGCTCACGCGGTAAAAACTCTCCGTTCCATGGGCGCAAAATGCAGGGCAAAGCCATTCTTACGATCGTAGGCGGTGAAATCAAATACGATGGTCGCTAGAGAACAAATAAAAACCACCGGATTCGTTCTTCGCACATTAAGCTACAGTGAATCGGATTTAATAATAACCTTTTACAGTCATGATTTCGGCAAGCTCAAGGGCATTGCCAAAGGCGCCAAAAGAAGCAAAAAAAGATTTGCCAATGTCTTTGAACCATTCTCTCTGACAAATATCATTTTTAGCCGTAAGAGCCGCGATATGCTTGCCTTCATTGAATCCTGTGATATCATCGACCACTTTAATGCCATTCGTCAGGACATGGAAAAAACTCTGATTGCTTCCTATTTCATTGACCTCACGGATCACTTCAGTCCGGAAGGAAAAAAGAATGAAAAAGTATTTGAACTGCTGCAGGACTTTCTCACAATGATGGGCAAAGAAAAAACATCGGATGCCGCAGTGCGCTTTTTTGAAATGCGGTTGCTCAAGTTAGCAGGCTTTGAACCGGCTCTTGATCATTGCATCATCTGTAAAACACCGGTAACCAACGGGGCTTCGTATTATTTTCACACCAATGAAGGTGGAATCAAATGCAGCGCGTGTGCCAAACCTCAAAGATATGAAAAGCCGGTTTCCGCCGGTACCGTACGTACTCTTCTTCTGGGCAAAGAAATGGATATCGACAAAATTAAATTAATCACGCTCACCGATTCTTCGGCTATGGAATCACGCAACATTTTAACGGAATTCATCTCCCATGTGCTGGGTCGCGAAGTAAAATCCCTGAAAGTAATGGAACAGGTGCGTAAACTTTGTCCCTGATACATCTTCTTATTAATTCACAGTGCCGGAAATTATCTCATCTTCTATAATTTCCGGATCAAAGCACATAATAATAACAATTAAGGGCAATATCCCTTGCGTAAAAGAAAGTTCAACAATCCGCAGTGTCCTAATTCACACGCTTTTTGCACATCAGAACAACCCCGTCCTATGTTGCCCAGCTGTAAATAAGCAATGCCGCGATTGTTGTAAGCAGAGGCATAATCAGGTTTCAGGCGAATGGACCGATTATAATCATCAATGGCCTGCTGATATTGACCAAGTTTAGTGTAAATTGTTCCCCTGTTGTAGTAGGCATACGAATAATCCGGCTTAAGACGTATTGACTGATTGAAGTCTTCAAAGGCTTGATGATACTGGCCAAGTTCACCATAAGCAGCTCCCCGTCCATTATACGCCATATAATTATCCTTGGTTACCTGTAAAGCATGATTCCACAATTCGATACTGTTTTTCCAGTAACCACATTGTTTCCAGGTTAAAAATGACATCACAGTAAATATGATTATTGTTGCCAAAAATAAAATTTTTCTACGAATATCCTCATTTTTGATCAGAGGATGAATACCCCAGGCAAGCATTACGGCCAGACCTATGAACGGCAGATAAGTATAGTTATCATGCATGGAATGAGCTGTTGATCTGATAATACCTATTACGGGCAAAAGTGTCACTGAATACCATAACCATCCGACGAAAAGATACGGCAAACGCTTCCACGCCATGATTACGAAAATGCTTATTAAAATAATCAGCAAAGTTGATCCGAAAACCTGCCACAAAGGGAGTTGATCCGAAAAAGGATAAAAAACAGCCAGATCATGAGGCCAAAAAGTTTTTTCCAGATAAGCCACAAAAGATACAGGCGCGTTGGCAATTCTTGCGCTAAGCGGAAAAGTACTTACAAACAAAACACGTTGAGCATGAATAGTTATGACGGAAAAAACAGCCGACAAGACAAAAAAGGGCATCTTTTCCTTAATCTGCCATAAAATTGCATTGTCCTTGTGCAACTCAAATCGTTTTAAAGGCCAATAATCCAGTAAAATCATCACAGCCGGCAGAGTAACAACCATTGATTTGCTCATCAGGCCGCAGACAAAAAAACAAAGAACAAGCAAATATCTGCCTATTGCAGGTTTTTCAGTATAATAAACATAAAAGCACAATGTCAGCATCCAGAAAAAAGCGCTTAAAACATCTTTTCGTTCGGCTATCCATGATACCGATTCGACATGCAGCGGATGAAGGGCAAAGAAAGCTGCAACAAAAGCGCTCTTCCAGATTGCCCCGGTCATGCGATGGAAAAGCCGGAATAATAATAAAGTGCTCAGGATATGCAGAATCACATTGGTCAGATGATAACCACCGGCATTCAAACCATAAATTTGGTTGTCGAACATCAAGGAAATCCACGTCAGGGGATGCCAGAACTCGGCATGGAGTGTACTGAACGCCCAACTAATTCCGTCTATTGTGATTCCGGACTGGACATGACTGTTAGCGGTAACATAAATATCGTCATCAAAATTGACGAAGTCACACTGTGTTAATTGAACGAAAACGGCAAGTGTAACAACAGTCAGAATGACATATATTATAAATATCTGTTTCTTCGGATTAATATTTATCTTATTTAACATGATGATTGCTCTAAAGTACCTGTATCATATGTTAATTTAGTGTTCAGCATTTTTCTGTCATCTCTGATTAAACCATATATTTGTGAAAGGTCAATTTTTTTGCTAGTATCGTGTCCCATAATCAAATTGTCATATCGACCGAAGGCGAAAGCCCGGCGTATGCGCGGGGAGATATCTTGTACCTCAATCAAATTATTAAGAGGATTTTAAATGCGCAAACCGGAGTTATTGATTCCTGCCGGTAATCTGGAAAAATTGAGAACGGCTATCTTGTATGGTGCTGATGCCGTTTATACTGGAGTGGAAGGATTGAGCCTGCGAACCGGTTCGGCGGAGATGACCATTGAAGCTTTGGCACAGAGCGTAAATGAAGCTCACGTTAAAGGTGTTAAAATCTACGCGGCAGTCAATACGTTTTCCCGCAATGCTGATCTGGATCAGGCAAAAAAAATAATCCCCCAACTTGCCACTATTGGTATTGACGCGGTAATTGTCAGCGAACCGGGAATGCTCCGGCTGATTAAAAGTTTAGCGCCGCAATTGCCGGTTCACTTGAGCACCCAGGCTAACACTACAAATGTTGAAGCTGTCCGTTTCTGGCAAGACCAGGGAGTACGGCGAATTATTCTGGCTCGTGAACTTAATTTAAAGGAAGTCGGAGAAATTGCTGAAGCTGTCCCGGAAATGGAGCTGGAAATTTTCGTTCACGGCGCAATGTGCATGGCCTATTCCGGTCGCTGTTACTTATCGGCATTTCGCAACAAACGAAGTGCCAACGAAGGCGATTGCAGCCAACCGTGTCGCTGGGAATATCTGCTTCATGAATCAACAAGACCGAACGATCCGTTGATTCTGGAAGATGATGAACGCTATACTTATCTTCTGAGCTCCAAGGATTTGTGTCTCATCGAATATCTGCCCGACGTTCTGACATCCGGCGTTACCAGCCTTAAAGTTGAAGGCCGCATGAAATCTGCTTATTATGTGGCGGTAGTGACACGCACATACCGGCAGGCACTGGACGCTTTATTACGCCAAAAAGAAAAATACACCTGCCGGCAGGAATGGATTGACGAACTTACAAAAATTTCCAATCGCGGCTACACTACCGGCTTTGCCTTTGCCGGGGAAAAAATAAATGAAACGAATCCTGAAATTAAATATATCCAGACTCATGAACCGTCAGGCATAGTAATTAATTATGATGCAGCGAAAAAAAGAGTCCTGTTAGATGTTAAGAATCGTATAAAAATCGGTGACCGGCTGGATATTTTATTACCCGAAGAAATTGTTCCAATAGAAATCAACTCTATGATTGACCGCAACGGCAACAATATTTCAGAGGCACACGGCAGTTCTGAAATATATCTTTCCTGTGAACACGAAATTCCAGCCGGAGCTTTGGCTCGCCAGGAAACCAAAAACCAATCATAACAATATGATATGATTAGTATAAATATGAAAGCTGTTTTTAAAACTGACATATTAGCCTGTAATCTCATTATCACGAAAGTTCATATAATCAAGTTTTACAAATTCCTTGACATTATTTTAAAAATAAGTTAGTGGTTGAACCACTGAACCACCCAACCAATAGTTTAACAGGTTCAGAAGGAGATTCAACATGGCAGCCAAAACTGTTTTTGCCAAACCGCTTACGCGTTCACGACTTCACGAAGAAATTGTAACCATTATTCAAAAGCAGATCATGAACGGAACGATTACCCCAGGAAGCAAATTGTCTTCCGAGCGGGAAATGGCGGAAACATTCAATGTTAACCGGGCAACAGTACGTGAGGCATTACGAAAGCTGGAGAATCTAGATCTTGTTGAAATCAGACACGGCAACGGATTATATGTTAAAGATTATCTGGAAAGCGGCAATCTTGACTTAATCAAAGCCGCTTTTAATCTGGATGAAGGCAAAGAAATAATCTTGAATATTCTGGAGACCCGCCGTTACGTGGTACCGCAAATGGCTTATATAGCGGCACAACGGCGCACTCCTGCTGAGCTGGAAGGACTTCGAAAGACAATTCAAAGAGAAGATTTAAACATGCTGGAACGGGATATCAAGGTGCATCAGTTAATTGCACGTGCCACCCACAATCTGCTTTGCACTATTTTTCTCAATTTTTTTAATCAAATTTTCCGTGACTACGGTCACCTCTATTTCGATAAAAAGAAAAACGTTGAGCGCTCTCACAAATTTCACCGGGAAATTTACGAAGCAATCAAAAAGAAACAAGCGACAGCAGCCAAGCGGATTATGCTGGAAGTGCTTCTTTACGCAGAAGAGGCAGTTAAAAAATCTCTGACGGACAAACCAGGAAAGGGGTAAATGCCATGCAGCGGTTTATTGAAAACCATACAAACGAACATTTTGATGTCCTCGTTATCGGCGGTGGCATCAGCGGGGCTTCGGTAGCTTATGAGGCGGCCACACGGGGCTTGAAAGTAGCACTCCTGGAAAAAAATGATTTTTCCTGGGCTACATCGGCGGCTACGTCCAAGATGATTCATGGGGGGTTGCGTTACCTGGTCAATGGCGAAATCATGCTGGTGCGTGAGTCGCTGCGCGAGCGCCGGGTCCTGGAAAATATCGCTCCCAACTATGTTTATCCCTGGCCGATGATGATGACTCACTACAAAACACCGTTTAAAAATAACAAATGGCTCGTCAAAGTAGGCATGCTTGTATATGATGCACTTTCCTACGACAAGAGTTTTACCTGGGATGCCTGCAAGAAAATTCCTTCGCATAGAACCATCTCCAAAAAGAAAGTTATGCAAAGCGAGCCGCATGTTCGTCCTGAAGGACTCACCGGAGCGTCAATTTTCTGTGACTGTATCAGCATCTTTCCCGAAAGGTTGACGCTGGCTTTCATCAAATCCGCCTTAGCATATGGTGCCAAGGTAGCCAACTATACCAAAGTGGAAGGATTCATAATGGGCTCCGACAACAATGTCACCGGAGTAAAAGTAAAGGATCTTTTAAATAATAAAACACTTGAAGTGTCCGGTACGGTTACAATCAACTGCGGCGGACCGTGGGCGGATATTGTCCTGGGTCTGGCTAAATCGAAAGGCGACGGCAGCTCAACTCTGCGCAGGTCCGAGGGTATTCACATCATTACCGCAAAGCATCTGCTTTCCGGTAATTACACTGTAGCATCCATGACACCGGCCGGCCGTCACTTCTTCCTTATTCCCTGGCGCAATCACACTCTGATAGGTACCACAGACAAACCTTTTACCGGAAATCCTGATGATTATCATGTAACAAAGGAAAGCATCATGGAGCTGATAGACGATATCAACTCTTCCTTCGGTGATGGCAAACTCAGCTATGCAGATGTCAAGCACACTTACGGCGGCTTGCGACCTCTGGTAGAAGAAGACACGTCGGAAACTTATTCTTCTTCCCGTAAATATGAAATATACGATAACAAGAAAGACGGGTTAAACGGCCTGATTACTGTCGAAGGCGGAAAATATACCACCAGCCGAAAACTGGCGGAGAATTGCCTCAATATCGTAGCCTCCAAAATGGAGCGATCTCTGGGCCAAAGCGTTACCGACAAACAGTTTCTGACCGGATGTGAAATAAAAAATTTAAATGCCTTCTTATCCGATATTCAAAAAGAAAATAGCGATTTCGGCAAACCTACCATGGATTACCTCGGCCGTAATTACGGAACAGAATATGCTGAAATTATCAAACTGGCGAGAACAGACAAAGCATTGTCCGAAACATTAAATGATGACGGTGAGATTTTGGCAGAGGTAATTTATGCCGTGCGCGAAGAAATGGCACGGACTTTAACCGACATAGTAATGCGCCGAACCGGCATCGGCACGTTGGGTAATCCCGGTGAGGATATGCTGCGGAAAGTGGCCAACGTTGCCGCTAAGGAATTAAATTGGGATGCAAACAAGGTCGAACAGGAAATATCAGATACTGTTAACTTACTTAAGCTGCCGGTGTAGAGAAAAATTGAAACAAGGGAATCCAGAGGAAACAACACCTGATTGCCTAATCACCCGGCATACGAGACTGTATCGTAATAAGATAATTTGCTTTCGACACAGTCATACCGGTCCCGCATACGCGGGATTTCACTCCGGCCCCAAGCCCGGCGAATGCCGGGGGTATCCAGAACTTAATAAAAATACTGGATTCCCCCGTGTCAAGCACGGGGCAGGCTCATCGTCGCGCTTCGCTTGCACGGAATGACAAAAAAGGTGACAATCTAAAAGGAGGACATGCTGATGAAATCCACAAAATTCCGGCCGGATTGGACGGAAAAACCACCTGTACCCGGTACATACAGATCCATTTTTAAATACGGCAATCCGCAACAATTTAAACATCCCAGTGATGCCTGGTACAAGATGATTAAACAGGATTTTAATTTAAGTGACGCCGATTTCACCAGCAAAGTTAAAGAAGGACTTGAACAAGTTACTTTAAACCGTCCCATAAATTTACAAAAGCAGCAAATTGAAGCCATCCAAAACATCGTAGGGAAAGAAAATGTTTCTCTGGATGATTACAGCCGTGTCAAATACGCCTCGGGAAAAACTACAGAGGAAATGCTGGAGCTTCGCCAGGGAATTATTCATGAAGTGGCCGATGTCGTTGTACACCCACGGGATAAACATGACGTTCAGAAAATAGTAGCTTACTGCGATAAAGAAAAAATCCCCATTACAGTTTTCAGCGCCGGTTCGTCCGTGAACTTCGGCTGCCGTCCGGTCAAAGGTGGCATTTCTATGATAGTCAGCACTCATATGAACAAGGTTCTGGAAGTTAACGAATCAAACCAGACCGCGGTGGTGCAGCCCGGTATTTTCGGACCGGCTTATGAGGAAACGCTGAACAAAGCACCCGAACTTTTCGGGACAAAGCTGCGTTACACCTGCGGTCATTTCCCGCAGTCTTTCGAATACTCGACAGTTGGCGGCTGGGTTGTGACGCTGGGCTCCGGACAGGCGTCGACCTATTACGGCGATGCTTACGATATTGTATTCAGTCAGGAATACGTGACTCCGGCAGGAACTTTTAAAACTCTGGACTATCCGGCTACCGCCACCGGCCCGAAAATAAACGATATCATGAAAGGTTCCGAGGGTGCTTTCGGTATTCTGGTCGAAGTCACCATGAAAATTTTCCGCTACATGCCCGAAAATCGCGCGCGTTTCAGTTTTATGTATCCGACATGGGAAGCCGCTGTAAACGCCAGCCGTGAAATAATGCAATCCGAATTCGGGAAACCAGCCATTTATCGTATTTCCGATCCCGAAGAAACAGACAGGGGTTTAAAACTCTACGGAATGCCGGCCATTGCTGACAAAATTCTGGTACTGCGGGGATTCAAGCCAATGCAGCGTTGTTTGTGTCTGGGTAATGTGGAAGGCGACAGAGATTACACGCGATTGGTAGCGCGCAAAATAAAGGCTATTGCCCGCCGCCACGGCGCCATGTCTCTGGGCAGTTACGCCCCGCACAAATGGGAGCACACCCGCTACACCGAACCTTATATGCGCGAGGATTTGGGAGACTACGGAATTCTTATTGATACGCTGGAGGCCGCTGTAACCTGGGATAATCTGCACCATTTACACGAAGGCGTGCGCGCTTATGTCAAAAGCCGGCCGAACACAATGTGTTTGACACATGCTTCGCACTTTTATCCGCAAGGCACAAATCTCTATTTTATCTTCATTGCCCGCATGAATGATCCCGAAGAATACCGGAAATTTCAGCACGGCATCATTGACAACATTCAAAAATACGGCGGTTCATTGAGCCATCATCATGGAGTGGGACGGATGATCGGTCCCTGGTTGGAAACACATTTAGGGAAAGAACAAATGGATGTCCTGCGCGTGTTAAAGAGGCATTTCGATCCGCACAACATAATGAACCCCGGAGGTCAGCTGGGACTGGATTAATAACCGTTAACCGGAGATAAGGTGAGAACTTTGCATAACTACTTGTTTTGTCATCTATGAAAAAGTTCTTCAAGCAAAGAATGCACCTCAAACATTTCTTGTTTTTCGGAAGCGGAGAGACAGCTTGAATCTCGGAGCTTCCGAAAAACAACTACCCATATCTTGTTGACCGCCGTGCCTTATTACGGTTTTGTACCAGTCATCTATCCGCACTTTTCGTGCACGTTAACGTTCGGTAACAGTCCCCTAATCATT
>LNQE01001605.1_pt1 | contig 11931 bp, 15 predicted proteins | sample 603111 | NCBI WGS metagenome assembly LNQE01 (sample SAMN04260313, study PRJNA301899) | hydrocarbon metagenome | isolation source: hydrocarbon-contaminated ditch | place: Germany: Bremen | collected 1998
GTTGATCCTTCGCGCCCGTCTGGTAAAGATGATGACTGAAACAGGGTTGTTGAAGAAATACTCGGTTCAGGGGATGTTGCTTGAACTTGAGAAGTTACGGAAGATTACTCTTGCTGACGGGCGGGTAATGACAACAGAGATGACGAAGAAACAGCGCCTCATTCTGGAGGCGCTTGACCTCATGCGCCTAACTTCTCCGGGAGGTTAGGTTCATATCTCTCCACAAATTTTCCCGGTTTTGCGCTGACATCAGGAGGCATGAGCATCACAGGCTCGTCACTCTGCTCTCCCGGTCGTATCCAACCTTTTATGAGAGGAAAGGCACCACAAGAGACGTATGGCGATCAAAGTCCTGGCCTTTGCAGGCAGTCCACGGCGGCATGGCAACTCCGAGACCCTCCTTGACTGGGTTATCAGTGCGATGGAGAAGGAACCGGATGTCGCCGTGGAGAAGGTCGTGATCGTGGATGCGGATGTTAACCCCTGCAGGGGGTGCAATGCGTGTGAGAAACTGAACGCGTGCGTACAGCGGGATGGCATGGATATCCTCCATGACAAGATCATCGACGCCGATGTGATAGTTCTCTCTTCACCCATCTACTGCATGGGGATCTGCTCACAGGTCAAGGCACTCATCGATCGGTTCCAGGTCTTCCGTTCGCGGAAATACGTGCTGAAGCTCCCGGTAGTTCCCCCTGATCGGAGAGGAAAACGCCTCGGGGTCTTTCTCTCAACTGCCGGGCAGAACTGGGACCATGTCTTTGATGCGGCGGTTCCTTCCGTGAAATGCTTCTTTCATGTGATCGATGTCAAAGACAGGGATATCCGCTACCTGATGGTGAACGGGGTTGACGAGAAGGGAGCCATCCAAATCCACCCGACAGCACGAACCGATGCAGAACGCCTCGCCCGGGAGGTCATCACGGATATCCGGGCTCGGCTTGCAGCGTGAGGCTGATGACCATCCGCGTGCTTGGAATTTCCGGGAGCCCCCACCGGCATGGGAATACCGAGACCCTCCTCGATGCCTTTCTCGAGGGGGCAAAGAACGGCGGGGGGTCTGTGGAGAAAGTGATCCTGAAGAACCTCGATTATTCACCCTGCAGGGGCTGCAATGCCTGCCACACGGACGGGCAATGCATTGTAAAAGATGATGCGCTCTCCCTCTTTGACCAGATCCTCGCCGCGGACTGCCTCGCCGTAGCCTCCCCCATTTACAGCATGGGAATAACGGCAGAGCTCAAGGGCCTGATCGATCGTGCCCAGTACATCTGGGCGCGGAAATTTATCTTAAAAAGCCTCTATTTCACCGATGAGCACATAAAGCAGCACAAGGGCATTTTTATCTCGACCGCAGGGCTCTCGTGGGACAATGTCTTTGATGCTGCATTCCCGGCTATCACGGCGTTCTTCAATACCTTGGGATTCGAATACTATGACAACATCATCGCCAATGACATGGACCGGTATCAGGGGATCCGCGGTCATCCCACTGCGCTCGCAGATGCGCAGGCAAAGGGGCAGGAGGTAATCCGGGTAATCGAAGACCTGACAGTGAAAGCCGCCCAGAAATAACGATTGACGGTATCTCCTCTCATGTTCTCATACGACCATGGCACCTGAAAAAAATCACATGATCCCGTATCAGGACACATGCATACGATTCATGAAAACGGCGGAGCCGTTTTCATATAAAAAATGGTTCTCTCCGAGGATGATAGGACTATCAATACTGTTTCCTTGCATGCCGCTTCAATGGGAATGCAAAGGATTCCCATCCTTATTGTGTTTCGTAATATGGTGATACTACGATCCCGGTTCGGTCACCGGATCGACATGAATGGTGGCATCTGAAAGATACCGGAGATGGTGGAGAAGTTCGTGCCGGAACTCTTTTACAATCCCATAGCCTTTTTCAACCGAAAGCGATGAATCGACGGTGATATTTACCTCCGCAGGGAGCAGGTGACCCTGCCACCGGACCCTGACATCATGACGATGGTCAGGGTTATCCCCGTGATCATGCCCATGGGAATGGTCATGGTCATTGTTGTCATCTTCCTTGTGTTCACAGTTTTCGGTATGAAGGATTATTCTGCCTGACCTCTTTCATCATTGACCCCTTTACGGTATGGCTGCAGGATTCAGCGAAGCCACACGAATGGTATTTCCACTCTCCCGGCAGTATGTCTCAACCCGGGTGAGAACCCGCCCGGCCATGCTGCTCGTGGTCAGGATGAGGGAATCCTGTCCCCGTAATGCACGAAGGATGCATTTATCGATCACCCCGTAGGTGAACTCAGGGATCAGCTGTTCCTGGCTGGCCCGCTCTTTTGCACGGGTACCCATGGCGCCAATTGCCGTCCGGGGATGTGCTGCTCGCCATGCAACCAGTGTTTCCCTGTCCAGATTATCGACATCTCCGATCGTGATGGATCCAGGTTCCGCACGATAGGGACTGGTCTTAAACGCCAGATCGATCGCATTCATCATCTCAAACACCGTGTGGGGTTTCCGGTCAGGAAGTGACAAGCCCCGTTTTCCCATCTCACCGTAAAGTTCAAGCAGTGTCGGCATGGAAAGACGGGCCTTGCGTATGAGATCGGGATTGCCAAATGCCACTTCAGGAATGTCCTCCTGGAGAATTTTCCCTTCCACAAGGAGCATCGCCCGGTTGGCCCACGGATATGCGAGTTCAATGTCATGGGTGGAAATGATAACGGTCTTTCCTCCCTGGTTCAGTTCATCCAGGAGGTCCATGATATCCTCTGATCCCGAGGGGTCAAGTCCAGCAGTTGGTTCATCGAACACAAGGACATCGGGATCCATCGCAAGAACCCCCGCAATCGCCACGCGTTTCTTCTCTCCTCCCGAAAGCTGGTGCGGTGGACGACGCTCGAATCCTTCGAGCCCGACATACCGGAGTGCCCCCCCCACCGCTGCCTTCACTTCATTCTCGCTGTATCCGAGGTTCACAGGCCCGAATGCGACGTCCTGGTACACTGTCGGTGCAATAATTTGCCGGTCAGGATTCTGGAGGACAAAACCCACACGTTTGCGCAGCATCCGCAATGAACCCTTGTTATAGCTTACAGGTTCATTGTCAAAGAGCAGAGTTCCGGAATCGGGACGTATCATACCATTGAACATCAGCAAAAGAGTCGATTTTCCCGCTCCATTTGGTCCGACCAGGGCAATTTTCTCTCCTTTGCGTATATGGAAGCTCATGCCCTGAATCGCTTCCATACCTCGCGGATAGCGATATCGGATCTCCCGTGCTTCAAGAATTATGCTACCCATTGTACCTCGCTCAGATGAGTGCGACATTCCGCGTTATGATGACCACGATTGATGCTATTGTCAGAAACGCTGCCACCGCCAGCAGAGGTAAAACCTCAACCGGACGGGTATCACCAAGGACTGCAAATTTTCCTGAATAACAGCGTGCATCCATAGCTCGTATGAACTCCTCACCCGCATCCCAGCTCGCAATGAATACAGACCCGCACATGGTGGCAAATGACTGTATCGATTCACGGAAGGACCCATAGCCGAGGCGCATCACCTGGGCCTGGTACGTCTGGACCAGCTGGTCCATGATCATGAAGATGCTCCGGTAAATAATCATGGCGAGATCCACGACCACTTCGGGGATTTTCCACTGCTTCATCACGACAAAGAGATCGGTCATGGGAGTGGTGAGCGCGATGAAGATCAGCGCTGACATTCCACCGATTACGCGGCAGAACACAAAGAAACCTTCATTGATACTCTCACTGGTTATCGAGAGCGAGAACCATGGCAGCGGGTTCCAGCTCCAGTATACTTCCCCACCACCCGAAAGAAGGACAATTACCGAGACACTCATGACCGCAAACGAGAAGGGAACAATGAAAAGCTCTCCGTATGTCCTCGCATCAATCCTCGCGAGAGACAGAATTGCCATTGAAAGGACAATCGCAATGAAAAGGGGGGGGATATAGCTGGAGGAGAGGAGGCAGAGGAGGATTGCCCCCAGCCCTGCGGTGAGCTTGAGGTAGGTATTGACCTCTCTCAGTCCGTTTTTCTGGGCAATATCTTCCAGGAACACTTCATACATACAAATGGGAATCCCGCTTACGTACTTGGTTCCCTCTTCTTCTGACCTTTCCAGTACCCGAAGACCCAGCCGACCATTATTCCGCCTATTGCTGCCTGGAGAGCAAAGATACCTGCCTCAATCTCACCGCTGGGAGGAGCCCACTGCCAGACCAATGGCTGGAATTCCTCTTCTGCTTTCCCGGTTATTTCTGCGATTTGTGTTGAACCGAGGGTATCAGATCCGGCAAACTCTGCATCCGCCATGATCGAACTCGTATAGAGGAAGAGGGCACAAAATGCGAAAACGGCGATAATCGCAAGGATCTCCAGCCTGTATCTGAATGCCATCAGGACTCACTCCGTGCAGCGATGATTTTTTGTTCGGGGAATACCTTCAGGCGGAGAAGGATATCAGGTTTGAGCTGGACAATGTATTTGAATACCAGGGTGAGAACAACAGCCTCGACAATGGCAAGGGGAATCTGCGTGATCGCAAAGATGCTCATGAAAAGGATGAATGAGCTCGCAATGCCACCCACCTCGGCAGGGTATGCCAGGGCAAGTTCGAGTGAGGTGGTGAAGTAGGTAAACAGGTCAGCGAATGCGCAGACGAGAAACACGGTGAGATACATATTCACTCGTGTGTCACGGAGCGCACGATACACGCCGTATCCGGCAAGCGGCCCAACAATGCCCATCGAGACAATATTCGCTCCAAGAACCGAAAGTCCGCCATGGGCCAGGAAGAGGCTCTGGAAGAGGAGCACGATCGCGCAGATAACGGAGGTGATCCATGGGCCAAAACATATTGTTGAAAGACCGGTTCCGGTAGGGTGGGAACAACTTCCGGTTACCGAAGGGAGTTTCAATGACGAGAGTATGAAGATAAATCCCCCGGTGACACCGAGCAGGGGTAATGCTTCGCGATCAGCTTCAAGGACTTTTTTCAACTGGTAAATACCGAAAACCAGGCATGGCAGTGCGATTATCCACCAGAAAACAGCCCAATACAAGGGCAGGAAACCTTCCATGATGTGCATCGTATTACCTCAAGTAAAATTTATTTAAAGCAATTTTTATTGTATAAAGATCTGGCACATGACCTATTTATTCATTCCTTTTTGCATGCGAAATGAAAAGATGATCATTCCCCTGTTACAGGAGAAGCCCGGTGAATGACGCAAGGAGTATCCCGAACGCGGCGACGATCAGGACTGCAAAGACTGCCGGGTTCCATGCCAGCACTTTTTTCCCGTCAAGGACGCTGACCGGCAGCATGTTGAACGCCGCTATCATGGCATTCACCTGCAATCCTACCATCCCGGCCATGAGAAGGAGGCTCCGCGAGGTAGTGGCAGGGTCCAGGCTGCCACCCACCAGCAGGAGAAGGGCAAACGGAATGCAGAGGATGAGATTAATGGCAGGACCTGCTGCTGAAATCTTCCCGTTCTGCTCCCGTGTCACGCCGGCACCATAGATGATCGTTGCCCCCGGTGCTGCAAACACCACGCCGACGAGGGCAGCGAGCACAACAGCGACGAGGAGCATGAGGTTGTCTTTCCGAAATTCTGCCCAGTACCCGAACCGCATTGCCGTGAACTTATGGGCAAGTTCATGCAGGACAAATCCGACACCGACCGTGATCAGAGAAAGACCGAGGAGGATCAGGTAACGATTGAGGGTTACTGATCCTTCCTGCCGCACAAATATCAGGGAAAATGCGATGGCTATGGCAACCCATGCGACAATCAGGTCAAACCGTTCCCTGCGTGAGATTCGTTCAAGCATGTGATATGTCCCCTTCAGGTATGTTCCTGCTCATCCATATGTGTTTCCCGGGCGGATCACCAGCTTTAAATTTTCATCCGGAGCGTATCTATATGCTATGCCAATAGATGCCCTGAGAGCCGAGATCAACAGGATCGACCAGCAGATCATCGATCTCATCGCTGACCGCCAGCGGATAGCCGGAAAGATCGCCCTGGTGAAGACGAGCGAGGGCATCCCCGTCCATGACAGGAAACGGACGCACGAGGTTCTCGGGGATGCCTTCAATGCCGCGGTGGAGAAGAATATCAACCCGGTGTATGTCCAGAAAATATTTGAGCTCCTCATCGAGATGAGCGAAGAGCGCCAGCGGGAGTGCTCAGGCGAGGGCAACCTCCCCTGAAGCAGCCTGCCACCCGATTGGTCCGCATCCACGCGATCTCCCCGGCAGACAGCCGCTCCCGCGTGATCGAACCAGAGAGCTCTTCTTTTCTCCCTCCCCGCTTTTCCCAATGGACGGAATGAAAGTATCGGTTCTTCAGAGGTATCCGGGCTTGGTCTCTGATCTGCCGCCGGGAAGCCCATCGGAGGCTGCAGCGTTCATCCTGTTGGGGGCAGGGGGCAGGAGTGCCGCCCACACACGATTGCAGACAGCCTTTTTTGAATGGAAAAAGCCTGCTGCATTTTCATCCTTTATGCTCGACCGCACACCGGTCATAGAGGGTTACTATGAGAATGGCTCCGGCATTTTCATGCGTCGGGCCTGTTGCGAAATGCATCAATATTGTTTTCATTTTGTATGCATGCGTCCCGAAAGGGAATCATCTGGTCTTATTATCACTGCACATCGGGGACGAGACGGATCTTTTTTGGACATAAGATCCGGATCTCCGGGATGCTGCCGCAACCCTGATCAGATGAGCACCTCGAAGAGGAGTATAATCCCGAGCAGGATCATGACCGCCCCCATGATCAGGCGAATCCCCCTGCGCGATCCGGTGCGCCACGCATCCAGACGTTCAACCGGGAGACCGAATGCGAAGACAGCGAGTATTATGATCAGCGGGAGAATGAAGAAGAAATTGTAGACGAGCAGGTACGGGATCCCTGCTGTGAGGGTCATCTGGTTTGAGAGGAGCGCAAGGATTGCCAGGTAGATGCCCCCGGTACATGGGAGCTCAAACATCCCGACCAGGATTCCCACGATAAACGCTGCCGGTAGAGAGCCTTTCTGGATGTACTGATCGATGATTCCCTTTTTCGATTCCGGGATGGAGAGGAGGGCCGGGCCTTGCTCGCCGCGGACGACCGAGAGGATGCTGATGGCGCCCGCTGCAAGGGCAATGACCGCAGCGACCAATGAGATGAGCCGGGATATTCCGGCAAACTGGATGACAGAGAAGAGGCCGAGACCCGAAAAGAAATAGAAGAGAAATACCGCAGAGATGAAGACTGCCCCGACCATGAGCATCCGCTTCCTCGAATCAAGGGACATGAGCGAGAGCATCAGGAAGATGAGGACCGCGAAAGCACAGGGGTTGATACCATCGACGAGTGCTGCAGCAATCACGAGTGGAATGGTAAGGGTGGAACCAGAAACACCATCTCTTCCCGGGAGATCAGGTTGAGGGCCTTCCCCGGTCGTCCCCTTTACGGCAGCATCCAGGCCATTCGTGATATCATTGTAGCCTGACAGGGAATAGTTCCCGACAAATACGGTAGGGACCGGGGCAAACCCGACTCCGTAGTATTCTTTCAAGACCTGGAAGAGGGCAAATGCATCAGGGTCTTCCCTGATATCGAGGTATCGGACAGTAATATCAGGGTGCGCCTGCTGGTATTCCACAATAAACGGGATCGTGCGCAGGCACTCTCCGCAGTTGTGATTGAAGAAGTAGTAGATGACGGGTTTTCCATCCTCGAACAGGACCGGGGAAAAAGCCTCGTTTCCATCAACCGGACCAGCGGAAGGGAGTGGTTCGGCGGCCACCAGGGCAGGGAGGAGAAGGAGGATGAGCAGTACTACAAGCTGCCTGCTGTATCGTTCATACCTGTTCTGTGCACTCATGCTGATACTGCGATTACCTGACCCTTGCACTGTAGTCTGAGGATTATTTCTATTTATAATTTTTTTGAATCAGAGCCTGATTCATGCTTCAATAAAATGAAAATATTGCCTGCTTCTTCATGCCGTATACCGGTTTCGCGAAGGAAATCCTGTGGTTTTTCCCGTTCCCCCGTCTCTGTCATCCCCGGTGGATCATCGTGCCCACACCCTCGTCCGTGAACATCTCGAGGAGGAGGTTGTGGGAGATATTCCCATTGATGACGTGGCCAAACGAGACCCCTGCATTGACGGCGCTCACGATGGATTTGACTTTCGGGATCATCCCCTCACCCACCACGCCCCGGCTGATAAGGTCACCTGCTTCGGATGCTTTCAGTCTCCGGTATACCAGGATCCGTTGCGGGTCCATGATACCATCCACATCAGTCATGTTGATCAGTTTGTAGGCATTGAGCGCAACGGCAATCTCACCGGCAGCGGTATCGGCATTGATATTGAGGCTCTGGCCGTTCCTGTCGATGGCTAACGGGGCAATGACCGGGATGTAGTGGTTGTCGATGAGCGTGTTGAGCACGGCAGGATTGATCTCTTCGATCTCCCCCACATGGCCGAGGTCGACCTCCTGCTCCTTCCCCTCAACACTGACTTTCTGCGGGGTCATTTTCCTTGCAATAATGAGGTTGCCGTCATTTCCCGAGATGCCAACCGCTTTGCCACCACATTTTGCAATCAGGGAGACGATGTTGCTGTTGATCTTCCCAACGAGCACCATCTGGGCTATCTCAAGGGTCTCCTCATCAGTTATCCGGAGCCCGGCAACAAATTTCGGCTGCTTCCCCAGGGCGTTCATCTTCGCGGTGATCTCGGGGCCTCCGCCATGGACAAGGACGACCCTGATCCCCACCAGCTCGAGGAGAACTGCATCTGATATCGCGCTCTCGAGTATTGCAGCATCGACCATGGCGTGGCCTCCGAGCTTGATCACCATCGTCTTCCCATGGAACTGCTGGATGTACGGCAGTGCCTCGGTCAGAACCTCTTCACGCTTCATGTGGTATACCTCCCGTTGATCTCCACGTACTTCTCGGTCAGATCGCATCCCCATGCGGTTGCCACCCCGGATCCTGCATGGAGGTCCAGCAGGAAGATCACCTTTTTCCCGTGCATGAGCTGCTTGGCCGCGGCGAGGTCCACCACGATAGCCCCCTCCCGCACGAGGGGGAGCGTCCTGCTGCCATCGCTGATCCAGAGGTCAACCGTGTATGGGTCGAAGCCGACACCGGCCCTGCCTGCAGCAGCGATGACTCTGCCCCAGTTTGGGTCCTCCCCGTAGATCGCAGTCTTGACGAGCGGGGATGCAACAACCGTCCGTGCGACCGATGCCGCCGCCGCCTCTGATGGAGCACCGTTTACCGTCACTTCAAGCAGCTTGGTTGCGCCTTCACCGTCCATCGCTATCTGGATGGCGAGGTTCCGGCAGCATTCCTCGAGCGCACGGGCAAATATATCCCTGTCCACGGTGCCGGCAGCGCCGGTTGCCGTGCAGAGAGCAAGGTCATTGGTGCTCATATCACCGTCCACCACGACGCGGTTGAAGGTGCGGTCCGCAGCCTGTTTCAGGGTGGACGAGAGCTCGGCAGCCGGGAGTTCTGCATCCGTATAGATGAAGGCCAGCATGGTCCCCATGTTGGGGGCGATCATCCCGCTCCCCTTTGTGATGCCCCCAACAGAAAACCCGTCACCGGAAATCAGGGCATGCTTCTCGGTCAGGTCCGTGGTCATGATAGCCCGGGCGGCAAGGGTCTCAGCATGACTGCTCCGCTCGAGGAGGGGGGCAATCTTTATGCACTGGGAACTGATGAGCGGCAGATCGAGGTAACGGCCGATCACCCCGGTGCTCGCCACTCCGACATTTCCCGCATCAATACCGAGCGCAGACCCGGCTATCTCCGTCATCCTGACCGCATCATCATAGCCACGGGTACCAGTATACGCATTCGCACACCCTGAATTGACGATCACGGCCTCGAGGCAGCCTTTCCTGATCTGATCCTCCATGAGCGTAATGGGAGGGGCTCGTACCAGGTTCGTGGTGAAGACCCCGGCTGCTGTTCCTTTCGCCTCGATCAGGGCGAGCCCGAACTTCCCTTCTTTGATACCGTATGCCCTGACTCCTTCCACGCCGCAGATACTCTTCACGCCCGGACGCTCCTTCGGAATGAATTCATGCTCCCGCTCCGCCAACCCCGCGGATGATATCTGCCTTGGCCACGATACCGGTGAGCTTCCCCCCGTGAACTACAGGGAGGCGGGCAATTTTATGGGCGAGCATGAGCCCCGCTGCCTCTTCGATATCAGCATCCTCATCGATGGTGATAACCGGGTGGCTCATGATATTCCTGACACGGGTCTCTCCGATATGGCTGAGCGCAGTCTTTGTCTTCTCCCAGTTGACGATCTCCCTGAGGGGTATCTCGATCACCTCCAGGGGAGACGGCAGCCAGAGGTCTGCAGAGATCTTCCCGGTGTCCAGGAGCGAGATGATATCAGATTCTGTTACCACACCAACCAGCGTTCCCTGGTCCATGACCGGAAGTCCTCCGATACGGTGATTCCGAAGCAGCCCCGCCGCCGTGCGGACCGGGTCATCGGCAGATACCGTGACCGGGTTTTTCGTCATAATGTCGCGAACTTTCATGGATTTTTCTCCTGTTTACGGGAGCAGGCCGGGCGCCCGGAGGCCATCCCGCTCGTCAAACCCGCAGATGATGTTCATATTCTGGATCGCCTGGCCGGACGCTCCTTTGCCAAGGTTATCGATTGCCGAGATCACCACCACGCGATTCCCCGCGCTCTCTGCTTTCAGGTCGCAGAAGTTGCTGCCGCGCACCGCGGCAAGAACCGGGGTCTGGTACCGTATGAAGTACTCGCTGGCATAGGAGCGCCGGTACATCTCCTCCACATCCTCCTGCTCCAGCGGTTCACGGAGGAGGATATGGGCAGTAGTAAGGATACCCCGGTTGACCGGTACAAGGTGCGGGGTGAAGAAGCAGGTTGTATCCGGATTGATCCGCGCAATCTCACGGCTCATCTCGGCAAGATGGCGGTGGGAGGTCCACTTGTACGGGGTAACATTGTCTCCGACGTTGGGATAGTGGGTTGTGGCCGAGGGATTGTCCCCTGCACCGCTCACCCCCGTTTTTGAATCGAAGATGATGGTGTGAGCATAGGGTGCGAGGGGGGCTGCTGCCAGGGTTGCACCGGTAGGGAAACAACCGGGATTTGAGACAAAATCCGCGCCCCTGTACTCATCCCGGTGGAGTTCAGGGATCCCGTAGGGCGCTTCAAAATAATCGGTGTGGACAACGCCGTAGACCTGCTCAAACATCTCCCTGGGAAGCCGGTAGTCTGCAGAGAGGTCCACCACTTTTATACCACGATCAAGGAGCGGTCGGGCATAGGTCATGGCTGCGGTATGCGGCACGGCAAGGAACGCGAGATCCACATCGATGGCATCGAGTGCAGGGTTCTCGAAGTTGAGCCGGGTATACCCCTTCAGGTGGGGATGGACCGTCTCTACAGGTCTGCCGGCCAGTTTCCGGGAGGTTGCACAGGTCACCTCGGCACGGGAATGAGAGAGCAGCAGCCGGATCAGGTCTCCACCGGCATACCCGGAGGCCCCAATGATCGCGATCTTCATGGAATTGTGTTGTTTCCCTCTGATGTTAATCCTTTTTCAAAGGTAAATGCTCCCCCTTTTCCTGTTCCCCGGTAATTCCTGACGGTTCACGTGCTGCCCCTTTTGCGCGCCGATTCAGATCATGGCAGGATGAGAACTATGACCAATCGGACAATCGGTGAATCTTACCGGTGAGCCAGGTCATTGCGGCAGATTTATTATTATAATGATTAATCATTATAATATAGTCAGAGGTGGTACCAAGGAACCATTATTGTTCTGGTATCAAACAATGTGAGGAAGAACAGATCCTCCGGGTATTGCAGTTGAACACCGC
>LNQE01001736.1_pt1 | contig 11923 bp, 13 predicted proteins | sample 603111 | NCBI WGS metagenome assembly LNQE01 (sample SAMN04260313, study PRJNA301899) | hydrocarbon metagenome | isolation source: hydrocarbon-contaminated ditch | place: Germany: Bremen | collected 1998
CCCCCGCCTGCGATACCCCGCTGCCCCTGAGAATCCCCCAGGTGCTCCGCTCCTCGACCCCGGGAAGGAACCGTCCGGGTGCATCGTCCCCGGAGTATACCTCAGAAGATACCGGTCGGGCATCCGTTCCCGGGTCGTCCGGGGTGATGAAACCGCAGGGAGGATAGGTATCGAAAAAGGCCTGCCGTAAAAAGTATGAGAAAAGGAGGACGGGGGGGTTACTCCACCGCATCCCGTCGCCTGAATGTCTCGACGAGCGTGATCTCCTGGATCTCCGGGATGTGCTCGAGTGATTCGCCGATGACCCTGCTCCTCCAGAGCACCCAGCGGCGGTCGTAGTTGATACCCGGCGGGAGGGTGATCGTCAGGACACCATCGGAGAATGAGGTCTCCATATCACGGCCGGCATAGAGCCTGATGAGGCCGTTCACCTTCTCCTCTGTGGCAGTCACCTCGTTCTCGATACGGAACCAGTAGTGGAGCTCCTTTCCGGCAAACGGGTGGTTGAAGTCGACGAGGACCCGGTTCCCGATGATGTCCACCACGGTCCCCTCGCCCTTCTCGTCCACCTTCAGGTTCATACCGAGTCTCGGTTTCTCCTTGAAGGCATTCTTGTTGAAGGCCTCGACCTTCTGCGGGTCGCGGGGCCCGAACGCCATGTCCGGGCCAACATCGATCTCGCCCTCGTAGCCCACCTCTTTTCCCTCCAGTGCCTCGTCAAGGCCAAGGATGACATGGTGGTTTCCTACCCGGACGGTCACCGGCCCGTACAGGGCTTCGGGGTTATGGATCCCGGCATCCTTTGCAACCTCTTCATCGGTTGTATCAAAGATCGTCCCTGCAATGCTGCCCGTATAGTTGATTGTGATGAAGTCGCCTTCCAGAACTGGCATAGCTACACACCTCTCCCTATATAGGGCCGGGATAGCATTTTAGTGTATCCACCTGTACCAGCCTCCTTGTGTTGCCGACTGAGACGGGAGAATAAAGCCATGAATCGCACGACGATACCCTGACCCGGGGCTTCGGGATCCTGTCCCTCCCCTGCCCCGGAGTGCCCGCTCCTTCATCAGGCTGGTAAAACGGGTATAGTGGCAGGAGAAATGCTGGAAAAAGGGATCACATCACTACCCGGGAGAAAAATGAGGGGGCTGGTTTCGGATTACAAAAAACGTGAAAACCCGGTAGATGCAGAGAGGATACCTGCAAACCGTTCTGACACCTGCAGGGTACCCTGACGCTGAACCGGACGAACAGGCTCGCCGAGGTATTGCTGTCCGGAGGGGGTGGATGAGGGTCCAGCGGGATCATATCCCATGTACCCACGGGAGAACCCGTCAGGAATGACAGGATCTGCCTGCGGGGATCGATATACCACTGTTATCCGGGTATGTCCGCCGGAAACCTGTGTTGTCGTATGACCGTCTCCTTCCAGTTGAATGGTGAATTCACATACCGAACCAGCATTCCGGAATGTGCCGTCGCTGAAGACAGGGGACGGGCATCCGCACCGGGTTGTATTGAAGTCAAAAACACAGGGCGAGCATTCCTTCTGGGTGGTATGGTAGCTGAAAACACAGGGAGGGCAGTCATTCCGGGATGAAGCGGCTGAAAACACGCATGGCCCACACTCGCTGGCAGCCCCGACAGCTGCCACGAGCAGGCAGAATATCGCAAGGATCCCGATCCAGTATCTCATAGAGGAAATAGTGTACCGGCATAGGTATAATCATTTTCACGATTCTTCCGGGGGCAGGTGGAAATACTGGATGGGAGAGCAGCACGATACCAGAGGAATGAAGAATGATACCGATCAAGGGATCTGCATGCTTGAAGTCGAGATAAAAGCACGGGTCCCGGATCTCGGGGTGATACGGGAACGGCTTATCGCTCAGACAGGAGGTTCGACGGTCCCCCGTGTCCACGAGCGGGACATCTACTACGCTGCACCGCACCGGGACTTCGGGGTCACTGACGAGGCACTCAGGCTTCGGTTCTCAGAGGGGGCCTGGACCCTGACGTACAAGGGGAAAAAACTGAAAGAATACCGGGCAAAAGCACGCGAGGAACTCAATTGCCGGGTTGAATCCGGTGCAGTGATGGAGGAGATACTCCGGAGGCTTGGGTTTACGAAAGTCGCTGAAGTCGAGAAATGGCGGGAGTACTACTCGTTCCGGGGAGCTACGGTCTCACTTGACGAGGTGAAGGGGCTGGGAACGTACGTCGAGATCGAGGCCCCCGGTATGTCCGCAGGGCAGGATCCGGAAGCATTTGTCCGGGAGATAGCAGGAGAAATCGGGGTGACAGGAGAGCCTATCCTCTCCTCGTACCTTGAACTGCTGCTCGCTAGACCGTAATCAGTTCGATCTCGATTTCACGTGGGCCGCTCCCGAAATGGATCATCGCACACTCTCCGAGTGCTGCCATCCCGGGGTTGACCACTTTTACCCCGTCCTGGGTCACGATCCCCTTCTGCTCGTGGATATGGGCACAGCAGACCAGGTCAAACTCCGCAAGGTGCCTGCGGATACTCTGGCTCCCTACATGGTTCCCGCCGGCCTGATCGAGGAGGCCGAAGGGTGGTGCATGGCTCAGGAGGACATTGTGGAGCGCACGCTCCCGTTTCCTGAGGACCATATGGAGGAGATCATCGATCTGCTTGTCCGTCAGTTCAAAGGGGGTGTTGAAGGGCGTGGGGTTCGACCCGCCCAGACCGACGATCGAGATCTTCCCGAGGTTGATGTGTGCCCCGTGCAGGCAGACGCAGTCTGAATGCTCAAGGAAATCGATCGTATCCCGTGGGTCGCAGTTCCCCGGGACTGCGAACGTGGGAACATCGATCCGCGACAGGGCGTCAGACGCCGATTCGGCAGGACCCATGTTGGTGATATCACCGGCAATGAAGATCGCTTCAGGGTTCAGATCCAGGAACGGATCCATTTTTCCATATTCTCCATGGAGGTCTGCCAGAAGCAGGACATCAATCATGCTCTATCATGCGAAGGTAAACCACAAAATGCTATCTTTGGTTCACTCCATGATCCCGTTACTCTTCCCCGGAGTGCAAGGGACCCGAGCAGGTGCGCAAGCCCGGGTACGAGGTGGCGGGGTTGTGTCCGTGCAAGCGGTGTTCCCGGGAGGGGCATGAAGCGGTGGCAGTGGACCTTCCCCCGCCGGGTTATCGTCCTGATGAGATCCCCGGTCGCATACTGGTCTTCATCGGTCTCGAACGGGAACCCGACGATCATATCCACGATCGGGACCAGGCCGGCATCCAGGCTCTCCTCCATGGCCAGGATCACATCTGCCACCGTATGCCCCCTCCCGAGGCGCTCCAGCACAGCATCGCTCCCGGACTGGGCTCCGAACTGGATGCTCGTGTTGGCACAGTACGTGGTAATGAGGGCCATCGCCTCCCGCGAGATAAACTCGGGCCGGACTTCGCTCGGGAACGTGCCGAAGTAGATAGTACCGGACAGGCTCTGCAGGAGCGCCCTGACTTTCCTGAGATCCGGCTCTCTTCCGCGAGAGCCGTAGGCAAGGGCGTTTGGCGTGACGAACCGTATATCCCGGAACCGCGATGCATACCGGGCAATCTGGTCGATACTCCGGTGCCGCATGGCACCCCCGAAGATCCGGGGCGTCTGGCAGTAGGCGCAACCAAACGGGCACCCTCTCGTAATTTCCACGTACCCCTTCACCTGTGAAAACGGTGGCCAGGCATCGAGCCTGACCTGGGATACTGCCGGGCGGTACCCTTCCCGCGTTGCCACGCCCGGGGGAACATGAGCAGTTCCCTCCTCGATGGCAGCAAGGAGTAGGGGGAGCGTGTACTCTCCCTCGCCAACCACTACGTAATCTGCGTACCTCGCAACCTCCTGAAAACAGGCGGTCGCATACGGTCCTCCTGCAATGGTGATGCAGTCTGCATCAGCAATCTCTGGTGTGAGCTGGCGCACATTCCGGGAATTGAGACTGTAACAGGTGACATCCTTCTCCGGGACCGTCACCGGGTCCAGCGTGAAGCCCTGCGTCTCGCATGCCGCAGAGAGTGCTGCATAGGTATTTCGCGTCGCGTGGGAGGAGCGCCAGTGCACCTTCATTATTGTGGGAATATACGGGGTTGATGCATGAAAAAGGTGGGCTGGTGGTACCCCCTGTACGGGAGCACCCGCTACAGACCCGGGGATGATGGCTGGCAGGGGTCAGGCCCGTGTCCGGTAGGGAACAATCTGGTCGATTGTCTTGTAGGTCATCCCGGTGTTGAGTGTTACGAAGACTTCAACCCGGTCGTCTGCCTGGGTCCCCTGGATGATAACCCTGGCTCCCTTTTCCGGAGGGAGGTGGTCGATAATGACCTCACCATTCGAGAGCGTAGCCTGGATGCGGACATCCCTGACCGCTACCTGTCCCGCACCACCTGAGAATTCGATGGGGATGGTGCTGTAAATGGGATCTTTCTGACCGACCTGGATCGTTACGGACTGCCCTTCCGGGAGGGTAACGGTTGGTTCCGGGGTGAGACTGGTCGGGGTACTTACCGGTGGCACGGTGGGTGGAGAAGTATCGGTGCACCCGGCACACAGGAGCAGGGCTGCGCCGACAAGAGCGATGATGATGAATCCTGGCTTCATAGCAAACACACTGGATCCCGATATGGTTTAAACATGTTCATCCTTTCGGTTCAGGGAGTATCTCTCCCTCGTACTCGATCTCGCCGGACGTGCCGTCAACCGTCGCAGGGGTGCCGTTTCGGAATCGCAGGATGTCGACTTCCGGCTGGTCGACCATGGGGATACAGCCGATGATTGCTCCCACGGCGATGATCGGGTCTGCCCGGGTATTGATGATCGCTGCCGGGGCTTTCCCATTTCTCCGGAGGGCATACAGCACGTAGGAACCAACCGTTGATCCCTTCCCGTGTCCGAATGCAAGAATCTTACCGGTAATGCTCTCCCCTTCCAGGGGATGGCCTCTCTCGACGATGACTCCCGTATCAGGGTTCACCCCGGAGAGAAACGAGATGGGTGCGGGGCTGACCAGGATCTCCCCGGATCCGCGTCCCCGGGAGATGCCTCTGCCGTGAAATAGCATAATCACACCTGATATATGTAAGGAAACCGAGTATATTAGTACCTATGGAAGAAACCATTGTCAGTTCGGGTGGCGACCCTGAGATCAGCTGGAAGCTGAAGGTCCAGGATCTCGAGTCCCAGCTCCTTGATCTCAAGGTCAAGAACGATGAACTGGTCCGTGAGGTCGCGCAGCTCAAGCGCGAAAATAATCAGCTCAAGCGGATGCCCCTCTTCGTTGCCGTTGTCATTGACCTCCTCGGGAAAGGGGAGGTCTACCTGAGGCAGCAGGGAAATAACCAGGAATATATCACCCATGTAAACGACGAACTGTTCCGCCAGCTCAAGCCCGGTACAAAAGTTGCGGTGAACAATGCCCTCTCGATCGTCAGGATCGTTGGCAATATCTTTGATGCCCGGGTCAGGGTGATGGAACTGGAAGAGTCGCCGGATATCACCTTTGAAAATATCGGGGGGCTCCTCAAAGAGATTGAAGAGGTTCGCGAGGCGGTTGAATATCCGCTCACCCGTCCTGAGATATTTGAACGCGTGGGCGTGGAACCGCCGAAAGGTATCCTGCTCTTCGGGCCGCCCGGCACCGGAAAGACCCTGATCGCCAAGGCTGTGGCGCACGAGGCCCGGGCGACCTTCATCAGGATGTCGGGGAGCGAGCTCGTCCACAAGTATATCGGTGAAGGGGCACAGCTCGTCCGGGAGCTCTTCCTGCTTGCGCGGGAAAAGTCCCCCTCTATTGTGTTCATCGATGAGATCGATGCCGTCGGCTCCACGAGGACCAATGACGGGACATCGGGGAGTGCGGAGGTTCAGCGGACCCTGATGCAGCTCCTTGCCGAGATGGACGGGTTTGACAACCGGGGGGATGTCCGGATCATGGCCGCGACCAACCGGGTGGACATGCTCGATCCCGCCCTGCTGCGTCCCGGCCGGTTCGACCGTGTCATTTCAATCCCGCTCCCTGATAAGGGAGCGCGGCGGGAGATCCTGAAGATCCATGCAAGGAAGATGACCCTTATCGATGTCGATTTCGAGCGGATCGTTGAGATGACCGAGAACGCGACCGGTGCCGACCTCCAGGCCATCTGCCGCGAGGCCGGTATGATGGCGGTCCGGAAGGAAGCGACCGGGGTCTCCCAGGACGACTTCGAGAAAGCCGTCCGGAAAGTCAAGGCCGAGGTCATCGCCGATCTCCGGATGTATACCTGATCATCTCCCTTTTTGCCTCCCCGCTCTCCTCTGTGGGCGGAATGAAAGTACCGGTTCTTCAGAAGATATCCAGACTTCGTTATCGATCCGCCGCCGGGGCGCCCTGTTCTGAATTGCCCCGGTGACGAGGTGCCCGGATCGTTGCCCGGGGTCGAGGGGCAATGCCTCAGCAGTATTTTCGGGGGCGACAGCATTCATCCTGTTGGGACAGGGGGGCAAGAGCCTCCCTGCTGTTTGCTTGAAGAGAGATTCTCACCCAATCAAGAGAGCGAAATTCCCCCAATGTACCCTTCGTTCCCAGGGATCCTGCCGGGAACATGAGCGTTTTGTCCCACCACTCTGCTTTCGTAGCGTAATCCCATCGTAGAATCCAGGAGCCGGAGCCAGGATCAGGACTACGTACCATGAAGATCGGCCCGGTGCCTATGCCGGGGGTATGGCACGGCAATCCGATCCGACGTTGTCGGGTTGAAACAGGATCACCACCCGCCATGGAGAAAAGAGGCCGCATTCTGCCATCCCGGGTTGGTACCGGGATCTGACTCTCCGGGCTGGTCGCGAGAGATGCGCCCTCCATCTCTTTCATGTACTCTGGAGACTTTGCTGAACGACCGGCGATACTTAAATTCCCGGCAGCCAATATCATCAGCTGAAGCGATGAAGGTCCTCTTTCTCCCAAAGTCCGGAGTACAGCTCTTCCATGAACTCCTCACCTCAGAGACGAGCCGTGAAGCACTCCGGTTCTACCGGCCGATCGAGACCGTATGCGGTGTCGAGATCGGCATGGCATCGCTGGGGAGCGCCCTCACCCTTGCAGCAGACCTCCGCTGGTACGTCAAGCGGTACATGCGGGGAGTCCTCTTCGAGATCGCACCCGGCATCTACTGCTCTCAACGGCTTGCCCGGGAGGTGTATTTCGATCGCTCGGTCACGCTGGGAGATTCCTGGGAGTTCCGCCTCATCTTCCGGATGCGGGGGGGGCAGGTGGTCCGTGAGGAACAGGTCCTCCCCGGGGCCGTCCGGCCGTGTTCGGGAACAACGGAATCTCCTGAAATTGAGGTCTGGTGTACGGAAGACGAGTTCCATTGTGGGATATCAGGCCCTGGTGAGGACGAGAGCAGCGGAGAGGAGGGGGAAGAAAGCCCGTGAGCGCAGGGGAAGAGAGATCTGATATTGTGCGCCGGGGGTTTCTTTTTTCTGTGGATCTGACAGTCTGGAGCCAGGGATGCACCGGGAAGCTGTACCTGGCCATCCCCTCTGCAACATCCCTCTGAAATACGGGAAAATTCCAGAAAAGGTGCCTCCTCGCTGTTTCATGGGGGCAAAGAGAAACTTCGCTGGTATGGCTCGATGAACCGTCACTGAACCGCAACCGGTGCGCCCTTTTCTGAACTGACCGCTGGTAATGTGGCACCCGGATGTTCGCCCCTGGGTCGAGTGGGCCGAGTGCTTGCGGTATGTCCGGGAGCGGCGGCGTGTATCCGGAAGGGGTATGGAGTAGCAGTCCTCCCCCCCCGTACGATGGTATTTCCATCACGTTCACCCGGACAGGATGACAAAGAGCCCTACTGATCCAATCATTCGGACGTATGGGGTGGAGAGCGGCAATCTGTCCCTGCGGTACATACCCTCCCCTGCAAACGCTCAAAAAAATTTGTACAGAGCCAAAAAAAAGAGTATTCGCGTTCTTATGCAAACATCGCGCCGAATGTGCTGGTAAACCTCTGGCGGTCGAAGTCGAGCCCGATCTTCTCGATGGCGTTTAAGAAATCGGTCCTCGTGATGGTATCGTGATCCTCCCGGATCGCAAACATCCCGGCCTCCATGCAGATCGCCCGCAGGTCCGCCCCGTTCTTCCCTTCGGTCAGGAAGGCCACCTCGCGGAGGTTCACCTCGTCATCAAGGTGCATTTTCCGGGTATGCACGTTCAGGATGGCAAGCCTGCCTTCCACTTCAGGGAGCGGTATCTCGATGATCCGGTCAAAACGACCCGGCCGCAGGAGTGCCCGGTCAAGGATATCGATCCGGTTCGTTGCCCCGATGATCTTGACATCACCCCGGTTTTCAAACCCGTCCATACCAGCGAGGAGCTGCATCAGGGTTCGCTGCACTTCCCGGTCGCCTGATGTCGTGGCTTCGGTCCGGGATGCACCGACAGCATCTATCTCATCGATGAATATGATGGTGGGTGACCGCTTCTTTGCCAGGTCGAAGAGCTCCCGGACGAGCCGGGCACCTTCGCCGATGTACTTCTGGACGAGCTCGGAGCCTACCACCCGGAGGAAGTAGGCGTTGGTCTCGTGGGCAACCGCTTTTGCGAGGAGGGTCTTGCCGGTACCCGGCGGGCCGTGGAGGAGCACCCCCTTGGGCGGCTCGATCCCGATACGGTCAAAGACCTCCGGCCGCTTGAGCGGGAGCTCCACCGCTTCCCGTATCTCAACGATCTGGCGGTCGAGCCCGCCTATGTCATCATAGCTCTCTTCAGGGGTCTGGACCAGTTCCATCCCGTACACTGCTGCATCATAGGACTCGGGGAGGATATCGATGACCGCGAGTGACTGCTGGTTGAGGGTGCACCTGACCCCGGGCTTGAGCTGCCCGGGATCGATGCACATCGAACTTCGGACGAGGAACCTCGGGCCTGCACTGCTGCGTATGATCACCCGGTTGCTGTCGATTACATCGGTCACCGTACCGATCACGAGAGGGGGGCTGCGGAGCTGCTCAATCTCACTCTTGAGCTTCCTCACCTCTCGCTCGTACCGGATCTTCTGGGTCTCGATGTACCGTTTATCTGATTCGACCTGGCGGAGCTGCTCCCGGAGCTCCAGCGTCCTCGTCTCCATGCTGGTGACGCGGTCGAGCAGGTATCGGCACATTTCCTCAGGATTCTGGGGCTCCTGTGGCTGCCGGGCGCTTTCTGCCATTTTCCTATCAATTAAGTATATAGGGAAAAATGGCTATAAAGATGTTTGCGATTTTCTATGCAATGTGAGATGTGTGGCGCCAGAATACAGGGGCCGCCAAAGACCGTGAGAATTGAGGGGGCAGAGCTGGATGTCTGCGGCCAGTGTGCGAAATATGGGACCGAAGTCCAGAAAAAGGATAAACCCACTCCACGGAAAGGCGGCCCCGCAGTCCGGACGGTGCCTGCCCCTGGTCGGAAACAGCGGGATGTACTTGACCTGATGGAAGGTGAGATCGTCGATGATTACGGGGAGCGGATACGAAAAGCCCGGATGGGGCGGGGCTGGTCACAGAAGGACCTGGCAATGGATCTGAAGGAGAAGGAACTCCTGATCAAGAAGATCGAGAAGCAGGACCTCATCCCCGAAGAGGACGTCAGGAAGAAGCTCGAAAAAGCACTGGGGATCCGCCTGATCGATGTCCCGGAGGATATTGTCGAAAAGAAGAAGCCCGGGGGCATGGTACCGACACTCGGGGATGTCATATCGATAAAAAAAATCCAGAAATAGACTTCCTGTCTTCCCCCCGCGAAACGAGGAAGGCACCATATTTATATACTCTTTGGAACAACAAATTAGAATAATGCAGGGTGAGTGTTCTTCCGCTCGTGAGTGTTTTTTCACTCGTGAGGGTCTTTATCTCTCGTAGCCTGGCTCATTCTCCGTGCATGAATCACCCGGTTTTCCCGATTATTATCCCGGGAGCCCGGGCTCCGGCCGGTTATCCGGCATATTTCTGGTATAATTTCTGGTATTCTGGCTATTTTGCCTGATCCCATGGGCCTTTCTCTCGGATGCGCTGCATGGGAGGGGAGATTGGTATGAGAGGAAAAGAAATCCGTCTGGAACGAATCATCGATCGAAACACGAGGAAGACCATCATCGTCCCCATGGATCACGGGGTGACGAACGGTCCGATAGCAGGGCTCATCGACATGGGTGAAGCAGTGGACAGGGTGGCTGAAGGGGGAGCAAACGCGGTGCTCGGGCATGTCGGGCTTGCCCTGCACGGTCACCGGAAGAGTGGGAGGGACGTGGGGTTGATCCTCCACCTCTCTGCAAGCACGTCTATCGGCCCGGACCCGAACAACAAAGTGCTCGTCAACTCGGTCTCAAATGCACTCAAAATGGGTGCTGACGCCGTCTCCATGCACGTCAACATCGGGGCAGACTCGGAAGCCCGGATGCTCACAGACCTCGGATGCGTGGCAATCGAATGCATGGAGTGGGGGATGCCGCTCCTTGCCATGATGTACCCGCGGGGGAGAAAGATTGCCGACGAGCACCATGTTGACCATGTTGCGCTTGCCGCACGGGTTGCAGCAGAACTTGGTGCTGACATGGTCAAGACCGTGTATACCGGCGACCCTGACACGTTCCGGACGGTAACCCGGGGCTGCCCGGTCCCCGTGGTGGTGGCCGGGGGGTCAAAGACCGATGACCGCTCCACCATGGAGCTGATCGAAGGGGCGATGCAGGGGGGTGCGGCCGGCATCTCGATCGGGAGAAATGCATTCCAGCATCGGCGTCCTGATCGGTTCGTGCGGGCTGCTGGCCTGATCGTGCATGAAGGAAAGACCGCAGATGAAGCATGTGAACACCTGAGGGAATGATGATGATAGGAAAAGAGATCCGGATGGAGCGGATCATGAACCGGAACAACGGCCGATCCGTGATCGTACCCATGGACCATGGGTTCACACTCGGCCAGATAGACGGGCTGCTGGATATGACAGAAACTATCTCTGCCGTGAGCGAAGGCGGGGCAAATGCCATCGTGCTCCACAAGGGGATAGTCAAACGGGGACACCGGCGGCGCGGGCGGGACATCGGGCTGATTGTTCATCTCTCTGCGAGCACCTCGCTGAACCCTGACCCGAACGACAAGGTGCTCGTCTGTACTGTTGAGGAAGCGATCGCGCTCGGCGCAGATGCCGTCTCTCTCCATATCAACCTCGGTGCTCCCAACGAGTCCAAGATGCTCGAGGAGGCTGCCAGGGTCGTCAAGGAGTGCCGCCGCTGGGGGATGCCGCTCCTCGTGATGATCTACCCGCGGGGAAAAGGAATCGACCCGTACGCCCCAGTTACCATCGGCCACTGTGTCCGCGTGGCCGAGGAACTGGGTGCCGACCTGATCAAGACCAACTATACCGGGGACCCGAAAACGTTTGCAAAGATCGTGAAGGCCTGCTCGGTCCCGGTCTTCATCGCCGGCGGCGAGAAGACTGGTGACCGTGAGACGCTCATTGCCATCCGGGACTCGGTCAGGGCCGGGGGAGCAGGGGTCTGTGTCGGCAGGAATGCATTCCAGCGGGAGGATCCCAAATCCTTTGTCCAGGCACTCTGCCGGGTCGTGCATGACGATGTTGATCCGGACGAGGCGCTGGCGGGGTGCCGATGAAAGAGTTCTGGGTGGATCTCCGTCCCTGGAAGAAGGAGCTCGCTACCGCCGCGATCGAGAGCGGGGCTGACGTGATTGCTGCAGCGTCTGCAGCACCAGTGCGGGCCCTCGGGAGGGTGACCGTGGCTGCCGACGACGGGGATCTTCGCTGGGGTTCGGATGTGTTCGAGGTCACCATAGAGGGTGGGCGGCAGGTCGCCGAGGCCGAGGCGCTCGCACGAAACGCGTACGTCATCGTAGAGACGGGAGACTGGCGGGGG
>LNQE01000908.1_pt1 | contig 11902 bp, 13 predicted proteins | sample 603111 | NCBI WGS metagenome assembly LNQE01 (sample SAMN04260313, study PRJNA301899) | hydrocarbon metagenome | isolation source: hydrocarbon-contaminated ditch | place: Germany: Bremen | collected 1998
ATTACTTCGGCAATTAAATATATACAATGTTTCCTTCCCTATCCTCCGCTGGCGGAGGTGTCACGTAGTGACGGAGGTGGACAAAGAGTGTTGATGTAACTTATGAATATTATAACTGCCTTAAAAGCATCCACCCCCTTAATCCCCCGCCAGCGGGGGACACGCATAATGGGTACAATTATTAACATGTCTAATTGCCGGAGTAATAGTTGCCAACTCTCCAGCCTACTGGATTGAATTTCTACACTTAACGTTCGATGACTATCTCGACGCGACGGTTGTTGGCGCGTCCCTCGGGTGAAGCATTGTCGGCTATCGGCCTGCCCTCGCCCATTCCACGGGCCTGAATGTGTTCAGATGGATATCCTCTCTGCACGAGATAATCGCGGACTGTGTCGGCCCGACGTTGCGAGAGGTTCTGGTTGTATGACTCGGAACCCCGGGAATCGGTGTGGCCCTCAACGATGAGATTGCGCGCGCTGACCGCTAGCAAAGCATTGGCCACCTGGTCAAGCTTTACCTGCGCGGAGGGCAACAAGGTCGACTTTGCGGATCGAAAGAGGACGCTCCCGGAAAGAGTGACAACAAGTCCGCGTTCCTCTTCCTTGACCGCGGCTAGCGAAGCCAGCGCGGCCAGCGCGTCGGCCGTCCGCTTTTCGGAGTCGCTCAAAGCCTGCTTTGTCTGTTTTGCGATCTCGGCTTGTTGCATCTGGAATTTGGCGTCCGATTTTTCCTTAGCTTCCCTGAGCGCGGCCTGCTTGTCGATTTCAGCCTGTGCTTCAGCCGTCTGCTTCTTGGAATCGCTCAAGTCCTGCTTTCCCTGCTTCACGATCTCGGTTTGTTTCTTCTGGAAATCGGCGTTCGCCATATCTTTTCTTGCCTTGTCGGCAGCCATGGCGCCTAGCGCTCCCGCCTTTTCAGACTTACGCTGGGCAGCGTAAGCAAGATCTTTTGTTTTGTACGAGTCGGAGTCCTTCTGAAATGACTCTTCCGCAAGGACGAGCGCCTCATGTGCTTTGTGCAATTCCGCCGGCGCGAGTTGCGCAGCAGGACCTTCGCTCGCATTCTGATAAGCTGAACGAGCGTTGACGAGTTCATTTGGCGCCATGGTTGCACAGCCGGTTAAGAACGTGACGAACGTGACTATGATAAAATATTGTAGCGTTTTCATTAAAGCCTCCTTTAGGGGTTATGGTTGTATCATTGATTGTCTTGCCGCAGTTGGCGCACACGCTCCACTGCTGCCTGGGCCTCCAACTTCTCGGAATCTTCGTGGGAAAGAGCGACAGCCAGCTCGGCATCGGCTTCGGCCCGTAATAACATCGACGCTGCCTTCTCCTTCTCGCCTTTCGCAGACAGCTCCTTCGCTAGTTCCAGCTCTTCCTTGGCCATTTGCAGATGAAGCGAGGCTTGAGGTACATTGGCCGCCCCGGCCTCCTCGGCGGCGCGGATCTCCGACGTTGACGCCTCTGTGCGCAGCGGTGGGGCGCTTGCACAGCCCGAAAACAAGGCAAATCCAACAACCATTATTATTATCAATGATATAGCTTTTTTCATTTTTCTTCTCCTCTTTTATAGAATGCAAAGTTAATAAAACACCTGTACACGTTCAAATTAAAAATCATTTATACAGGTCTTCGCCCCTGAATGACTCTCACCAGCACAATGATAATGGCGATGACCAGCAGAACATGAATAAAACTACCTATCGTATAGCCGGACACCAACCCGAGTGCCCACAAAATTATCAGTATTAAAGCGATTGTCCACAACATAGTATCCTCCTTTCTGATTGCTCCTTCCCCTTGCCGGCTTGCGCGTCTTGCACCAACAGGCAGTGGGAATACAGAATCTATTTTTGATCTTATGCTACTCAATAATCATCCGGTTATATACGCTCTTCACGCCGTTTATGTCGCTTGCAAATTTGGTAGCCAGATCCTTCTCTGCGGCGTTTTTCGCTTTGCCACTCAGCGTGACCACGCCACGTCTAGTCTTGACTGAAGTATTGAGGGCGCTCGTCGAGCGGTGATAAAGCAACGTCATTTTGACCTGAGCGGTGATGGAAGCGTCATCAATCTTTTGTCCTACCGTTTGCTTCTTTTTCGCAATCTTTCCACCGGTCATCTCATTATTTACGCCTTTAACTCCTTCAACATCCTTGGCGTATTCAGTAGTCAAATCTTTTTGCGCTTCATTGTTAGCTTTGCCCCGTAAAGTGACGATTCCGTCTTTAGTGCTAACCTCCGTCATGGCGCTTACGTTCTTATGAAACAGGAAAATGGTTTTCACTTTGGCAGTGATCCACGCATCCGACATCGGGGCCGGGCTTTCCCCTTTGACTTCCAGCTTGTTATCCACACTCTTGACACCAGGAAGGTCTGCTACTGTCTCCTGGGCCAATGATTTGTGGGATTCTTCGGAGACAGTTCCCGTTAAACTCACGGCGCCATCCTCGGACTGGACTTTAATATCATCGGCCTTCAGGAAGGTCTTGAATACATACGAATTTTTGGCAGATGATTCTATGCGTTCATCCATCTGGGATGCCTGAACAGGCACGCTGAGCGCCAGCAGAGCGATAACCGCCACAGTCATTACTGCCCGTCTATAAAAATTGTTTTCATTGATACGTTCTCCTTTTATTGTTGTTGATGTTGTTTTTTGAACTATTTCGCTCCGAAAACATTATTCCTTGCGGAGCCCCGTTTTTGTTGTATTATGCATCCATTAACTCTTCTCCTTCACCGCCGGGCGATAAACGTTGTGAAAGGTCTTTTCATAGGGTTCCTGGAGAAGGTTCATCGCTCCCCGGATCACCTTAAAATTATCCGACTTCAGGTGGGAACTAAGGTGTTCCTGAGTATCCCATTCCTCGAGAAGAAAGAATCTGTTTTCATCCTCGATACTCTGGCAGAAGTCGCAGCGCTTGCATCCCTTCTCCATCCTTGTGGAAACGGACAAAGAGGCAATCGTCTGTGACAACTCTGTGCGCTTCTCAGAAAGGACATTCATTCGTATGATTAAAAGCGTCATATAAAGATGACCTCCATTTGTATGATTAAAAGATAATGGAAATATTAAGAGCAAATAGTCTGCCAATAATCTTAAGAAAATCAGAAGTTTTATTAATCCTTTAATAACAGCTTGTTAGATGACTAAGAAAGGAGATATGAAAAGCATGGAATGATTTTTTGGCCTCAGTATTTGGTGGAACCTCAGCATATTGAGGGATAGGAGCGAGACTGTTCAATCACGAGATTATGCAGCCTCGTTTTTATCTTGCTTAATGTCCTCCTCCGAAACCTCCGCCGCCATGACCGCCACCCCCAGGACCTCCGCCCGCAGGACCTCTAGGTCCGGCAGAATCTCTTGTGCCTTGATGACTTTCACCTCTGTCATATCCGTCACCTTCATACCACCATGGCCAACATCCACCGATAGATGTCAGAAGCATCACCAAAACTATTGCCAACATAATGATTTTTTTCATCGTTGCCTTCTCCAAAACTTATAATTGCCGGAGTGTGTTTATATATTCGCTGCTTCGGTATTCCTTTAGCCATCGCTTCGCGGTTACGCCCGCGTATGTCTTAATAAACAGATTTCTCCATTTTCGTTTTATGTCTTGCCAGGTATTAGCCAGCGGAACGGTAAAAAGGGTATGCATCGGCACTTCATTGCGCTGCGCTTTTCTCATTTTCTGTTTTTCCAACAAATGACGTAAAAACCGTCGGGAATAAAACACGACAAACTGGATGGGAAAACCTATTGTGGCCAGATAAACCCAGTTCAGCCAGTTACCGTAATTTAATTTCCGGCTGATAAATCCCCCAAGGTATTTTTTTTTCATCAGCATCTTGGGCATGTTATGCAGATCAAACGCATCCAGCCCGTCCGGTCTCGGATCGTAACAAAGGAACAGTCCGTCATATTTATCCCAGCCCACCGTCGAAAGAGGCAGAAGGCGGCCTTCGCTCTCCAACCTCGCTCTTAGCTCAGAACCGGGCAGTGGGACAGCATTGAGTAGTTGTATCGTGTCTATACCCGATCTTTTGAAAAACTCTTTAAAATATTCAGCCCGCTGCTTGATAGTGACGAAAGTACTCTTCTGTGTATCCTTGTTTGCAGGATACCCAAAAATGAACATGCCGTGCAGATAAAAATAGTTGGCCAGTTTTTTAGAACGGGCAATCAACTTTTCCACAGTCACGCCTTTGCGCATTGCCCGCAATTCTTCATTGATCGGGCTTTCGTAACCTATGGCCAGGGTGCTGACGCCGGCCCAATGCATGGCATCGATCAACTCGTCGTTTTCCGCAGCTTCGGTGCGCACCTGGACAATTATACTTATTTTTTTTTGGAATTTTCTTTTGTAATCGCCAATCGCCCTGCACAGCGCAATGGCTTCCTCTGGATTCTGGGAAAAATTATCATCGGTGAAGAAAAAATCTTTGTATCCCAAATCATTATATTTGATTACCTGCCGTAAGGCTTTCTCAATAGATGCGGATTTATAACGTCCATATTGTCTGTTCACTACACAGAATTCGCAATTCCAGTTACAGCCACGCCCCCGGTTAATGGGAATGGCGCTCCATCTCTTCTTCAAATATTTTACCAAGGTCAGGTCCGTATCGGCTAATTCATTTAGATTTTCGATCGGCTGACGCCTGCCGGTAAAGACATAGTCACCATTTTCATATAGAAAGCTAATCCCCGAAACGGCAGCCAATCCGGCGAAATTCAGGGTAACATCTCCATTGTTCACCAATACAGCCAGCAATTCTATGATAGTCTCTTCTCCTTCACCATGGACGACGATATCTATGCCGGAAGACAGCGCTTCCTGCGGCAGGGCATCCACATGGCTGCCGCCGGCAATGGTGATGGCGCCAAAATCCTTGTATTGCCGGGCTACCGAAAACATGCGAGGTATCGAATTGCTCATGCCGCCGTAGAAGAACGCCAATTGCACAGGTTGCCTGGCCTGCAAAAAGGAATGATCAGGCCGGCCCAGGTTATCCTGCGGTCCGCTGTAATTGTTTTCATCAATCGCGTAAACTTCTTTGCAACAGGGATGATGATGAATCTGGCTCATGACGGACAAAATCCCCACCGGAGGCATTTTTATCTTTGCGTATATATTATTCTGTGAATGCTTCGGATATTGAGGAATGATGCCGATAATTGATAATTCCTTTTTCATGATTAAATTTCCTTGCACGCCGGCTTCGAGACTGTGTCACAATTAGCGTTTATGTCATTTCGAAGCGAAGCGAGAAATCTTGATTCTAATAATTTCAAAGTTTTAAGATTCCTCACCCCGATAAATCGGGATTCGGAATGACATTTTTTCTATTGCGACACAGTCTCTTCCTGGAGATGCCGTGTATCACAATCAATGACCGGGGTCTTAAATCGCTGCACTCACCGAGCCAGGCTACATCATCATTCGCTGTGCTAAATGGAACGCCTTTAACTTTAATTGTTCTCCGCGACCGAACCAGATTGAATCCAATCGCGTGGCCGAATCTTCACCCAACATCATATGGTCCGTGTATTCGGCTACACTGTTGAAAGCTCCCCACAATGTACCGCGTGCCAGATGTGCGCCCAGGCCGGAGTCATGCAACTGAAGTACACTGTTCCGAATCTTCTCGGTCCTTGCAGTGTTCTCGGTCTCTTCGTTATCAGGAACCAGTGCCTGCACATACTCCCGCAGTTGCTCCTGTGTGACCTTCCTTGCCGCCATACAGTTGAACTTAACGTCGAGTTGTTCGTATAAGCATTTTGACAATACGAGCGTCGTGGTTGCTTGTTCCAAATCCCGCGCTGCGTTTGGTGTGTGAATGATTTGAATATCTCCCGCTCCCTGCAATGCAGACGTCAAAGTATTATTGCAGACTACACGGATGGGAGTAAGCTTCACTCGAACCTGTGAACTGCCGTCATGACTATTTGTAAGCAAGAGATATTTATTAACGATGTCGTTGCCATGGACGTTAATGTAACCCGGAAGTTTCGCCAATATCCAAATAAATTCACCCTTGCCAAAAAATCCGGCTGTCTCGTAGACCGCCTCATTTTCAGCAACCAAAGTGTCGAAAAATGTAAAAGCATTAATATTCTGAATTGGTGTGTAACTCTCATTGACGAAGCCCAGAACTTCATCCGTATCAGTTCGTACTGTTGCATACGCATTTTGATTCAATCCCGTTTTCAATTCTCTCGGCTTCTTCACAACGATGTAATCCAATCCGGCCATTTCTATTGCCTCTCTTGCAGTCTTAGGATAATTCAACTCAATTCCCAGATTATGCCATGGAGATGGTTTTGTCTCAGGATATGGGGAAAGAACTCGCGGAACACGCAGGCGCAGCCTACGTAAGGTCTCTTCACTTACTGTAGAATGATATAATGGATGATTCGCGACAGTAATATTGAAGAGTGGAAATAATTCCCCCGATAATGTTCTCTGCCACCCAAGGAAATTTGCATCTGAGTCCAAATCAGGTGGTTTTGTATGTTCAGACATATTAGCATTCGTTATCATTGAATGATCCTATGATATGAATCTGTGATGAATAGAAACTGTTTTGGCCGCTTTCATCATCACCCGTCCTACGATGATAATAAATTCGATAACCCCCAATGACCAAGTTTCCTGCAAATGCTCGTTTCTTAAGGTTCGTTCTGATTACATTCGTACGGCATTTCCAGCAGGGCTATAAATCGCTGTTTGTATTCAATTTTCTGCACATCGCTTGCGAGAGTCTGACTAAAAAAGCTTTCTATGTGAACTTGAAGATGCTGCCATATCTGATCTGATTCCGGTTGATTCATGATAATTACCTGTCTTTCTTAAAAAGAATAATGGATATTGTAACGGCCTGTTGCCCCCTTATTTCCTTCGTTTTTTAGTTTAATAGACCTATATAGCCGATGCTATAAATTGAACGGACTAACTTCTTGACTGTCTGGTCAGGTCTTCGACTTGCCTGCTGAGATCGTTACAATCGTCTTCCTTACTCTTAACTTGACTGTCATATTTTCTTTCCATTTCGCGAACACGCATTTTTTTATCCCTTTTTGTTCTGTCGATATCTGACCGTTTTTCGTTTAATTGTTTTTGTAAAGTCTGTATTTTGCGCGTTCTTTCATCAATTTGCCCCTGGTCCATATATTCCTCCTTTTTCTAATCTTTTTTAGAAGTAGCCGTCTCATAATCTATGCTCTTAAGAGCAGTCTAAACCATTGTGTAGATTAGACGGCCTGTTGCCCCAAAGATATCCGTTTGAGCGGCCATTTCGTTAATTTTGTTTCTAACCGCCAGTTAAATTGACAGAAGTAGCAACCTTATTTAAATCCACTTCGCCTGTTTCTTGTTTTACAAGAAATATTGAGCAGGGCATTGCTCCTATGAGTTCATCATTTATTAAGATGCATTCTCTGCCTCCCTTGCTCCTTATTCAGTTGTCTTGCTTCATACATGATTTCAATTTGCCATCGATGTAGAAAGAAATCAAAGCATCTGCCTTGCATTTACTCTTGGCTATGTTGACCTCCGCGGACAGCACACAAGATTCTAATTTGCCGTTGCTGTAAAAACTAACAGAACCGCCATTTTTACAACGGATGTTATTCGCATCGTAATCATCCTGGAGTTGGCAGGATTTTAGTGATCCGTTGTTATGAAAAAAGACGTTTGCACCAGAATTACAAATTGATTGATCAGCGGCATGGATATTAAAAATGGCGACTACTAATACTAAGGTTAATGCTAAACTCAGAAAAAACAAATTTTTGATAATTTTCATAAATGTTTCCCCCTTCAAACAAGGACCATTAACTCATTCGGACTCAGTTGGTATTTTTTGAGTCTGTTTATAACGATTTCTATCTGATCTTACTTGCAAGTGGCTTGCCAACAAGCGAAAGAGAATCAAATTTTTTATTCATCCATTAATAATAAGTGTTTAGATTAACAAGAAAGACCGGCATAAGAGTATGGGATGATTTATTTGGCCTCAATATTTGGTGGACCCTCAGTATATTGAGGGATACATTGAAGGCATTTGGATAGTCCAATACCAGAATTAATTATACTCCAATGCCTTTAAAAAAGCCTGTGCTATGATCATGTGCCCTGTCGGTTTCAGATGCACCCGGTCTAAAGCCAGCGCCGTCGGATGAACTTTCGTCAATACGCAATCGAACGCAGCCTGAGTATCTACCAGGATAGATTGATATTGACCGGCCAACCGGCGCACCACATCCCCATACTGATCCATCATCGCTCGCATTGGGTCCGCCCGATTGGGTTCGATGCAATAAGGTGTCATTAGTACCATCCCTTTTAGTTGAGGCCGCGTTATGCTGATCAGGCACTCTAATGTGGAGGCATATTCATCAATAGAAACATACCACTCATTCGGCTGGCTGGCGTCGAACCTAGGCCAGACATCATTGATGCCGATCATGATAGAGAGCCAATCTGGTTTCAATTCCAGGACATCGGATTGCCAGCGCGCAACCAAATTACGGACAGTATTGCCGGGAATGCCTCTGTTGAGGATGAGGATACGCTGTGGGGAACAGGCGGCGCTGAGTCTGTTATGAATGAGTCTGACATAGCCATAACCGAGGGAATCGCGAACGACTTCGGCGGCAGGGCTAACGCGGCCACAGTCCGTAATTGAATCACCGATCATAAGCAGTGTGCTTTCGGGATGGATCTTTATGACCTCTTGTTGGGAATTATAACTCTGCATATATTTTTACCTGATATCCTCGATTAATTTTCTCTGCCAACACAACACCTAAAGATGGCAAAGATCAAAGCTGTAGACTTCTTGAATTTGCATTTAACATTTTTATCCATTGATTTCAGATATTCCCTTCTCCGTTAACAACCCACGTTCGACCGGCTCGTGTTTAAGGTAATTATTAATATTCTGCTCCATCTGGTCTGGAAACGCAGGCACTGGTCCTGCAAGTCTTTCGCGGTAGATTCTGAGCATAATTTCTTTGAACACCGGAAGAGCAACCCTGCCGCCGGTTTCTTTTGGACCGAGGGAACGGTTGTCGTCAAAGCCGACGCGGACGGCAATGGTGATTCCCTCAGGACCGTAAGTGGAGCCCACGAAGAGCGCATCCCTGAAGTAGTTGGTCGTTCCTGTCTTTCCCATAACGGGGATCGGAAAACCGCCGGAGTCAAGCGCATGAGCCGTGCCGGTAGGCATGCGCACAATCCCGCGCAGGCCTTCCTGAATAAGCGAGATCGCGTAAAGGCCGACCGCGACCGGGAGTTGCTCGCTGTGTTCGTTATTGACCGCTACCTCGCCCGAATCGCGGACAATCTTTCTGATCACATACGGCTTCGCGAAAATGCCTGACGCCATAGTTCGATACGCATTGGCCAGTTCCAGCAAATTCATTTCGGACGCACCCAACGCGGTCGCGGCGTAAGGGTGCAAATGCGTCCGGACACCCAGATTCTGCGCCGTCCACAGGATGCTCTCAATCCCAATCTCCTCTGTTATCCAAATCGCAGTGGCATTTCTGGATTCCGCCAGCGCCTTCCGAAGGGGAATCATACCCTTAAATCGGCCATCGTAGTTTGATATCCATTTCGTATTCTGATACCCTTTATCGGGAACACTGATAGGTTTGTCGGGAACCAGAGTATCAAGATCAAACCTTCCTTGTTGAAAAGCAGCGAGGTAGACAATGGGTTTCATTGCGGACCCAGGTTGTCGCAGAGAATTCGTTACGCGGTTAAAATCATTGTATGAATTGGAACGGCCTTGGTAGAACTGACGACCACCCGTTTCGGCAAGGATGCTCGCATCACGGTTTCTCAGCACCACTGCAGAACCCTGGATTAGCCCTTTAATCTTTGGGTGTCGCTTCTCGTAAAGATCTAGGCCGTGCTCCAGTGCCTCATTAACAATTTTCTGCACCCGGACGTCCACTGTCGAGTAAATCTGGATACGTCCATGCCGGAGGCCTTCAATTCCGAGATCAGCAGGGAGTTCTTTGAGATCCTGAAGAACATTCCCAATGACAGCAGGCCCCAGGAGCACCTTATTCTTGAGCCGCACAGACACCTGAATTGGGCGCTTCTCGGCGTCTTTCATTCTGTCTAATGAAATAAAACCGTTGGCCGCCATAAGTGCCAGGCTTTGATTTCTACGGCGCAATACTCTCTCGTTGTTTTTCGCACTGGGCGCGTAGTTGCTGGGAGCCTTTGCAATGCCTGCAAGTATGGCTGCCTTATCAGCGTCATCCGCGGTGAAAGTGCCGATAGGCCGTCCAAAATAATATTCCGCAGCCGCCGCAAATCCGTACTGACCGTTTCCCATGTAGATCAAACTGGCGTATCGGGCCAAAATTTCTTCCTTAGCGCGGCGTTTCGAACCGAAACACTCCTGCATCTTGTTTTCGACCCACAACGACAGTCGAATCTCTTCTATCTTCCGAACCATCCTGTTGATATTTCGCGAGTCGATTATGTAAGAGAGTGCTCTGCTCAAATGCATACCTTGCCGGAGCTGGTTGCTGTTTTCTTGATCCGTCATGTTTTGAAAAACCGTCATGCCTTTGAGGAAATGACACCGCACGAGTTGTTGGGTGATCGTAGATCCTCCATGCGGAAAGAGAGTCTGACTATTCACCGCATTCTCCCGTCTTAGTTTTGTAATTCCTGGTACCAGAGAACCTATCCTGACTTTGCTCAGCACGCGAGGGATTACGGAATAGTCAACCCCGTTATGGGTGAAGAAGTTCTTGTCCTCAGTGGCAATGATCGCATCACGAACAATGGGCGGGATTTCCTCATACTTGATATTCCGCCGATACTCTCTTGCTATCTCAATAAGCGGCTGACCATTGGCATCGTAAACGTGGCCAACGGCAGGAAACTCAAAACGGGTCAATGTTTCTATGTCAGGCAGATTGGTTCGGTCAAAATAGACATGATACAATCCTATAGCAAAGAAAGTAACCGTAATAACTATTGTGAAAATCAAAAGACGAATGACGCCTCTCCGCCAAAAAATCATTTGCATACGCCTGAACCCATTTTTTAGTAAATTAGTGGCTGTTCTGAATTCCCCAATTCTTTTTTTCAGTTGTCTTGTTTCATTCATGATTTCAATTTGCCATCGGTGTAGGAAGAAATTAATCTTCTTGCCTTCATCTAGCAATAAGTGCAAATAGCCAGCCAATAGCCAAATGAAAATCAGAAGTTCTTATTCATCTTTTAATAACAGTTAGATAGACCAACAGAAGGGGACAGCGGAGGTGCATGAAATGATTCGTGTAACCTCAATATTTGGCGGAACCTCAGCATGTTGAGGGATTCTTTGCTGAGAATTAAAAGGCATCAACGCTGGCTCTTTTGTCGCGGCAGCACTATCGCCATGCGTCATCTCATGTCACATTTAGGTAATGCCGATATTATCCCCATTCATAGAACTATGATCGGTGATGAATATTACCAAACATTTCTTGAGCTACACGGATTGAATAAACGAATTCGCGCAATTTTCCTGAGCGGCCATCCGGTTTCCGTTAGTCGAATGGCAAACATGAGCAGGCTTAAAAAACGCGTACACGATACTTGTCATTTTGCCAATAATTTTCGCACGCGTTTTTCCATGCCTGTTCCATGCTATTTTTCGGCACTTAACATCCGCCTTCCCCCCCGCCTTTTTTCGGGCCGGCGGGTTTACTTTTTCCTTTACCTTTACCTTTACCTTTACCTTTGCCCTTGCCTCCGCCGTGTCCATCGCGCGGCCCTTGGCCTTTTGGTCCCTTTCCATCTTTATTTGCCATAGGTATCACCTCCTTCATTCGTATAATAAACATGATCATATAAATATAGTAGCAATTAGTC
>LNQE01001135.1_pt1 | contig 11892 bp, 13 predicted proteins | sample 603111 | NCBI WGS metagenome assembly LNQE01 (sample SAMN04260313, study PRJNA301899) | hydrocarbon metagenome | isolation source: hydrocarbon-contaminated ditch | place: Germany: Bremen | collected 1998
CGGTTGGGTTCCCGCCGTTATCCGCGCCGGTGTTTGCGTGCGCATCGCCGTGCGGGCGGTCGCCGCGCTCATCGGTCCCGGAGCGTGGCGGGACAGCCGGGTTTTGGGGAGGGGCTTCCCTTCTCCTGTGTTCAAGAGCAAGCAGTGCTGCCAGCTTAATATCGTCAAAAACGACGCTGTCCCTCTCATCCAGTGCGGCAAGGGCCTTTGCCGTTCTCGCGACCGCAAGATCGCCCCTCTGCCCGGAAATTCCCAGCTCCATGCAGAGGTCTGAAATAAGGTCGAGATGACCGTCGGGAATGCTGACATACTGCAGCCGTTCCTGCGCCTTTGTAATCTTTTCACGAAGAGAAGCGACGCGGTGTTCGTAACCTGCAGAGAATTCTTCAGGAGCGTGTTCAAAAAGCAGCCGATTTCGCACTATTTCAGTCCTCAACTCCTCGTTTTCTATCCTGTCGAGCCATACACAGAGATCAAACCGGTCAAGCACACAGTACGGGAGTTCGCCCTCCGCCGGATCCATCGTTGCGGCAAGGATGAATTTCGTCTCTATTCTTCCTGAAAATCCCTCCCTTTCAATCACGATCCTCCGGGTATCGGATGTGGTCAGGATACTGTGGACCGCTTCTTCACGCAGGAGGTTGATGTCATCGACAAAGAGTATCTGGCGGTTTCCTTCGGCCAGAATTCCCGGCGACATGCGTACGCCCCCCTCGCTGACTGCCGTTTCAATATCAATCGAGCCCAGCAGCCGGTCCTCGGTGACATTCTGCGGGATGGTGCGGATCTCTTTCTGCCCTGAAATTGCCTCTATCGACCTGACCAGTGTGGTCTTTGCCGTCCCCCTGTCCCCGACTATCAGAATGCCGTTGATGTCCTCATTGACGAGAACGCACATGAGGGCTTTTTTTGCATTTTCATGGCCGGATATTGCCGGAAATGGGTATGGTACGTTCATGGGCTGATGTAACTCTCCGCAATCACTGACCTGATCTTTTCAAATTCCATCTGACTCTCTTCAAATGGCCCTTTTCGCATCCTGTGGGGGAGTGAAAGCCTGGCTGCTGTAATGATGTCCTTCTCTTCCACGCTGCTCCTGCCCTCGAGCGCAGCAAAGGCAATGGCACTCTTTACGAGCGTCAGGTCGGACCTGTGTCCGTCGACGCCCAGCACGAGAGAAATCTTTACCGCCGTCCTTAGCAGATTCTCGTCAGGCTCGATTTTTACGACCAGATCCTTGGCCCGTTCAATCCGCTGCCTGATCTCCTCCTGCCGTATCTCATATTGTTGACAGAACCCGGCAGGATCCCGCTCGAATGCGAGCCTCCGCTTGATGATCTCCGCCCGCCGCCCCGCATCCTTCTCGCCTTCCACGTCCACGGCAAGGCCGAACCGGTCGAGCAGCTGGGGCCGGAGGTCTCCTTCCTCAGGGTTCATCGTACCGACGAGCATGAAACGGGAGGGATGCGAATAGGAAATGCCCTCACGCTCAACGTAGTTCGTACCCATTGCAGCAGCATCTAAGAGGAGATCGACGATATGGTCGTCAAGGAGGTTGACTTCGTCGACGTACAGGATGTTCCCGTTTGCGAGCGCCAGCACGCCGGGTTCAAATTTTTTCCTGCCCTTCGTGATTGCGTGCTCGATATCCAGGGTGCCTGCCACACGGTCCTCCGTGGCGCTGAGCGGCAGCTCCACCACACGCATCGTTGCAGTGACGGGTTCAAGAACTTCTCCCCGGGCGATTCTCTCCCTGCACGATGTACAGAGAGTTCTCGCATCAAGGAAGTCGCACTGGAAAGCACAGCCCCCGACAACCCGTCTCCGCGGCAGAAGATCGGCGACTGCCCGCACGGCGGTTGATTTTGCCGTGCCTTTTTCCCCCCGTATCAATACGCCGCCAATCGAAGGATAGACGATATTTGCCAGCAGCGCATCCTTCATATCCTCCTGCCCGACGATTGCCGAAAACGGGTACACAGGCTTTTCATCAGTCATGGCCAGACCTCTGGAATCCGTTTTTTACGCACCAGGAACTCAGCCTGATCCAGTTCTCGATGATCGTATGCCGTTCGTCGGTGACCCGATCGAAATTCGGGTGATTTGTAACGTTCACCAATGCAGGCAATGTTTTCATGATGGACAATGCCGTTTTGTTACCGGCAAGCTCGGGGATCAGACCCCATTCTATTTCATCGACGATATGCAGAAGGGCTGAAGTCATTGCGACAACAGAGGGATTCCTTGAAAAATCCCGAAGGTTTTTTACGAAGACATCCCTCTTATTCTCCCCCTCAAGCGACGACGCAGTCTCCCAGTATTTCTTCTCATCGATGCCGAACCTGTCCAGCCGGACGAGCATATCGCGCTGTGAATCCGGAGTCAGATTGGTCTGTCTGGCAAGCGCTTCCGTCGTTGCTTCAATAACGCATCTGCCAATCATTTCACCCAGTTTCGAATGCTTGCCTGCCCATGTAATGACATCCGGGCTGCCCATATTCGAGACGACGCAGATCTGGTCCGTGCCCGATCCGGTGGCAATACCGGTTGAATATCTGCTGGGCGCCATCAGTTGCTGGATAGCGGCTGTTTTTGCTTCCGTTGCAGTCACGATCGCGCGGGTCAGCGCATGGGCCGGCAGATGGGAGTTGATGATGATGATGGTATTGATGGTGCCGCCGACGTAGATCGCCTTCCCGTCTTCCTCGTGCCACGATGCAGGGTCTCCCGCCCTCCCCCCGTTCACCTCAATGCCCGCAGTGACTATCGCGGTGACTTCAAGATCCCGGAAACAGCGGGTGGCGATTGCAGCGTTTTTCATCTTCGCCGCGGTCATCATGGCCGCAACCTTTTCGGGATTGAGCCCCAGCCGTCCGGCATGGATTTTTATATAGGCTTCAATGCTCCCCACTTCGAGATCATGAGAGCAATGCCCCCCGGTGGGTTTGGGCTCGTGGTTGAAAACAGCCTGGAGATTTTCCTGATACCCCCCGTTTACGTATGACGTGGTCATCGAATTTCTGTTTGCAGGCAACCTTGCAACAATCGAGTTGCCACAGCGATAGATCTCCTCGCCGCTGCCGGTTTTATAGATCAGTTTCAGGTCGTTGCTGAAATCTCCGGGAATATTTTCAATCTCTACCAAGGCGTATTGCTCCTGTACAATTTTTCCCAGTGGGCACACTTTGTAAAGTGTACTTGTGTTTACTCAAATTTAATTTTTTTGTTGATGGCTGTCCGGCCTGGCCATTACGGAATGGAGCTTGATATTGTTCCATAGGGGCGGGCATTCTTCCCGCATCGCAGTCGCCCGGAAAGCAAACAAAGTAACGTTGAGTAAATGCAAAATGACTTGTTTTTATCCCGTATTGCCGGCGCGACCGGTAATCGGAAGCGACCCGTAACCCAATGATCGAATCGACCACATAAAAAGTCGGTCGCGCAGGGATCATTCCACGCGCTGTACCGGGGAACCGCATACCCTTCCGGCTCTGGCAGCGTAAAGACGCAAACCGCGTGGCACAGTCTCTCTCGGCTGAAGCGACTCTATGTCACGGGCGCATTTTCGAATATGCTTGAGGCTGCAGTGGACTGGGGGGCATCGCCTCCCCCGCGAGGCGATAGCGGGGGGAAACCGTGCATAGGAGCGGAACGCACCGAGCGGCCCGTTCTCCCCTGCAGACGTCCATGCAGCCTGTGTTTTTCAGATGAGGGCGATGATGGCCGTCGCCAAAACGCTGCTTTTCTGTCTCGCCCCTCCATATGGCAACCTCTTCTTCAACCGGCGATACCTCCCGCTCGATCGATCCTGTCCTTTAGCGCATCAGGGCCCCAAACCAGGAAGATCCCCGTCATCCGCGGGGCCGAAACGTCCGGGAAGGGCACCGCCCGGCATCACGGTCTGCGGCGACAGGGCCGTTGATGCTGCATTCCCCTTCCGTCTCCGTCTTCTTCGTATAGAAGGCGCAGTCGCTGCAGGTCGGCATACAATCTTCTTTCCCGCTCGGGAGATATAGGTTGTGCAGGCCGGGCCGCGCCCGCCGGTCATGCCGGGCGGCACCCCGGTTCCGGAAGCCGACGCTGTGATGGGGCATATCTCTGCCGACTATCGATCAAGCCGAACCCCAGACGCCGCTACGCTCCCCTGCCCTCGCACTACGCTTCGGAAACGGGGGCATCTCCCGGCGGCTCTCTGCGGAGGAGCTTCTCCCGGGCGGCATTGGCCAGGTCTCTGGTTACCAGGAGGAGGAGCGTATCTTCGGCCTCGATGACGGTGCTGCCGCACGGGACAAAACGTTCGTTCCCTTTCTCTATCAGGATGATCAGGACGCCTTCCGGCAGATCGAGGTCCACGACCTGCTTGCCGACCGCCGAAGCGCCGGGCGGTATGGCGAGCTCGACAAGCTCGCCCGGAGTATCGGGATTCACTTCGAAATCCCGGGACAGCCTGCGCGGCTCTTCGAGAGGGGCGGCGAGGCCGAGCCACCGGGCGATGGAGGGGATCGACGTCCCGTGGACGAGCGCCGAGACGATGACGATGAAGAAGACGAGGTTGAAGATCGCCTCCGCGTTCGGCACGCCCGCAACAAGGGGGTAGGTCGCCAGGATGATCGGCACCGCACCCCTCAGACCCGTCCAGGAGACGAGGGCCTTCTCGTTCATCGGCATCTTCCAGGGAAGCAGCGTGATCAGGACGGCAGCCGGCCGTGCAACCAGGATCAGGAAGAAGGCGGCAAGGAGGCCGGGCACGATCACCGGTACGAGCTGAGAGGGGAAGACGAGCAGGCCGAGCGCAAGGAACATCACGATCTGCATCAGCCAGGCAATCCCGTCGTGGAACCGGATCAGGCTCTTTTTGTGAACGATGATACTGTTGCCTATGACAAGCCCGGTGATATAGACCGCAAGGAACCCGTTTCCCCCGACGGTGGCGGTCAGCCCGTAGGTCAACAGCACCATGGCGAGCGTGAGCACCGGGTAGAGCCCCTCGAACTCCAGTTTGAGCCGGTTGATCAGCAGGACGCTGGCCTTCCCCATCCCGTAGCCGAAGAGGCCGCCGACTGCCATCTGCTGCACGAAGATCGGAACGAGGGCGACCAGCGGCATGTCGGGGGTCATGATCACGCCGATGACGCCGGTGGTGAGCAGGACCGCCATGGGGTCGTTGCTTCCCGATTCCAGCTCGAGGAACGGCCGCAGGTTTCCCCGCAGGCGAGATTTTGCCCTTCGCAGGACCGAAAAGACCGCCGCTGCATCAGTGGACGAGACGACCGCGCCGAGGAGGAGACCTGTGAGCGGGGGAAGACCAAAGGCCAGGACGGCAAACGCGCCGACCAGGACTGCGGTCAGAACAACGCCGATCGTCGCGAGGGCGATCCCCGGCCAGAGGACAGGCCGGATCTGCTCCCACCGGGTATCCAGGCCGCCGGAGAAGAGGATGTAGGCAAGCGCGATGATCCCGATGATCTGCGCAATCATCGGTTCATCGAACGGGATGCCGCCCGGGCCTTCGGAACCCGCGAGCATCCCGACGACAAGGAAGATGAGGAGCGCGGGAACGCCGAGCCGCTCCGAGAATTTGTTTGCAATGATGCTGATTAAGAAGAGCAGCGCCACGACGAGAAACAGGAGCTCGAGGGTGAGCATCATTAAAAGTATGATCTATACCAGAAATGCCTTAAGGGTTGGCTGTCTGCTGTGCCGGCGGGCGCAAAGAACCGGGACCGGGGATCAACCATCCAGAACCGGAGCCGCGGGCGGAATGCGTGTTTTCCTATGCAGATCGAGCCTTTTTCTGAGATAGAAGGCTCTCGCTCCTCGATCCGGTGCACGGCTTCCCACCGGCGCTCACGTCCGGGGGAGGGAGGAGATCCCCTCCCCGGGGCGGGAGCGATTGTTCCTTCGGTCCGCCGGAAGGGGAGAACCAGAGGAGAAAGCCGGATACCGGATATCTGCAGAGATCCAGGGATTTTTACAGCTCTGCTTGCGCCGCCGTCACCCTTCATCTCAGAGCATTTTGCGTTACGTTTCCTCCGGGCTCGGGATCAATCCTCTTTCACGCAGCAGTGCCTGGTCGTCTCCGGGGATGTACCCGAAGATTCTGGGTTGTTTTCCAACCGTCCGGACAAAATATATGACGTCGAAATCGATCTCTTCTTCGCTGCCGCCCTTCTTCCGGTAGCGTGCTTCCCGGTGTACGCGTGTGATCAGGTGGGAGTCGTCCAGGGGAGTAACCGTGAGCGATACGACCCTCATGGATTTCGTTCCGATGCTCCTGTAGAATGCATACCCCGCCGGGATCTGAGCGCGTAACTGCTCGTCGTTCTTCCCGCAGAGAACGCCGTTTGGGTCTGCCGCAATGAAACAGTCGGCAAACGCTCCTGCCGCAGCCTCAACGTCGACCTCAGGAGGATCCGCAAGGGCGTTGTTGAAGCCCGCCGCGTACGCGGCAAAGAACTCTTCCGTCATGCTCAAACGCGCATCGAGATCCATAGTGCGCTGAGCAGCGTTGCGGGCCTTATAACTCATTGTCTCCTGCCCTCACGGCTGTTGCCGGGATCGTCGGGGGAAAATACCGGAGTGAAGGGGATATCCGGTTCATCCGGCTCCATAGATGAGCCGGTTTGAGTGAACAAACCGCAACACATATATTGTCAACCATGTAATGTTGATGTATGCCTCTCCCCCTGAACGACCGGCAGTTTGCGTTCTGGAGGCTCCGCAGAAGCGGTCTTCCCAATATCCAGATCGCAGACCTCTTCAGCATATCCCGCCAGGCGGTCTCAAAGGCCCTCCTTTCAATGGACAGGAAGGTCGAGGAGATCCTCCTTGAGATGGCGCACGCCAGCCAGATCGAAGCAAAGAAGGTGAACGCGGAGAAAGGGGTGCTCTTCGGCCGATCCGTCCCGCTCAACGTGGATGCGATCGTCTTTGTCTCCGAAAAGCACGGCGTACAGGTCTGGTACGAGCATGAAGGGGACTGCGGGGCGTGCCCCCGGTATGCCCGGTGCATCGAGCTCCTCTGGGACTATGCCGGCGAGATGGGGATCGTGCTGGCAAAGACCGACGATCCGACACGGATGGCGGGCGAACTGTTTGCGAAATTAAAGGAGGTTGCATGACCATGCCCCTTGCGGATACGATACGGGCGTACCTGGGCTGGTGCCCTGCGGCCGGATCGATGCAGGCGAACCCGGCGCTGCACCTGGGAGCCGGAACGGCGGACGCATCGGGCGGGCGAGATGGAATTCCTGAGATCGATCCCGGCTGGTGGAAGCGCTACCATAACCAGCTGCTGGTCATGGCGGTGAACATGTCGCTTGCGGCGGCGTTCTTTCTCCTGATCGAGGACGCTTCGGGGTATTCGACTGCGTTGAGAGGTATCGCCGTGGGGACCGGAGTGAGCCTCGGACTCCTGCTCAGCCTCCGGAAGCTGTATGCGCGTATCGCCGCCGGTGAGTTCGTCGGGGCCCGCCGAACCAGGAGACAGCGCATCGCCCGGTATATAGCGGTGCCCGCGCTGTCCCTCGCGGTCATCGGCATCGTGGTGTATTTTGCCCTGAACGGCATGTGCGACACGATCCTCGCGCTGATGCTGGGTGTGAGCCTCTACAGCTGGGCAGCGTATGGCTTCACGCTCCTCTGGGAGCGGCAGCACCGGGCAACCCTGATCTCGGAGAAGGGGTCGATGTATGCCGTTGATGCCGCGATGCGGGGCGGATCCGGTTCGGAGGGGGCTGCATGACGATGAGGCTCACGGAGACGATACAGCGATGGATGGGATGGTGCCCGGACAGGGCTATGGCCGCGCCGCCTGTGAACCCCGATTGGTATGCCGGTCAGAGCCCGCCGGCAGCACCGGACAGCGGTGCACGCGTGGTGAGAGGCCTGCTCGTGGACTACGGTATTACGACAATCCCGATCCTGCCTTTCATCGCATTGATGATCGTGTTTGCGGCGATCTCTGTCTGCCTCCTTGCCATCTTTGCCCTCCTTCGTCATTCCGTGCCGAACTTGGCTTCCATGCCGAACCTGGGTCTGTTCACTGTTCTGGCCTTTGCCGCGATGGTAGTGTACGGGAATAGAATGAAAGCCCGGATCGCCGTCGACCGGGAGTCCATCACCATCCGGCGGCCGCTCTTCCCGCCTCTTGTCGTCCCGAGGGACGCCATCGTGAAGGCGGAGGTGAGGGAGAACAGGCGGCCCGTGCCCCTGTGGCTCCTCGGGACGGTGCTTGTCATGGGTCTCGCGTCGTACTTTGCCATCACCCGGGGCGGTCTGCTGCAGTCGGGTATGAATAACCTGGTGCTCTGGTTCAATGTCGTGCTGTTCTCCCTGGCGGCGTTCTATCACGGCCACATACGGGCTCGCTACACGCGAATTCTGGCCCTCACGACGGCAAACAACAGAATGGCCGTGATCTATGCCGACAATCCCGAGAGCATCGCGGGGATGCTGGGAGTGTCCTGATGGCAGTCTTTCTGGAGTATGTCAGGAAGAAGCTCGGGTGGTGCCCAAACGCCAAACGCGGATGCCATCCGTTCGCCCCGGTGCACGAGCACTTATGAGCCTCAGATCGTGGATTGAGCGACGGGTCGGCTGGTGCCCGCACGAGAGGATGCGGCCTGACCGGAGAGGCGCGGGTTCAGCGCCCCCTGATGCAGCAGCGGCAGCAGGCGAAGGGGGAAGGGCGTTGCGAAAAGAGTGGTTCGTTGTCGACTCGATCCTGAAAGAGGAGGTGATGCGCTCCATTGCCGTCTGGTTCGCGTCCTTCATGGCGATCGGCCTGTCGGATATGGCGGGATACGTGCATGTGCCCGGTTTCTGGCCTTTCATCCTTGCGATGGTCCCCACCGGCATCTACGTGGCGCTCATGACCAGGTACCGGAGGAGGGAACACCTCTATAGCCCCTATCTCCCGGCGATTGTGAGCCACATGATGAAGTCGCGCTCCACACATGGTGAAAGCCGCGTCGTGCCCGCCCGGAGCGCAGCAAGAACAGCGGTCGACATCCTGACGGTGGTGATCTTTTCACTCGTCTACATCTTCGCGTCTGCATCCTACCCGGTACTCAGGCCCCTCTGGATCCTCGTCCTCGCCGGCGCCACGCTGGCACTCGGGCATCTCCTCTTCGACGGCGGTGCTGCCGGGGCCAATCCGGTGCGCATCGCGATCCTATATGCCGTCCTCCTGCCGCTGCTCTTCGTCCGTGCGTTCGTGCTGGGGAGTAGTTCCGTCGCCTCGATGGCGGCAGCCGTCCTGGTCGTGGGTGGCGTCTCGTGCGGGGTTCTTCTCGCCTGGCGGCTGACGACAGTGACCCGCCATGAGTGACAGAATGACCCGGCACTCCCCCGGGGCGTCCGCTCCCTGCTACTTCCGTCCGCCAGTATAACACTGCGGCGCACTCAATACGTGCGAGATCCTGCGCATTCGGCCTCACTCCGCCACATCCTCAAGAATTGTCAGGATGCGGTCGACCTTCTGCTCAAGCGCATCAACTTTATTCCGGAGCACCCCAAGCTCGGCGTCTGCATCCGCAGTGCCGGAACTTCGCTCCGCGATATGATCTGTGCGCTGTTCGATCCATTCTTTCAGCCGGACAACGACATAGACGAGCAACGTAAAGATTGCCAGATTGATCGTCACCCAGGCAATGCCCTGCACGCCGTGACCAAGCATCTGGGGTTCGATGAACAGTCCACCGAGAATCACGATCGCCCACAGTGCAAGAACGGCGACCCACGCCGCAATAACGAATTTATTCATCAAATTTCCCTTCATTTTCTATGACCTCCGTAATCTTTCGATCATCTCAAGATTCACCACGAGTTCAAACGGCACCGCCCGGTAATACCGCCGGAGGTACGGCGGCTCTTCCGATGTCCTGCTGGTTGCCTCCACAAGCCCGAGCTTTTCGAGCTGCTTGAGGTAGATGTTCACCAGCGGGCGTGAAATGCCGAGCTCCTCTGCTATCTCGCGGGCGTACTTCTCTTCGCTCGAGATCGACCTGAGGATGGCGAGACGCTGTTCGTTCCCCAGCATGCCGAGCACCCGTGCCAGTTCGGGGATAGTGTTGAAATATAATGTCAACACGTGTTTAATTATTTTTACACATACTTATTCCTTTCGATGCCGGGAGGGCTGTGTGACCGGATACATTAGGCGCAGCACGAGCTTCCCGGGCTTTTCTCTGTCCCGACCCCGGCATTACGCCATAAGGCATTGCCATGACAACCATCTGCAAAAGCACGCGCAAAGGGAGATCGCACCAAAAACCCTTTATCCTGTCGGCCTGGATCTAACCCTGAAGGCGTATGAAGCAGAATGCAGGTGCAGCCAGTGCCGGGGCGCTCTTCTGCAGGGCAGACCCAATCCCCGGATACCGCCGGGAGGAGTGTCGATGACCGGCCGCTGCCGCACGAGGCCCGGGATGCCTGCCGGCGCTGCGGGGCTCTGCCTGCTGCTTCTCCTGGCGGCAGGGTGCGTCGATCTCCCGGCGGGTGACGAGATGCCGGCAAACGAGACCGAACAGGCGATTGCCATCGCACTCGCAGACCCGGAAGTCCGGCGGAATATTCCGATCGAGGAGGGGGAGTACGAGATCGTCGAGGTGACCGAGGGGTATCTTGAGAGCACGGGGCCCGAAGGCACCGTTGCGGGCACCTGCACGGTCGTCGTCCTCCGGCCGACCGATATCCCCTCCCGCTACCGGGTGTATGTGGATGTCGAGAACGAGACCATCGTCAGCCGGACGTGGCAGTATGTAAAGGATCCCCCTCCCTGCATGTACACGGCGCCGCCGCTAGAGGTCCCCACACTCAAGGAGGCTGCCGCCGCCCTGCCTCCCGGCTGCGCCCTCGCCGCCCCGGAATACCTGCCGTCCGGCTACGCGCTCGTCGCCGTCCGGATATTCGGCGATCCCTGCCCGCGCCGGGACGTCGTCTACACGAACGAGACCTCCGAACTCCGTCTCGTCCAGACCTGTGCCGGCGATCCGCCCTACCCCTTCGCGCTCAGCATGCCCTCTACGAAGAATGTCACGGTCAACGGCCAACCGGGGAAATACGTCGAAGGAATCGGGCAGCACCAGCTCTCCTGGAGCGACGGGAGCGCGTCGTTCTGCCTCCAGGGCCCGCTCCCCGAGGACGAACTTGCCGCCGTCGCCGCTTCGGTGCGGCCGTACCCGGCCCCCCCATAAGGCCGGAATGCGTTCATTCCTCGGAGGTGAACTCCGCCGCCCAGTCAAACCCCCGGTTGTCTTCGTACCACTGCGGCCAGTGCGAAGACCATGCAGGCACGCTCACCTCCCGTATTCGCTCGGTGGCCGGGAGATAGGGCTTGATGTCCAGCACCGGCGTCCCGTCGCCGGCATCGATGAACGGAATGCTGATGATGCCCGCGGCCGTATCGATACCGAGCACCGGTACTGCCGACAGCGCGATCGGGTTTGGCCGGACCGGCGACCGGGTGGCAAAGATCCCGATCGTCTCCGGGCCTTTGGTGTACGGCTTTCTGCAGACAGTCTCGCTCCGGCGCTCTTCCGTATCAACCCGGTCGCACCACCAGAGCACGAGCATATGGCTGAATCCGTCAAGGCCCAGAAGGGCGGGCCGGAACGGCCCGGCAAGCTCGATCGAGAACGATCCTTCATCGGCATGCACAATGCCGACCAGTTTCACACAGAATGTGCGTGTATCCATATCAGGTAACCTCCCTCGACGCACGATGCCTGACCGGCAGCGGGAGAAAACCCTGCCTCCGGATGCGGCATCGTCCTGATCAACTCAAGGGTAGGCATGGCAGAAGAAAAAGGGCACGAGTCTGCCCGGGGATTACGCCGGGATCGTAGATGGAAAGCCCCGGGTTGATCCGGCAGAGAAGCCTGCGGCGGG
>LNQE01001546.1_pt1 | contig 11865 bp, 7 predicted proteins | sample 603111 | NCBI WGS metagenome assembly LNQE01 (sample SAMN04260313, study PRJNA301899) | hydrocarbon metagenome | isolation source: hydrocarbon-contaminated ditch | place: Germany: Bremen | collected 1998
CGGCACGGGTCGGCAGGGAGGGGGTTCTTTCCATTGAAGCGTGGGACCTCGACCCCTGGGAGACTGCCCGGATGGGGGAGGCGGGCTCCTTTGTTGCCGGTCTCTGCAGGGAACTCGGGGTTTAACCAGGTACATGAACACACACCGGGATCACAGGGGATCCGACCCGGGTAGGGATGGAGTGCGCCCTGTCGCTCTCGACATCATCCAGGTCGAGTACACCCTCTCCCCTGAAGGACCGGTCATCCATATCTATGGCCGTGACCGGGAGGGACGGGCAGAGCACCTCCAGGTCACCGGGTTTCGCCCGTACTTCTACGTGCCGCAGCACCAGGCTGATACCCTGGCGCACCCGGCTCAGGTCTCGGTCGAGGAAGGCCGGGTCTATACCGCTATCCGGGGAGAGCCCCTCCGGCGTCTTTTCACGCTCCGGCCAGGGGATGTGCGGGAGGTCCGTGAGCGGTACACCCACTTCGAGGCCGATATCCCGTTCACCACCCGGTTCATGATCGACTCCGGGCTGACGGGCGGGGTTGCCGCCCCTTCGCTGACAGCCCGCGCTGCCGACCTCGTCCCGGAAGATGTGAACAGCAGGGCACGCGTCTGCATGCTGGATATCGAGTGCGAGGATGCCCGGGGCTTCCCTGAACCCGGAAGGGACGCAATCATCTGCATCACCTGCCATGACTCCTTCGATGACGCGTACACGAGTTTCATCTGGAGCCCTGGTCGCGATGGGTGCGACCTCTCGGTCATCACCGGAAAAGCAGCGGTTCCGAACGGGTGCTTCTTACCTGAGCGGCATGATATCCGGATGTATGACTCCGAGCGGGCACTGCTCGGGGGATTCTCCTCGTACCTGAAGGAGAAGGACCCCGATATCCTCTCAGGGTGGAACTTCCTCGAGTTCGACCTGCCGTACATTATCAGGCGGATGGACGCCCTCGGGCTGGACCCGGCCGCGCTCGCACGCCTGGAGGGCCCGACCGAACGGAACGCGCTCCGCGGCAGGGCGGTTTTTGACCTCCTCCAGGCATACCGGAAGATGCACGTGACCCAGAAGGAGTCGTACCGGCTCGATGCTGTCGCCGAAGCAGAGGTTGGCGAGACCAAGGTGCGGTACACAGGGACGATCAGCGATCTCTGGAGGGAGGACCCCTGTCTTCTCGTTGAGTACAACTTCAAGGACGTCGAGCTCTGCGTTGCCATCGATGCCAAGGACCGGATCATTGAGTTCTACCGCGAGATCGCCCGCTATGTCGGCTGCCCGCTCGACCGGACCCTCAACTCTTCGAGCGTCATCGACATCTTCGTCCTCCGGAAAGCCCATGGCCGCTACGTCCTCCCTTCGAAAGGTTTCGCCCCGTCGGAAGAGTTCGAGGGGGCGACCGTGTTCGAGCCGAGTCGGGGGGTCCGTGAGAACGTTGTCGTTCTCGACCTGAAATCGCTCTACCCGATGGCCATGATGACCATCAACGCCTCGCCGGAGACAAAGGATCCTGCCGGGGAGCTCCGGGCGCCAAACGGGATCCGGTTTCGTCGGGAACCCGATGGGCTGACCCGGACCATCCTCGCCGAGCTCCTGATAGAGCGGGAGGAGAAGAAACGCGAGCGGAACCGTCATCCGTTCGGCTCGCCTCTGTACATCATCTACGACCTCCAGCAGAACGTGCTGAAGGTGATCATGAACACCTACTACGGGGTGAGCGGGTATACCCGGTTCAGGCTGTATGACCGGGAGATCGGTGCTGCCATCACTTCGGTAGGACGGGCAATCATCGAGCATACCCGCCGCGAGATCGAGGGTCTCGGGTACCGGGTCATCTACGGGGACACCGATTCCTGCATGGTCCTGATCCCTCCCTGCCCGGTGGAAGAGACCATTGAGCAGGCCCGGCGGATCGAGGCGGCGGTGGATGCGGGGTATGCAGCGTTTGCAAAGGCCGAGCTTGGTGCAGACACTCACTACTTCTCGATCAAGTTCGAGAAGATCTACCAGCGGTTCTTCCAGGCCGGCAAAAAGAAGCGGTATGCAGGCCGGCTCATCTGGAAGGAAGGCAAGACCGTGGACGAGATCGATGTGGTCGGGTTCGAGATCCGGAGGAGCGACACCCCTCAGATCACCAAGACCGTCCAGAAACGGGTCATGGAGATGATCCTCCACGGGGAGGACTATACTGCGGTCAGGGACTATCTTGGCGATGTGATCAGGAACTACCGGGCCGGGAGGTACTCGCTCGATGAGATAGGGATACCCGGGGGCATCGGCAAGGACCTCGCCGACTACCAGACCGATGATGCCCATATCCGGGGTGCGAAGTACGCGAACGAGCACCTCGGCAGGGAGTTTGCCAAGGGGAGCAAGCCGAAGCGGGTATACATCAGGAATGTCACGGCAAAATACCGGAAGACGGACGTCCTCTGCTTTGAATACGCTGACCAGGTGCCCCCTGAGTTCCAGGTGGACTGGGAACTGATGCTTGAAAAGAGCATCAGGCAGCCGATATCGCGGATCATCGAGGCGCTCGGCTGGGACTGGGCCGATATTGACCCTTCACGGACCACGCTCGCCCAGTGGGGTATCGGGTAGCGACTGGTCTGCTGCCCGGGAGTTGTGCGGGGACACTCTGGTGGCCACCCGCGCTGTCCGGCATCAGGGGGATCACCTGCCCTGAGATCCCTATAACCGGCAGCCAGGAGATGAACGGGTGGTACTCATCCCTGCCGTTTCCGTGATATTCCGCCCCCTGCCGCCTGACCCGTAGCTCCCGGGTGCAACGAACCGTCAGAATCCATGTTTTTCGAGGTGGCTTTTCCAGTGCACGGGGGATGCGGAGAGATGCCTGCATTCCTGTATCAGCCCCGCAGATGCAATCCTGCAGGTCCGGCAGAGCGCAGTCCTATTCGCCGGGTGCTGAAGCCGGGCAGAAGCACACGGGAGAACGCTGCGGGGCGGGAGTGACCACGGTCATTCCTGCTCCCGGATATACCGGACCCCGTGCGGTTCGTGGTAGTCTGTCTTGATCACAATCGTTCCCGAGACCCGGTTGAAGAGGCGGAGTTTCTTCCCCGGCATCCCGAACCAGCCGACCAGGCAGTCGATCGGCAGGAGGAACGCCTTGCCGAAACTCTGGATGAGTGCCCCCTGGAGCCGTACCGGTTTCCCCTCGCGATCGGTGACCCGGATATTCATCACCATCTTGCCCACCGACTGGCCTGCATACCCTTCCATGATCGTCCAGTAGAGGAGAAACCCGGTGCTCCTGATGAAGTATCCATAGGGTTCAAGGGTCAGGATGCCCTGGAAAAAACCGAAGGGATTCGAGAAGATGTTCAGCACCAGGTTTATCAGGATGAAATCGATCAGCCATGCCCAGAACCGGGTATCCCACCGGGCAAGGTGCAGCATCGCGATATCATCGGCATCGTCCCCCATAGTAGTGTACCTGTTCGTATCTTATCGGCCGGGTTTTTTTAAAAACCCTCTGTTAGAGCCCTGAAGAGATCCGCTCTGGTGCAGATCTGCAGGTTTCACCCGGCCGGATCGCGGTAGTTCATTGTGGAGTCCCCTGCCGTCAGGTGACCGGATGACCATGGCCAGGGAACAGGTATCCCCGGGGTTGCAGGGGGCCATCAGGTGCAGGGGTTCCAATCCAGAGATCTCGTGACGTACCTGGTCAATGGACGCAAGCGTGGTTGCGTTCTCGGAGAGCATGGAGATCACGCTGTATGGGCGGCATCCATCTTCCGGAATAGAAGGATCATATGACGGGATATACCAAAATATGATGTGGCCGTCGTATGATTGTGCCTCGACCCAAAACACTACCGGGTGAGGCAGGTGAGCTGAGTCCGGGGTGCGGGAGTGGTGACGAGCAGCATCGCGGTTCCAGTGACAACGAGTGCTGCGATACCTGTGATGGATACAGACCGGGCTATCATCGGATGTCGCACTGAAACAGGGGGCCGATCGAAAATATCGTGTTGTATACCTGTGGAAATATCTGCAGTTTCACGACAGGCCCTGGGAGAACAATCGGACATAAATTCCCCAAGCGACCACACTACCCCAGGAGAGATCAACCAGGATGACCCTGCGCAGTATCCCCCGGATCGTGATTGCCGGAACCCACAGCGGGTGCGGCAAGACCACGGTCGCCCGTGGCCTGATGCTGGCGCTCCGGAAACGGGGGCTCATCGTCCAGCCGTTCAAGGTCGGCCCGGATTTCATCGATACCTCGCACCATACCGCGATATGCGGTCGTATATCCCGGAACCTTGACCCGTTCATGATGGGCGAAGAGGGGGTCAGGGACAGTTTCTGCACCGCGACTGAGGGGGCCGACATCGCGGTTATCGAGGGGGTGATGGGCATGTATGACGGGCTTGACGGCACCGATACCGCCAGCACCGCCCACGTGATGCGGATCCTCGGTGCAAAAGGGGTGCTCGTGGTGGATGTCCGCGGAATGTCCCGGAGTGCCCATGCGCTCGTTGCCGGTTTTTCCGGGTTCGACCCCGCGGTGGCACTAGCCGGCGTGATCTTCAACCGGGTCGGGAGCCCCCGTCACCGGGCCATGATTGAAGATCACCTCGCAGCACCGGCGCTGGGGTGGATCCCCCGCGACCCATCTCTGGCGGTGGAGAGCCGCCACCTGGGCCTGCAGATGGCCTTCGAGATCGATCCGGCCACTCCCGGGCTGGAGCTGGTCGGCGAGTCCTGCGACCTGGAGGGTATCCTCGGTGCTGCCCGGTCCGCACCTCCCTGCTGTATACCGGCACGACCGCGGCCCGGGTACCCGTCAGAAGTCAGGATTGGGGTGGCACAGGATGCTGCGTTCTGTTTCTACTACCCGGACAACCTCGACCTGCTCCGGGCTGCCGGAGCGATGCTGGTCCCGTTCTCTCCCTGTGCTGATCCGCTCCCTGATGCGGATGCCTACTACTTCGGGGGCGGCTACCCGGAACTGCATGCCCGTGCGCTTGCGGATTCTCCCTGCCGCCTGATGCTGCGGCGAGCAGCAGACGCCGGGGTCCCGGTCTACGGGGAATGCGGCGGACTCCTGTACCTCTCCGGCTCGGTGACCGTTGATGAACAGGAGTACCCGATGGCCGGCATTCTCCCGGGTACTGCCTGCATGACCGGCGGTATCCAGGCACTCGGGTATACTGCAGGGACCTGGTCGGACGGTCCCCGGATTGCGGTACGCGGTTCCACCCAGCGCGGCCATGAATTCCACTACTCCGCGTACGATACCGACAGGGATGCGCGTTTTGCGGTCACGCTCTCCCGCGGCAGGGGAATCGACGGGGGCAGGGACGGGCTGTTTGTCCACGAGGCGGTGGGGAGTTATACGCACTCGTACTTCTCCCGCAGGTTCGCTGCAGCGTTCGTGGATGCGGCGCGGGAACAGCGGCGACAGTGACCGCCCGGGCGGACTCCTGCAATGCCGATTACCATTACCAGGGGAACAGGAATGAATCCAGGGTAGTGCAGTCTCTCGCGATACCTCCTGCACCCTGGCGCATATCCGGAGAAGTACCCGTTCACCCGGGCCCTCGTGAGCAGTTCGTTGCAGGTGACGAATCCCGGGATCTGAAATCCCTTGCCGGCCACGAAGGCATAATGGGGTAGGACGATGAATCTTCTGATCAGGATATGAGAACTGATGAGGAGTGATGAAGTCAAGGTGGGGTACCACCGTGCCCCCAACCGTGCGCTGCTCCGATCGCTCGGGGTCACCGATGCCGAGTTTGACCGGCCGTTCATCGGGATCGCCAATGCATGGAATGACATCGTGCCCGGTCACGTGCATCTCCGCGCACTCGCGGGGAAGGTCCGGGAAGGCATAGCAGCTGCCGGGGGGGTACCGTTCGAGTTTGGCGTGATAGGGATCTGCGACGGGATCGCGATGGGGCACGAGGGGATGCGGTACTCCCTGCCCTCGCGCGAGAATATTGCCGATTCTATCGAGCTGATGGCGGAGGCGCACCGGTTCGACGGGATGGTGATGGTCGGGACCTGCGACAAGATCGTGCCCGGGATGCTGATGGCAGCCGCGAGGATCAACATCCCCGCAATCCTGGTGACCGGCGGCCCGATGCTCTGTGGCTCTCTCGATGGGCGGGACCTCTCGCTCATCGATGTCTTTGAAGGAGTCGGGAAGGTTGCTGCAGGAAGCATGGCGGAATCAGAACTTACGGCACTCGAGTGCGCGGCAATGCCCGGGTGCGGCAGTTGCCAGGGGCTCTATACGGCAAATACCATGGCCTGCATGACGGAGGCAATGGGCATGTCGCTCCCCGGCTGTGCGGCAACCCCGGCAGTCGATGCAGAGAAGCTCCGGCTGGCCCGCATGAGCGGGGAACGGGTGGTTGGGCTCGTGAACGAGGGAGTTCTGCCCCGGGACATCATCACCCTGGCGAGCCTTGAGAATGCGATCCGGGTCGATATGGCGCTTGGCGGGAGTACGAATACCGTGCTGCACCTGATGGCGATTGCCAGCGAAGCCGATGTATCGCTCGAACTCGAAGCGTTCAACCGGATTGGGTCCCGGATACCGCATATCTGCGCGATGCAGCCCGCAGGCCCCCACGCACTCCAGGCCCTGCACCGGTCCGGAGGGATCCCTGCCGTGATGGCAGTCCTCTCCCGAGAGATCGATGATGCGCTCACAGTATCGGGAAAGCGGACCGGCGAGATCATCAGCGAAGCCAGGATGCCTGCAGTGTCCATCATCCAGCCTCTTGAGGCCCCGGTGAACCCGGGTGGCGGGCTCCGGATCCTCAAAGGGAGCCTTGCTCCGGGTGGTGCCGTGGTGAAATCAGCGGCAGTCAGCCTCGATATGTGGCACCACCAGGGCCCGGCCCGGGTCTATGATAGCGAGAAGGAAGCAATGGACGCGATCCTCTCCCGGCATGTCCGGGAAGGTGACGTCGTGGTGATCCGGTACGAGGGGCCGCGGGGAGGACCCGGGATGCCGGAGATGCTCTCCCCTACCTCGGCTTTGATGGGCCTCGGCTATACCCGGGTCGCGCTCGTCACGGACGGGAGGTTCTCGGGAGGGACCCGCGGCCCCTGCATCGGGCATGTCACTCCTGAAGCGGCGGCCGGGGGCCCCATTGCGCTCGTCCATGACGGGGACCAGATCGAGATCGATATCAGGGAGCGGCGGATAGAGCTCCTGCTCTCGAAAGCCGAGCTCAAGCGCAGGCGGGCATTCTTCGCCCCGAAACAGAAAACCCTGACCGGTATCCTCGCGCGGTACGCAGCGTCCGTTGCCCAGGCCGACCAGGGAGCAATACTCGGAAGGGAATAGCTCCTCCCCTTTTCTCTTTTCACTCCTCCCCTGCAGTACCTGGTATCAGACCGCCTTCTGGCGGGGTATCCCTGCGCATCCCTGCGCTCCCCGGCGAAAACCATTTTTTAGCCGGTAGGTATCCTCGCACGGTGCCAGGAGATGTACCCCGGGGTCGATCCTGCACGATGACGGGTGGAACGGTTGGTGGACTTCACGTTCATGGCTCTTCGCTGGCAGGTGTGACAGAGAATCCTTCTTCCATAGAGCCTCTTTGCCAATACCGCCTCCATGAAGAATACCGTCGCACCTGTACATGCCGCGAGGGCTTTGCTTCTCGAACCCGGGGCGACCATCCGGTCGCCACGTGTCTGGTGTACGATGTAATAGTGGGCTCCCTTCCCGAGAGTTCAATGACGAATTCCGGCTACCCCTGGAGAACATCCGGCATTTTAGCATGAAAACAGTCACGATGCCGCAAGGCCACAAGCATACAGAATGAAAATCGCGAATGCGATTTTCATATTAAACCGCATCCGCGGTTTTCATAAGGAGGGCATGTGCCCACCTGGACTCATCTGCGTTTCATGCGTCGGGCATATTGCGAACTGCATCAGTATTGTTTTCATGAGGGGCATAGGTGTCCATAAAACTCATCTGCCTTTCATGTGGATCCCCGGGACGGGCGATTTGAGCACGTATTCTCCTCCTCACCGGTCAGGAAACCCCGGGAAGTCAATCCGGCACCTTTTAAGAGCAGGAGACTGCCATAGTTCCAGTACGTGCCATGGCAGAAGAAAAAATCGTATATACCGAGGTTACCTGTGCCCACTGCGAGGGGCTCGGATGCATCTACTGTGATAAAAAAGGATGCGTGCCCGTGAAGTCCCCTCCGAAAAAGTGCCATCACTGCGAGGGACAGGGATGTATCTACTGCGGGTATGCCGGCTGGGAAGGCCTGAAAGGGAAGTACGACTGAGCACCGGACACATTCCGGGAAGCGGCCCGGGCAGGGCGGATAACCCCGGCTCCTGACCATCATCCGGTCAATTCGTTCCCGATGCGGTAAACAGGGCGGATCAAAGCGTTACTCGGAGAGATTATTCAGTCCATGCGTGGACTCCATTCCGGAGGTGTTCGAGACGTTCATCCCTGGTTTTTTTTTCAAAGGAACGTGTATCTCTCCGGCAATGCCTGAACGATACCTTCTGCAAAGAAATTCTCCAACATTCCCTTTCAGGGTATCTGGAGTACCTGCAAAGCGCCCGTCCCGGATTCATAGGGTTGTCTCCCCACTGTTCCCTGTGGGTCACAGGGTACCTTCTTTGTATCTGGATCTTGTGAACATTCTCTGAATCGCCGTTGGCGTGCCCTGTTCTGAATTGACCGCCGACATCGAGGCGTCCGGGTGGTCGCCCGGGGGTCAGGGATCAGAACCCCGCGGTATTTTCCCGGGCGACAGCGTGTATCGCAGAGGGGGTATGGAAAAGCGAATCGCCCCCACATACGATGATATCGTCATCACTCTTGTCGACACAGGACAGCGGAGAGCCAATGTTCTGAGACAAACCAGAGGCAGGAAAAAAAGAGGTATCGTTACTGCCGGAAGACCAGGGTGCCGGCAATTTTATCGTGAAGTCCCTGTTTGTACGCGGTGAAGGCGATCGCGATAAACCCGATGAACAGGGTCAGGACCGAGAGGATCTTTCCAAAGAACCGGAGCGATGCCCGTGCAAAGGTGATACGGTTCCCCTGCATATCGGTCACTGCAGATCTGAATGCCATCTTCCCAAACGTTGCCTGGTTCCGGGAGGACTCGAGGTACGCCGAGTACACCCAGGGGACAAGGATAATGAAGATCATGGCACAGAGGATCATCTGGGGTGGAACGACGGCATTGATCACCTGCCCGGTTCCATCCGTTCTCGGCACGTGGTTGTAGTACTGGTACAGTATCCTGATCGTCTCCCCGACCGGGTCCGGTCGCACCAGGATCCAGGAGACGATACCAAGGATGGCTGCAGCCATGATATTGAAGAGTACCAGAAAAATGAGATCGACCAGTCCGGCAAGAAAACGGCCCCCCAGGCCTGAAAATCTCTCGGTTTGAATTCCCCCGACACGTTTGCGGATGAAAGGTTTCTGAGGGTACTCTTTCATCGAAGCCCCGCAGAACTGGCAGAAATTTCCTGATTGCTCTGTCTCTTTTCCGCATTTGGGACAGTACATCAGTCTACTCCTATAATACAACATTGTACGGGCATAATATCAATGTATCGGTCAAACTTGTGCCCGGATTGCGAATAGGAGTGATTTACAAAACATTGCGGATTTTTCTACAGGAGAAATTCCGTCGTAATCCTGTGTCAGACAGGGTTGCGGCTGGCTGCAAGATGGGTCAGGGCGCAGAGCAGGGCAGTTACAGCCGCGGCAACAGCGAGGACCAGCCACTGCCCCGGCCCGGCGGTCCCTGTGGCCAGCGAAACAATGCTTGAGAACGGGTTCTCCGGGAGAGCAAGGACCGCCATCATCAGCACCACCACAGCGAGCGAGAAGATGACCTGTGCAGCGGTTCTCTCCCGGTAGTACAGGGCGATCAGGGCGCCAAAGAGGATGAGAGATGAGGATGCCAGGGTGACATGGACCAGGATCTGGGGGATACCGGCTATCGTGATGCCATTTGCCGAAAGGAGTATCAGCCATGCCCCGGCCTGGAGGGGGACGAGCAGGATACAGGCAAGGACTTTCCCCCAGATCACCTCGGCAAACGTGACCGGGGTTGCGAGCAGGGTCTCGAGCGTATGGTGCTGGAACTCCTCGGTGATCAGGTCGATCGCGAGTGCAGCGCAGATAATCGCCGGCATGAAGAGGAGGAGGGGGATCAGGAGCCCGTACACGAACTCGTAGAAGCTGGCATTCCCGCTGGTCTCCGGGAACTGCAGCACGGTCGGTTCAACGGAGAGTCGGCTGGAACGGACTTTCCTGAGGTAGTCCTCGTAGGACATGAGCGACTCCCGGATCTTCTGGCTGATCACCGCGGTCTGGATGTCATTTTGTATCGTAAAAAGCGAGACCTTGACCGGCTCATCGGCGTCCGGGGCTGTCTCCGGGACATAGACCACTGCCGCGATCTGCCGATCACGGAGCAGGGCGACGGCGGTAGAGAGATCCAGCTGGTGCACCCTGAGATCGGAACGGGACTCCAGGATCTCGAGGAGCGGAGAATCCACCCCGCTGTACCCGATCGGGTACTGAACCCGCGAATACCCGGCAACGGACGAGGGATCATACATGGCGGTGAGACCGACCATCAGGAATGAGGAGAACATGGCCACAAAGAGCTGCAGGAGTATCGCAAACAGGATGGTCTTTTCATTGGCAAGCCCTTTGAGGTCCTTTTTTGCGACCGCTTTCACATGCCTCCCCTTCACCAGATCCACCCCCTGATCAGGTAGAGGTTGCAGGCGCAGTGCACGAGGGTTGCAAGCATGATGCCGGGGAGGTAGGCTGCAGGTCCCCGGAGCTTCAGGGCGGTCCCCGTGACCAGGATCCCGACAAGGTGTATCAGGAAGGGGATGTACAGGAGGCCCAGGGAGGAGAAGAGGACCGTCCCAAAGACCGATTCAGCGATCTGGCTGAGGGTCACGAGCAGGAGGAGTTTTTCTGCAACGAGGAAGCCGAGGGCAGTCATGACGGATCCTGCGGCGAGAGCCTTCCAGGTGAGAAATCCCGGGAACCGGGTGGCAATCGTGTACAGCCCCAGCGACTTGGCCACCTCCTCTACCCCTGCAGCTGCGACGAGGAGGAGGACCAGGGACAGTGGCATCGGGAGGTTGAAAAGGAGCACGAGCAGCATCATCTGGACCATGAAGACGAAGGGGACGGTGAGCATGGCAAGGGAGAAGAGCGAGGCCCAGGGGTGGGCCCGGGAGATTCCTGACGAGATGAACTGTATGATCTTCGAGGTGAGCGGCTCGTGGGAGAAGAGTCGCTCCTCCCGGAAATTTGTCACGCCTGCATAGAAGAGAACGGCACTCGTGACAAAGAAGAGCGACGTGGAGAAGAGGTACTGTCCGGCGGTGAACCCGTCCCCCTGAAGGTTGTTGACCATCAGGGTGAGGGGGGAGATGAGGCTGATGACATGGATATTGGCAAAGATGCTCGGGAAGAAGAGATACGCCGTCACGTACGTGGAGAAGAAGATCGAGATGAACGAGAGTTCGCGAAAACTCCGGGCGATGAGCCCGATCATCAGGCCGCTTGAGAGAAAGAAGAGCATAACGGGGATGAGGGGGAGCAGGAGTGCAGGCGCCCCCCTGATGAAAAGGATAATGAAAGCCGATATCACCAGCATCGCGATACCATACGGGAGTGCTTTACCGGTTATCACCACCCATGGGTGCACCGGGGCTGAGAGGAGTGCCTCTCCCTGCCGCTCGATCCGCTCGTTCATGATGCTCATCATAAAGAACTGTGCAACGAAGTAGAGGGGAAAGATGAACATGAAGACCAGGATGATCGAGTCAAACGGGAGGGGCGGCGAGAGCTGGGAGGGGGGTTTATAGGG
>LNQE01000424.1_pt1 | contig 11849 bp, 5 predicted proteins | sample 603111 | NCBI WGS metagenome assembly LNQE01 (sample SAMN04260313, study PRJNA301899) | hydrocarbon metagenome | isolation source: hydrocarbon-contaminated ditch | place: Germany: Bremen | collected 1998
CACTCTTTGCAATTTATAGACAATTAAGATCAGGTGAAGCCCCAGATATTGACACCGCTCAAGGATTGATTGACAAATTATTTTTTAATGAAAAAAGATATGATTTAGGCGAAGTCGGTCGTTTCAGAATGAACGACAAACTTGGTCTTGATATTGACCCTAGTATAAAAATACTTACGATTGAAGATATAATTGCGATAATGAAAAATATCATCAAACTTAAAAACGGAAACGTTACTATTGATGATATTGACCACTTAGGTAATAGAAGAGTTAGAACAGTTGGCGAACAATTGATGCAGCAATACAATGTTGGTCTTGCAAGAATGGCGCGTACTATTAAAGAAAGAATGAATATGCGCGACCAAGAGAATATGCAACCTCAAGACTTAGTAAATGCAAGAACAATCAGCAGTGTAATTAATGCATTCTTTGGTACTAACCAGTTATCACAATTTATGGATCAGACCAACCCGCTTTCAGAGCTTACTCATAAAAGAAGAGTTTCTGCATTGGGTCCTGGTGGTTTGACAAGAGAGAGAGCCGGTTTCGAAGTTCGCGACGTTCATCACTCGCATTACGGAAGACTTTGCCCGATCGAAACTCCCGAAGGGCCGAACATTGGTCTAATCTCTTCACTAACAATTTATGCTAAAGTAAACCATTTAGGGTTTTTAGAAACTCCATATAGAAAAGTTAAAAACGGCAAAGTATCCAACGAAATAGAATACTTGAGTGCGGATCAGGAAGATGAATTTATAATTGCTCAGGCAAATGCACCACTTGATGATAACGGTAGATTTGTCAACGAAAGAGTTAAGTCAAGATATCAAGACGATTATCCGATTGTTACTCCTGATCAGGTTCATTACATGGATGTTACACCATCTCAAATAGTTTCAGTAGCGGCAGCGCTAATCCCATTCCTCGAGCACGATGATGCAAACAGAGCTTTGATGGGGTCAAATATGCAGCGTCAAGCTGTTCCGCTGCTTACTCCAAGTGCTCCAATTGTCGGTACAGGTATGGAATGGAAAGCCGCTCGTGATTCAAGAAACTTGATTATTGCAGAAGATGATGGTGTTGTTGAATATGTCGACTCAAAGAAAGTCATTGTTAAATATAAAGTTGATGAAAAAAGTTACGAAGCTCTCACAAACTTTGATGATGAAAGAAGAGTTGAATACGATTTAATAAAATTTTCGGGTACTAACCAGGAAACTTGTTTTAACCAAAAACCGATAGTTAAAACAGGTCAAGCCATTAATAAAGGTGACGTGATTGCTGACGGACCGGCTACCGAAAACGGAGAACTTGCTCTCGGAAAAAACGTAGCTGTTGCATTTATGCCTTGGCGCGGGTACAACTTTGAAGATGCTATCGTTTTAAGTGAGCGATTGGTTGCCGAAGATGTTTACACCTCAATTCATATAGAAGAATTTGAATTGCAAGTTAGAGAGACAAAACGCGGTGAAGAAGAATTAACACGCGATATTCCTAATGTAAGTGAAGAAGCGACAAAAGACTTAGATGAAAATGGTATTGTTAGAGAAGGTGCCGAAGTTAAAGAAGGGGATATCTTAATCGGTAAAATCACTCCTAAGGGTGAAACCGATCCGACCCCGGAAGAAAAACTTCTCAAAGCAATTTTTGGTGATAAAGCAGGTGATGTTAAAGATGCTTCACTTAAAGCACCTCCGGGATTGAAAGGTGTCGTTATAAAAACTCGCCTGTTCAGTAGAAAAAGAAAAGATACTGAATCAAAGAAAATTGAGAAAAAGCAGCTTGATACCCTTGAACATGAGAATCACCTTAAAGTTGAAACTCATTACAATAAATTAGTTAAAAAACTGACTCAAATTTCGGAAAGCAAATCAACCACTGGAATCAGAGACCTTGACGGCAGTGTTGTTTTGAGAAGTGGTACTGTTATCAAAGAAGATACTTACTCAAACATTGAAGATGTTACAAAATTAGATTATACGCAAGATTGGTTCGACAATAAAAAAACCAATGAAATGATAAAAACTCTTTTTAAGAATTACTTCTACCTAAAGTCTGAAATGGAAGAAGAGTATAAGAGAGAAAAACAGAAAATTCTATCAGGTGATGAACTTCCTCCGGGAATAGTTCAACTGGCGAAAGTTTACGTTGCTAAAAAACGTAAGATAACAGTTGGTGATAAAATGGCTGGTCGTCATGGTAATAAAGGTGTTGTTGCAAAAGTTGTTCCGGTTGAAGATATGCCTTTCCATGAAGATGGAACTCCGGTAGATATTATTCTTAATCCGCTTGGTGTTCCTTCCCGTATGAACCTCGGTCAGCTTTATGAAACAGCGCTTGGCTGGGTTGGTCAGCAGCTTGGACTGAAATTTGAGACTCCGATTTTTGATAGTGCCTCTGTTCAAGAAGTTGAAGAATGGATGGAAAAAGCCGGTCTCGATAAAGGTAGTAAAACCTGGTTGCATGACGGAAGATCCGGCGAGAGATTCCACCAAAAGGTAACTTGCGGATATATTTATATGTTAAAACTAGGACATATGATTGACGATAAAATTCATGCACGTTCAATTGGACCATACTCCCTCATTACACAACAGCCTCTTGGCGGTAAAGCCCAATTTGGTGGTCAAAGATTTGGTGAAATGGAAGTATGGGCACTTGAAGGATACGGTGCTGCTCATGTGCTGCAGGAAATCTTAACGGTAAAAAGTGACGATGTTACAGGTAGAGCAAAAACTTATGAGGCAATTGTTAAAGGCGAAAATCTTCCGGAACCAAATATACCGGAAGCCTTTAGTGTATTGATAAAAGAATTGCAAGGATTAGCACTGGATATCAAAATTAACTAGTTAAACTTTTTTAGGAGATCCACATGAGATTTAAAGCTCAAGAACATAAAATAAAACACATTAACCAATTGACAATTAGTTTAGCTAGTCCTGATGATATTTTGTCAAGATCACATGGTGAAGTTACTAAACCGGAAACCATAAATTATCGCTCGTTCAGACCTGAAAAAGATGGTCTGTTTTGCGAAAAGATTTTTGGACCGGTGAAAGATTGGGAATGTGCCTGCGGAAAATATAAAGGTATAAGATATAAAGGAATAGTTTGCGATAGATGCGGTGTTGAAGTTACTTTAAAAGCTGTACGAAGAGAACGAATGGGGCATATCGCACTTGCAGTTCCTGTTGTTCATATTTGGTTCTTCAAAGCTCTTCCTTCAAAGATTGGCAACATTATCGGTCTTACAACCAAAGAATTAGAAAAGATAATTTATTATGAATCATATGTCGTTATTAATCCCGGTCCAACAGGGCTTAATTATTTGGACTTAATTTCGGAAGATCAATATTTCGAAATTCTAAGTTCACTTCCTCATGATAATGATTCATTAGAAAATAATGATCCGAAGAAATTTATTGCAAAAATTGGTGGCGAAGCGGTTAAAATACTTCTAAAAGCTACCGAGGTTGAATTAACATTTCTTGAATTGAAAGCTCAACTTAAAGAAGAAACTTCACAACAAAAAAGAAATGATCTTCTTAAAAGACTTCGTGTATTAGAAGCATTCAGAGAACGAGACGGAAAAGTTCCGAACAAACCGGAGTGGATGGTACAAAGTGTTGTCCCGGTCATTCCTCCTGAATTAAGACCTCTGGTTCCACTTGAAGGTGGTCGGTTTGCTACTTCCGATCTTAACGATCTTTATAGAAGAGTAATTATCCGCAACAACAGATTAAAGAGATTGATTGATATCAAAGCTCCCGAAGTTATCTTACGTAATGAAAAAAGAATGCTCCAGGAGTCGGTGGATGCTTTGTTTGATAATTCCAGAAGAACAAGTGCAGTAAGAAGTGATGGCAATAGACCTTTGAAATCTTTGAGTGATATGCTTAAAGGTAAACAAGGTCGTTTCCGACAGAACTTGCTCGGTAAACGTGTTGACTACTCCGGTCGTTCCGTTATTGTTGTTGGACCCGAGTTAAAATTACATCAATGCGGTTTGCCAAAAGATATGGCAGTAGAACTCTTCAAACCTTTCATTATTCGTAAATTAATCGAAAGAGGACATTACAAAACTGTAAAAAGTTCTCGCAAAGCAGTTGATAGAAAAGACCCGGTTATTTGGGATATACTTGAAAAGTTAATTGACGGTCATCCGGTTCTGCTTAATCGTGCACCAACTTTGCATCGATTGGGTATCCAAGCTTTCCAACCAATATTGATTGACGGTAAAGCTATCCAGTTACATCCGATGGTTTGTACTGCATTCAACGCGGATTTTGACGGTGACCAGATGGCGGTACATGTGCCTCTTTCCTATGAAGCACAATTAGAAGCATCTCTTTTAATGCTTTCGAGCCACAATATTTTATCGCCGCAAAATGGTTCGCCAATAGTTGTTCCTACCCAGGATATAGTGCTTGGCTGCTACTATCTAACCAAAACAAAAGCCGGTGCTCAAGGCGAAGGTATGATCTTTAGTAACCCCGAAGAAGTTCTGATTGCATATAATTCTAAAGTTGTTGAACTCCATGCCAAAATAAAAGTTAAAATAAATAATGAGTTTATTGAAACAACTGTTGGTAGAGTTATTTTCAACGAAATTGTTCCCGAAGAAATGGGTTTCTTTAATGAACTTCTTGTTAAAAAGATCTTTAGCGGATTCATCTATACTATGTTTATAAAAATTGGGAATGAGAAAACCGCAAAATTCTTGGATGATTTAAAAGAACTCGGTTATAGATATTCAACTGCAGCAGGTATCTCTATCAGTTACAGTGATATGATTATACCCGAAGAAAAGAAAAAATTAATTACTGACTCGAATGCTAAAGTTAGCCAAATTCTAAACGAACACGAACAAGGTTTGATTACCGATGCTGAAAGATATAATAAGATAATTGACGTTTGGACACATACTACAAATAACGTAGCTAAATCATTGATGGATAAAATTAGAACTGATCAAGCGGGATTTAATTCTGTTCATATGATGGTTGACTCCGGTGCGAGAGGTTCACAAGAACAGGTTAGACAATTAGCCGGTATGCGAGGTCTCATGATGAAACCTCAAAAGAGTTTAACCGGTCAATCCGGCGAAATTATTGAAAACCCGATCGTTGCAAACTTCAAAGAAGGTTTATCTGTTCTCGAGTACTTTATCTCTACTCACGGTGCACGTAAAGGTCTTGCCGATACCGCATTGAAGACTGCAGACGCCGGTTATCTAACAAGAAGATTATGTGACGTTGCTCAAGATGTTATCGTTTCAGAAATTGACTGCGGAACAATCAGAGGTGTTTATATATCCGCACTCAAAGATATTGAATTAGAAAGAGAACCACTTGCAGAAAGAATCACTGGTCGAGTTGCTCAAGAAGATATTTATGATCCTCGTACAGATGAATTGATAATTGAAGCTGGTGAAATGATTACCGAGGAAATAGCCGAACAGATTGATGAATCGAATATTGATTCAGTATACATCAGAACCGTTTTAACCTGTGAATCTAAAAGAGGTGTTTGTTCAAAATGCTATGGTCGTAATTTAACAACCGGTCATTTGGTTGAAATTGGTGAAGCTGTCGGAATTATTGCTGCTCAGTCAATCGGTGAACCCGGTACTCAGCTTACTTTAAGAACATTCCACTTAGGTGGAACTTCTTCTCGTATTGCTTCACAATCTCAAGTTGAAACTAACAATGCGGGTGAAGTTAAATTTGATCGAATCAATTTCGTTGAAAAAACTGATTTCTTCGGGAAAGTAAAAGTTGTAATTGGACGTCGTGGCTCGATTGGTATACTAGATGATGACATGAGGCAGATTAAAAAGTATGATATTCCTTACGGGGCCGAACTTGTCGTTGAAGATGGTGCAAAAGTTAAAAAAGGACAACCCCTATACAACCATGATCCCTATAACTCATTAATACTAACTGACTCAGCAGGTGTTGTAACTTTTGTTGATTTAATTGATAACGTAACAATTCAGCAAGTTGCCGATGAACAAACAGGTCACGTTCAAAAAGTTGTTACCGAATCGAAAGATAAAACGTTAACTCCTAGTATCGTAATCACTACGACTAGCGGTGAACAGAAAGTATTCAACTTACCTACTAAAGCATATTTATCGGTTGATGAAGGTGAAAAAGTACAAGCAGGAACAATTCTTGCAAAGATTTCTAAATCTGCATCAAAAACACGTGATATTACGGGGGGTTTACCCAGAGTAACAGAATTATTTGAAGCTCGTAGTCCTCACGATCCCGCTGTTGTTTCGGAAATTGAAGGTATTGTTAAATTTGGGGTAAAGAAAAAAGGATCGAGAGAGATCATTATTGACTCATTGGACGGGTCGGTTCAAAAAGTATATAATGTCCCTTACGGAAAACACATCCTTGTTCAAGAAGGTGATGAAATTCCCGCCGGTGAAAAAATTACTGATGGACCGATTGATCCGCATGATATTCTTAAAATTAAAGGAACTAACGCTGTTCAAGAATACCTTGTAAATGAAATTCAGGATGTATATAGATTGCAAGGTGTTAAGATCAATGACAAGCATATTGAAGTTATAGTTAAACAGATGCTGCAAAAATTACGCGTAATATCTTCCGGCGATACAAATTTTATCGATGAAGATTTAGTTGATCGAGTTAAATTTAATGAGGAAAACGAAACTGTTCAGCACCTTGTCTTTGTAGGCGATCCTGGTGATTCCAAGTTGAAAATCGGTCAGTTAATCTCCAAAGCAAAAGTACGCGAAATTAACGCCGATCTAAAGAAAAAAGATAAAACACTTCTTGAAGTTCGTGACGCTGAACCGGCAACATTTGATAATATTCTCTTGGGTATTACTCAAGCAGCTCTCTCGACCGAAAGTTGGATATCTGCTGCATCATTTCAAGAGACAACAAAAGTATTAACTAATGCTGCCATCGCCGCTAAAGAAGATATACTCATTGGTTTAAAAGAAAATGTTGTTATGGGGCATTTAATCCCTGCAGGTACGGGGCTTAAGAAGTACAAAAGACTCCTTGTAATGGGGGATGAACCGGAAATAGAAGCAGTTGAAGATACAAAAGAAAAAATCGAAGAAGCTAAGTAGCTTCTGGGAGATTCTACCCACTTATATTTAAGTGGATAATATTGACAATAAATTAAAATAATGGTAAATTTTGAGTCTGTTTTTTATATGAAACGACCTAAAATTTTGGAGGAAAATAAGTGCCGACAATAAGTCAATTGATTAGGAAAGGAAGAAAGGAAATTAAGGTAAAAAGTAAAGCTCCTGCTTTGCAAAACTGTCCTCAAAAAAGAGGCGTTTGCACTAGAGTTTATACTACCACTCCTAAAAAACCTAATTCTGCTTTACGTAAAGTTGCCAGAGTCAGATTGACAAATCAAATTGAGGTTACCGCATATATACCGGGTGAAGGTCATAACCTTCAAGAACACTCTATAGTTTTAATTAGAGGGGGAAGAGTTAAAGATTTACCGGGTGTACGTTATCATATACTTCGGGGTACTTTAGATACAAGTGGTGTTGAAGATAGAAAACAAGGTCGTTCTAAATACGGAACTAAAAAACCAAAAGCAAAATAATTGAGATATGAGAAAAAGAAGAGCTGAAAAAAGATTCCTAAAACCTGACCCAAAATACAATGATATTTTGGTTTCAAAGTTTATCAACTATATGATGTTTGATGGTAAAAAATCAGTTACACGTAACATGGTTTACGATAGCTTTGAACTTATTGAACAGAAAACTAAAAAACCGGCACTCGAAGTTTTCCAAAAAGCGATCCAGAATGTTTCGCCTATGGTCGAAGTTCGTAGTAGAAGAGTTGGTGGTGCTACTTATCAAGTACCAATGGAAGTTAGACCGCAGAGAAGAACTTCATTGGCTATGAGATGGATTAGAAATTATTCAAGAGATAGAAAAGATAAATCAATGGCTTTGAAACTAGCAGCTGAATTAATTGCCGCATCTCAAGGCGAAGGTTCCTCTGTAAAGAAAAAAGAAGATACACATAGAATGGCTGAAGCTAATAAAGCGTTCGCACATTTTAAGTGGTAAGATAGAAAGGTCTTTGAATTAGAAATGTCTGAAAAGAGAGTTGAAATAACGAAATTACGAAACATTGGTATCATGGCGCATATCGATGCCGGTAAAACAACTACAACCGAAAGAATATTATTCTATACAGGTAGATTACACCGCATGGGTGAAGTACACGATGGCGCCGCTACTATGGATTGGATGGAACAGGAAAAAGAACGTGGTATTACCATTACTTCTGCTGCCACATCTTGTCATTGGGCAGATCACCAAATAAATATTATCGATACACCCGGTCACGTTGATTTTACGGTTGAGGTTGAACGCTCTTTAAGAGTTCTCGACGGAGCAGTTGCTCTTTTTTGTGCGGTTGGTGGGGTGGAACCTCAGTCTGAAACTGTTTGGAGACAAGCAGATAAATATGGTGTTCCTAGAATCGCATTCGTGAATAAGATGGACCGTATTGGTGCTGATTATTACAACGCTATCCAAATGATGAAAGATAGACTAGGTGCAAATGCTGTTCCGATTACTTTACCGATCGGAGAAGGTGACTTGTTCACAGGCGTTATTGATTTAATGACAATGACCGCACGAATGTATCATGAAGAAAATTTCGGTTCGACTTTTGAAGACGTGGAAATTCCCAATGATCTGCTGCCGCTTGCTAGTAAATATAGAACACAAATGTTGGAAGCAGTTTCTGAGATCGATGATACCCTTCTAGTGAAATATTTAGATGGAGAAGAATTATCTTCGGCAGAAGTTAAAAAAGTTTTACGCGAAGCTACAATTCTAAACAAAATTGTACCAGTACTTTGCGGTTCTTCTTTTAAAAATAAAGGCGTTCAAAAACTCCTTGATGCCGTTGTTGACTTCCTACCTTCACCGAAGGATGTTGGAGAAATTTACGCTCATCATGTTGATAAAGATGATAAAATTTTAGTTAGACCTGATGAAGATGCTAATTTTTCGGCGTTGGCGTTTAAGATAATGACAGATCCTTTTGTTGGTAAGGTTACCTTTATTCGCGTTTATAGCGGTAGATTAGATGCGGGGTCATATGTTTACAATTCAATTTCTGATAAAAAAGAAAGAGTTGGTCGAATTTTAGAAATGCATGCAAATTCGAGGACTGATAGAGAATATTTAAGAGCTGGTGATATTGCCGCAATAGTTGGTTTGAAATTTACGAAGACAGGCGATACACTTTGCAGTGAAAAAGACCAAATTGTTCTAGAGAAAATGGATTTTCCCCTTCCGGTTATTGAAATTGCCATCGAACCTAAAACAAAAGCTGATCAAGACAAATTGTCCGATGCACTTTCAAAGTTATCGGATGAAGATCCGACATTTAAAGTAAAAGTTGATAGTGAAACAGGGCAGACTCTAATCAGCGGAATGGGTGAACTTCATCTTGAGATTCTCGTTGACCGTATGAAAAGGGAATTTAAAGTTGAAGCAAATGTAGGTAAACCGCAGGTAGCTTACAGAGAAACTATTTCCAAGACTGTTCAGCAAGAAGGAAAGTTTGTCAAGCAAAGTGGTGGCCGCGGTAAATTTGGGCATGTTTATATTGAGTTATCTCCTAATGAACCCGGGAAAGGATTTGAATTTGAAAACGCAATTGTAGGTGGTGCCATACCTAGAGAATATATACCGGCAGTTTCAAATGGTATTCAAGAAGCAATGAGAAATGGTGTTATTGCCGGTTATCCGGTTGTTGATATTAAAGTGAAATTATACGATGGTTCATATCATGACGTCGATTCCGATGAAATGTCATTTAAGGTAGCCGGTTCTATGGCTTTTAAAGATGCTGCTCGAAAAGCAAGCCCGATTTTGTTAGAACCGATGATGAGAGTCGAAGTTATTACTCCCGAAGAATATTTAGGTGATGTAATGGGAGATTTAAATAGTAGAAGAGGAAAAATCGAAGGATTTTCTGCAAGAAAAGATGCTCAAGTAATAAGAGGATTGGTTCCTCTAGCAGAAATGTTTGGGTATGCAACTACATTGAGATCCATGACTCAAGGAAGAGCTATTTACTCTATGGAGTTTTCTCATTATTCCGAAGTTCCGCGTTCAATTGCAGATGAAATTTCGGAAAAAACTGGGACAAAAAAATCAGCGGCATCAGTTTAATTAAAATTGGAAATCAATAATAAATAGCAAAATAAGAAGGAGAATTCGATGGCAAAAGAAAAATTTGATAGGAGTAAACCTCACGTTAACATAGGTACAATTGGTCACGTTGACCACGGTAAGACAACTCTTACTGCTGCTATCACAATGGCTTTGGCTAAACGAGGATTATCCGAAAAAAGAACATTTGATAGTATTGACAATGCTCCTGAAGAAAAAGAACGCGGTATTACTATTGCAACTGCTCACGTTGAGTATTCTACCGAAAACAGACATTATGCTCACGTTGATTGCCCCGGTCACGCAGACTACGTCAAAAACATGATTACCGGTGCTGCTCAGATGGACGGTGCTATTCTCGTCGTCGCTGCAACCGACGGTCCAATGCCGCAAACTAGAGAACATATTCTGCTTGCTCGTCAGGTAGGTGTTCCTAAAATGGTTGTCTTTATGAATAAAGTGGATCTAGTTGATGATCCTGAATTGTTAGAATTAGTTGAAGTTGAACTTAGAGACTTATTAACAGAATATGAATTCCCGGGTGATGAAATTCCGATTATTCAAGGTAGTGCATTACATGCGTTAGAAGCTTCAACTGATGACTCAACCCCGGACACAGATGAAAGACTCACTTGTATATGGAAATTAATGGAAGCTGTTGATAGCTATATACCGATTCCGCCAAGAGACGCTGATAAACCGTTTCTAATGCCGGTTGAAGACGTTTTCTCTATTACCGGGCGCGGTACTGTTGCTACAGGTAGAGTTGAAAGAGGTCAAGTTAAAATTCAAGAAGAAGTCGAATTAATTGGTCTTGGGATGCATAAGAAAACAGTTGTAACAGGTATCGAAATGTTTAGGAAAGAACTTGATGCAGCTATGGCTGGCGATAATGCGGGTATTTTATTGCGCGGTGTTGATAAAAAAGAAATTGAAAGAGGTATGGTTTTAGCTAAGACTGGTTCCATTACCCCTCATACAATATTTGAAGGTGAAGTTTATATCTTATCAAAAGAAGAAGGTGGTCGTCATACCCCATTTTTCCAAGGATATAGACCGCAGTTTTATTTTAGAACAACCGACGTAACGGGTGTTGCAGAATTACCTGAAGGTACCGAGATGGTCATGCCTGGTGATAACGTGAAACTAAAAGTTAATTTGATTTCCGAAATCGCTATGGAAGAAGGTCTTAGATTTGCTATCCGTGAAGGTGGAAGAACTGTTGGTTCCGGTGTTGTTACCAAAATAATTCAATAGTTGACAGTTTGTAGAAATTAAATTTATTGAGAGAAGGTCTTGCGACCTTCTCTCTGTGTGAATAATAAGGAGAGATTCAAAGTGCCAGGTCAAAAGATCAGAATAAAATTAAAATCTTACGATCATATATTGATAGATAAATCTACCGAGAAGATCATTAAGACTGTTAAAAGTACAGGTGCAGTTGTTTCGGGTCCTATTCCTTTACCTACCAGAAGAACTGTTTTTACCGTATTGAGATCTCCCCACGTAGATAAAAAGTCGCGTGAACAATTTGAAATTAGAGCACACAAAAGAATTATTGATATTCATAACTCGAATAACAAAACCGTCGATTCACTTAGTAAACTAGATATACCGGCGGGGGTAGATATTT
>LNQE01001733.1_pt1 | contig 11793 bp, 12 predicted proteins | sample 603111 | NCBI WGS metagenome assembly LNQE01 (sample SAMN04260313, study PRJNA301899) | hydrocarbon metagenome | isolation source: hydrocarbon-contaminated ditch | place: Germany: Bremen | collected 1998
ACCCTGCCCTCCTCATCTCGGAGAACACCTCCATCACCGCCTTCGTGATGGCATACGTGCAGGACACCGGGTCGGCTACCACCGCGTACCCGATCTCCTGCAGTTCGGCAGCGGAGAGCACCGGGGTCTTCCCTCCCGGGAAGACATTCGCGAACGCGGGGCCGGCAACCTCCCGGCAGATGCGGCGCATCTGAGCAACCGTTTCCGGTGCCTCGACGAAGGTGAGGTCTGCACCAGCCTCGTGGTAGCGATTCGCCCGCAGTATCGCATCGTCGATCCCGGTCACCGCTATCGCATCGGTCCGCGCCATGATGACCAGGTCGGGGTCCTGCCTGGCTTCCACGGCAGCCCGGACCTTGGCGACCATCTCGCCTGCAGGGATCACCGATTTTCCCCCCAGGTGACCGCACCGCTTGGGGGCGACCTGGTCCTCGATGAAGAGGCCGGCGACCCCTGCCTTCTCATAGAGCTGCACGGTCCGTTCCACGTTGCTCACGTTCCCGTACCCGGTATCGGCGTCGGCAAAGACCGGGAGGCTGGTGGCATCCACGATCCTGGATGCGCAACCCGCCATCTCGGTGAGCGTGAGCAGGCCCACGTCCGGCTTTCCCAGGTATGCGGCCGAGTTTGCGTAGCCGGCAGAGAATACCGCAGAGAAACCGGTGTATTCGGCGATCTTTGCACAGAGGGGGTCGTGGACCACCGGGATTACCAGGATCTCCTCGTCGGCGATCAGTGCCCGTAACCGGGTCGTCTTCTTCATGCAGCCGCTCCTTGTGAAGGATCAAAGAGAGCGGGCTTAATACTTTCCTGGCAGGGGGATCGCTCCGCATCAGCCACCCCTACCCCTGGGATACGGTGTGCAGGGCACTGCAGGAGAGCTGATACCAGGAAGGGTGCTTTCAGCAGGGGAGCCGGATGCCAGGCAGAGGGTTTATTGTTCCCCTTCCGGATATAATGGTACAGCGCAGAGATTCTTCCCCCGAGGTAGTCCCGGATGATAACAGTCCTGTTTGTCGATGATGAGCCGATGCTCCTGGAGCTGTCGAAACGCTACCTCGAGACGACAGGGAAATTCCGGGTCGATACCGCCACCTCCGCCCAGGCCGCACTCGGGAAACTGGAGGTCAGCCCCTACGATGCGGTCGTCTCCGACTACCAGCTCCCGGGGATGGATGGGATCACCTTCCTTACCGTCCTGCGGAGCCGGTATCCCGACCTGCCGTTCCTCTTCTTTACCGGGAGAGGGCGGGAGGAGGTGGTGATAGGGGCATTTGAGAAGGGTGCGGATTGCTTTGTCCAGAAGGGGGGAGCGCCGAAGCCCCAGTTCACCGAACTGATGCACAAGATCGAGCAGGCGGTCCGGCACCGGGCAGCTGAACGGGAGCTGAGGGAGAGTGAACAGCGGTACCATGCATTCTTTGCCACAACGAAGGACTCCGTCTTCATCACATCCGATGACAGCAGGTGGATCGATTTCAACGATGCAGCGATCCAGCTCTTCGGGTACGATACCCGGGACGAACTTGCTGCCATGCACATTTCAGATCTGTACCTGGTTCCGGAGGAGCGACAGGTCCACCTGGATTACATCAGGGGCCACGGGCATTCGAGGGAGTATCCCGTCAGGTTGCGGAGAAAGGACGGAACTCCGATCATCGCCCTCGTCTCGACGGTATCGGTCACGGACCCGGCGGGAGGGACGATCTACTATGGGACCGTCCGGGACATTACCGAGAAGAGCCGGCAGGACTCCCTCATCAGGGAGAACGAGGAGCTGTTCAGGAACATCGTGGAGGACCAGACCGAGTTTGTCTGCCGGTTCCTGCCCGATGGGACCCACGTCTTCGTGAACGAGGCATACTGCCGGTATTTCGGGAAGACCCGGGACGAGATCACCGGTCACCGGTTCATCCCCGCGATCCATCCTGAAGACCGGGAGCAGCTCCGGGACCACCTTGCCGGTCTGACACCTGAGAACCCTGTCGCTTCCATCGAGCACCGCATCATCATGCCGGATGGGAGTATCCGGTGGCAGCACTGGAGCGATCGCGCAATCATGGATGATCAGGGCCGGGTCAGGGAATACCAGTCGGTTGGACGGGACATAACAGAGAAGAAGGAGACGGACCGCGCCCTCCGGCAGGCTCACCAGAAGCTGAACATGCTCTCCAGTATCACCCGGCACGACATCATGAACAAGCTCCTGACCCTCCGCGGGTACACCCGGCTCATCCAGGAAGAGGCGCAGGACCTGGAGATCCGGACGTATGCCGATGCCATCGACCATGCAGCACGGGCTATCGACGAACAGCTCCAGTTCACCCGGGACTACCAGGACCTGGGGATGCAGGCGCCCGCATGGATCCGTGTCGCAGACATCCTGGACCAGGTGAAGGGGCAGCTCGAGCTCGGCAGGATCCGCCTCGAGACCGGGCTCGATGGTGTCATGGTCTGTGCGGACCCCCTCTTCTCCCGGGCCTGGTACAACCTCATCGACAATACCCTCCGCCATGCCCCGCAGGCAACCGGGATCAGGGTGACCGCAGAAGAAGCAGGGGATACCCTGCTCCTGGTCTACGAGGACGATGGCCCCGGGATACCGGCAGACCAGAAGGAGCGGATTTTTGATCGGGGATTTGGTAAGAATACCGGGCTCGGCCTATTTATCGTCCGCGAGATCCTGGCGATAACCGGGATGACGATCCGCGAGAACGGGGTTGTGGGGAGTGGTGCCCGGTTCGAGATCACGGTTCCGGGAGGGATGTACAGGAAGGATGCCGGGAAGAGCTGAGAGTACCCGCACCCCGGGCATCAGCCCCATCCTCCAACCGGTGGCTCTCCTGCACGCTGACTGCGGATACGGGCGAATTCTGGCGGCGGGTACTATGTGCAACATCCGTTCCTGGCCATATGTGCAAGGTATTTTCGTCAGTGAGCGGGAAGCCTCGCGGGGTGTCCCAATTTTCACCCGTGTGCCGTCACCTCCCTCCCTGGCGGGCTGCAAACGGCATACCGGTGATGGCGGCTCTCGTTGCACGGAAAGAAGAAGTTCCCTGGGAGCTCACGATTTATAACAGGGTAATTCCATGTTCATCATGCCGGATTTCATCCATACGCTCGATGAGTGGATCATATGGCTCCTTGGAGCTGAGTTTCACCAGCCTGCGACGCCCGAGATGTTGATGCAGAGGACGCACTATGCACAGCCCGAGATCATGGCAGCTCTTGCCCTGCTCGAGCGGGGGAAGGCGATCAGGGTGAACAGGAACACCCGTGATGCGACAAAGGTGGATAGTGTCGGCCTGACGGTTCCCGGAAAGAAACGGTACGAGGAACTGAAATCCCGTTCAGTTCAACGGTGAACCCGGCAACGGGCGAACAATCTCCGGGAGCCGGCGGGATGGCTCCATCATTCAACCATTCCATCTGCAGCTCTCGCAGTACTCTACGAACCGTGGAGAAGACATCGCCGTCAGGTGCGTTATCCGGGAGTGAACCGGTATACTCCCCGTGGTGCTGTTATCACCACGGTGAACCCGGCGTTTTGACCTTCCTGCTCCGTGAAGGTCATGCCCGTGATGGCAAGGATATCCCGGGCAAGGACCATATCATAATCTGCCAGGGAGAGGGTGTCCTGACCATCCGGCCTCACCTGCGGGAAGGTATCTCCCGCATGCCCGATCCCCGTCAGGGAGAGGGTGAGCCCGTCCGGGGTCTCCCCGGTAGAGAGGGTGAGCTGGGCAGGGGAGCCGGTATACGCCATGATCCGTTGGACCAGGATGGTGAGTGCACGCTCGAGGAGGGTATCAGCGTAGAGGGAGACCAGGTCAAAGGAACCCTCCCGGGTGATCCCTTTCGTGTCGATGTGGGAGAGTGCAAAGAGGAAGACCTCGTCCACACGCTGCCACCGGGGAGGCCGTGTCCCGAGGTCCTGGTAATGGCGCGAGAATATGAGGTACCGGTCGATATGGCGTGCCTCGCGAGCGATGGCATCAAGAAAATGGATGATCGATTCGTCCCCGTTCTGTGCCCTGGCGAGTTCAAGGTACGCGGTGAGCGTGAAGAGGTGGCTCCGGATGTCCCGCATCGTCATCGTCTCAAGGACGCTCAGGCGCTCCCGCGCCTTCCCAAGTGCGTCCTGCTCGCGTCTCCGCTCCGTGATATCAAAGACAATCGAACCGACAAGGTCCTCACTTCCCTCACGCCGGATGGGAAACCTGAATGCGCCGTACATAGCGGGAACCCCGGCGCGGGTATCCTCGTACTCGCTATAGGCGTGCCTGCCGGGCTCCAGTTTCCGTGCCTCCCTGTCAGCTGTATCCGCGTTCGCTGCCCATGCAGTGCCAGGCCAGACCTCGCTGTGGGTCCTTCCCAGGAGTGATTGCTCCGGCAGTCCCGCCAGTTCGGTAAACTGCCGGCTCACCAGTACAAACCGCCCCGCTCCATTCTTTACGTAGGCGAGCCCGGGGAAGTTCTCGACAAAGAGGCGTAACTTCTCCTCGCTCGCGGCGATCTGCCGGGTCGATTCGCAGATACCTGCCAGCAGGTCGTTGATGGTTGTGGCGAGTATGCTTATCTCATCGGTTCCCTGGATAACGATCCGGTCCGGGCTGCAGGGATCCCCCATATCCCGCTGCTCCATCCAGTTCGTCATCGCGATGATGCGCGAGAGGATAAACCGGTCGATGATCAGGAGTATTGCGCTGATGAAGATGATGCCGATGAGGAGGAAGAAGAGGGTGAAGCTCACGTACACCGCACGTCCCTGAAGGTATATGTCACGGGACTGGAATACCTGGAGCGAAAGAGGGAGAGTCCCGGTTACATCATCGATGTACATCGTGCCGATGACGAGCGATTCGTTTTCGGGGAATATCCAGAACCGCCCGGGCGTGTCCCCCTGCTGGTAGAGGATTATCTCCTTTCCTGGCAGGTGTGCCGAAACTGCGGGCATGACGGTAAAGTTCGATCCGCTCAAGGCTCCAAGATATTCAAGCTCGCGCTCATCGATGAACTTGCCGCAGATCAATGCCCCTGCAGGAGGTGCGTCCCAGGTGCTGGTGGTGATCGGCTGGGATGCGATCAGGGCAATCCTGCCATCAACAACAAATAATCCCTTCTCCGACGCATCCAGCGTCTCAAACCCGGTGAGGGTCCCGGCAGCGGTGATGCCAGCAAGCAGGTCCGGGGGAATGCTGGCATCAAGACCTGTTTCGGGATCGATTGCCTTCCCGTACACGATCGTCCCTTCCTGGTCGGCAAAGATCATGAAGCTGACACCGAGATTCTGGAGCGTGACTCCGTCCAGGTTGTTCTGTATATACGCGTCGTTCCGGTCCTGGACAAAGATATAGGTATCATCCCAGGGGCCCCAGTCCCTGGCGACTCGGTCGATGGCATTCAGTTCATTCTCGAGCACATAGTGTACCCTGATCAGGTCATCGCGCACCGCCGCCTCTTCAGCAGCCTGGTAACTCGACGTAAGGGTTGAGTACGAGAGGACGAGGAAGCCCCCGAGCATGGACAGGAAGAGGAGGGTCAGGATGATAAGCGTCTTTTTCCGGAGGTCCATGCACATGCCGCCTGAAATCTGTTGAAAAATCTGTCAGCATGAAGGTTAAAGATACGTATCAGGTCAGGCTATTCCTGCAACAGGAGGGGATCGGACTCCCCTGGTTCCTCCGATGGTGAGCCCGGGTGCCCGGGGAGAGGATACTTTCGTGATGGGAGGCCACTCCCGCCTCGCCTCACGCACATTCAATACCTCCCACACCCATCCCCGATTATGCCACAGAACAGGGAGATCGCAACACGGTTCACCTCGCGCGAGACCATCGAGGGGGCCGGTGTCCGGCTGCGGCGGGCGTTTGGTTTCTCCGAGCTCCCGCTCTTTGACCCGTTCCTGATGCTCGATGATTTCCGGGCAGAACGGCCTGAGGACTACCTGGCCGGGTTCCCCTGGCACCCCCACCGGGGGATCGAGACCGTGACCTACATGCTCGCGGGCAGGGTCGAACACGGGGACAGCATGGGCAACGCCGGGAGCGTGGATGCCGGCAGCGTGCAGTGGATGACGGCCGGGTCCGGGATCATCCACCAGGAGATGCCAAAGCCCATCAACGGTGCGATGGGCGGGTTCCAGCTCTGGGTGAACCTCCCCAGCCGGAACAAGATGATGGATCCCCGCTACCAGGAGATCCCTGCGGATGGGATCCCGGTCGTGAGAGCCGGCAACGATGTCACGGTCAAAGTTATCAGTGGCAGCTTCGGAGGGGTGACCGGCCCGGTACGGGACATTGTCGCGGATCCTGCCTTCCTCGACCTGACCGTTCCGGCGGGCGCCCGGTTCGGGGTGGAGGTGAAGGAAGGGTACACGGTCTTTGCCTATGTCATCGGGGGCAGGGGTGCCTTCGACCGTTCCGGGAGAGAGGCGGTAGACCATGACCTCGTACTGTTCTCAGACGGGGATCGAATCCTCGCCACCGCGATCGGGACGATACCCTTCCGGTTCCTCCTCATTTCCGGCAAACCCATCCGGGAACCGATCGCCTGGAGGGGACCCATCGTGATGAACACCGAAGAGGAGCTCAGGCAGGCATTTCGCGAATACCGTGACGGGACGTTTGTCCGCGCTCGGAAGCGGTGAAGCCGGGTGTGGCCGGCTCCGCGTTTTCCGGGGTTCCAGGACATCCATCCGTTCCGGGAAGCGGTGAGATGAGATCTGGCCTGTACTGCCACCAGCCGTCCAACCCGGTATCACACCGGACAACAGACCTGCTACTCCGGGTGTTCTTCCGGAAACCGCCAGTAGTAGCAGACCCCCCACTCCTTCTTCTCACCGGGCGCGAGCTCCCGGAGCATGGGCTCGGCATGCAGGGTGCAGACCGTCGAGGCGCAGCAGGCGAGGATCTGCATCCCGATCGCCTCCTGCCCGCAGACATCGCAGGTCCTCTTCATCTGCTCTTCTCTCCCGGGTATCGGGAACCAGCATATCTTCTCATGGACGTTTCACCAGTCGGAGCACGTTCTTTTCGTCCCGGTAGGTGTAGGAGACCTCGTCCATGCTCTGCCGGATGAGGTAGATCCCAAGGCCACCTATCTCCCGCTCATCGAGCCCTGCGCAAACATCCGGAGCCGGAGCCTTGAGGGGGTCAAACGGCTCCCCGTCGTCAGCAATCGTGACTGCAACGTACGCATCAGCGGCCTCGATCATGATGGTGATGGCCGTTGCACCGCTGTAGGAGATGATGTTCTGGAGGGCCTCGTCCACTGCGAGGTGGACAGGCGCATGAATCAGTTCAGGGATCTTCCCGGCAGCGAGTGCTGCGTCGATGAAATCCAGCGCCCTGCCGACCCCATCGGGGGTAGGAGGTACCCTGACCGTATCCTGAAGGGTCATACCGGCACCCCAGGGATGGTTGGCATGCAGCAGAACTGTGCCATGGGTGATCAGGAGAAGCTCTGCACCGCGGCAGCCGCATCATCGTAGATCGCAAAGATCCGGTCAAAGCCGGCGATGGCAAAGACGTTTCTCACCGGGGGCTGGAGGCCGGCGAGCCGGATATCTCCCCCCTGGGGAGACAACCGCTTCTTTGCGGCGATCAGCACCCGGAGCCCCGCACTGCTGATATAGGCGAGTGACCCTGCATCGATCACGATCCGGCGCCTTCCTTCCTCCATGAGCGATGCCAGTGCCTGCTCTGCCTCCGGTGCATTCGCGGCGTCCAGTCGGCCGGCGATCGAGAGGACCGGGATCTCTCCCTTCAGGGTCTGGGTGATCACGAGGCTTTTTTCCATTACTGATCCCATATGCATCAGGGTGGTAATAATATGCCTTCATGGGAGTACCGGATCACGGCATTTCATCAGGGTTTGAGACAACCGGGAAGATCCGGGTGAACCCGGTCATCTCGAAGACCTCGCGCACGAACGGCTGCAGTCCGCACAGCACGACCGTCCCGTTCAGGGGCTGGACCTTTTTTCTCGCTGAGAGGAGGACCCGCAGGCCTGCGCTGCTGATATAGGTGAGGCCTGAAAAGTCAAAGACGAGCGCGGTGTTCCCCTGCCCGATGATCCCGTTGAGCGTGTCATCGAGACCGGGTGCGGTCGCCGCATCCAGCCGACCGGTCACCGTGATGATGGTCCGGTCACCGCTTGGGCTGCAGGTCACTTCCATGGTGTACGGTACCGCAGGGAGATCATATAACTCCAGCTCCGGCGTCAAACGTGATGCTGATGGCACCGTCCTCACGGTCATCGAGGTGACCGCCGCAGAGCGCGGTTGAACGGGTGAGGAACCGCCAGCCACGGGAATCGAGCGGGAGTTCCCGGGTCTGCGGGGCGCTGACCGTGAGGACGACCTGCCGGTCTTCCCGTGCCACGGCAAAGGTCACCTCTGCTACCCCGGCAACCGCGTACAGCTCAAGGATGTGGCGGAGGAGGTCACGGGTCCGTTCCGGGTCCATGCGGCAGATCGTGTCGTCACCACAGCGGGTGGATATGGTAAGGGACTCGAGGGGATTCACGTATGCTATCCGGGCGACGAGCGCTTCGAGGTACGCCTCGTCGTCACCGGCATCGAGGATCGCAGCCTCGTCAAACGGCTTTTCCGCAATCGATCGTGCGAGATCACGCACCAGCGCACTGCAATCGGTCGGTGAGAGCGCAGGGGCCTGGTCGTAGCCCCTGAACGTGACCGAGTAATCACGGAGCAGGTTTGCAACACGCCGGGTGAACGAGGGATCGATTATCCGGGCGAGGCCGCAGGTATCATAACAGCGGGCAAGTTTTGCGGTAATCTGCCCGGCCTTGAGGGCAATGTGGATATCCCCCCCCTTCTGGTCCCTGAATCCTGAGGAGAATTGGCCGAACCCGGCCAGCATCTGCTCGATGAAATCGGGATCAACGGATCCCCGGAGGCGTTCTGCCTCTCCCGCCTCTTCCAGCTCATCGAGGATGTGGGTGACAAAGAGGAGCCGCCCGGCAATGATCGTAAAGAGCCGGTCTATCTCGGCCATGATATCGGCGGCATAGGTTGCCATCGCCCGCGCCCGCTCCGGGCTGATGACCGAGATGCCGCTGAGTTTTTCTGCCTCGGCCTGGACCCCCCGGAGGAGATCTGCGGCCTCACCCGCAGAGAGTACCCTCCCGTGACCCGGGAGACAGGAACTGATCTGCCCGCTCGCAAGCAGCCCGCGGACGTGTCCGACCGATGCGACCAGGTCTTCGTGATTCCACCCGTGGAGACCGGCAACCCCCGGGCTCGCGGCAAAGGGGATGTCACCGATGAAGAGGAGGGGGCCGATCCGTATGGTGATACTGTCAGGAGTATGTCCTGGTGTATGGTAGCAGGTGATGGGGGTGCCTGCCGAAGCCTCTGTGGTCAGGCTCATTGCCCCGTCTTTGCCGGGCGGGACGGCACACCGGAGTTCTCCGGAATCGCCGGTGCACACAACCACCCCTTCACCAGTCTGCCCGCCCGGGAAGAGACGTGTCCCGACGGAGACCTTCGCCATCTCGAGGCCCAGCAGGTCGGCAACGGTTGCCCGGGAGTCCTGGCCTTCAAGCGCATCAGCCGCATAGGCATGGGCAACGACGGACACGGGCCGGGAGCTCCGGACATCCAGGATCTGCATCAGCTGGAGGCAGTGGTCGAGGTGGCTGTGCGTGAGGTACACGGAGACCGGGCGCTCACCTTCGTCCTGGATACGGTTTATTTCGGCAACAAGGGCCGCAGCCTGGTCCGGGAGGCCCCCCGGGTCGATCACCACGATCCGGCTCTCATCTGCGATGATGAAGGAGTTTGACGAGATGATGTCAGGCTTCCGGAGGTAGGGGTAGATCTGCGTCTCCGGCAGCCCCGGTACCCTGGTCCAGACCTGGCTCTCCATGGTGCACTATCCGCTCGAATTCCCCCCCTGTGGGGGAGGTACTGCTGCGGGTACACGTATCTTTCCGGGGTGTAATAAAACGGGGCTTTCTGATCCGTTCGGTGAACTATCCCGGAATGTTCCCCGCATCCGGAATAAATGGTGTTCTCTTACGCCCCCTCCGGCACTGCAGGGTTTTTCGCGTACCAGGCCAACCTACCTCCCATGAGAACGAACCGGCACCAGTACTTCCTCGATCTCGCGCACCGGTGTGCCCACCAGGGTACCTGCCTCCGGCGGAACTTCGGGGCAATCATCGTGGACGAGTACAATACCATCGTATCGACGGGGTACACGGGTGCCCCCCGGAAGCAGGTGGACTGCACCGAGCTCAGGAGGTGCTGGCGCAAGGACCATGCGGTCCCTTCGGGCTCAAACTACGAGAAGTGCCGGAGCGTGCATGCCGAGATGAACGCGCTCCTCCAGGCGGGCAAGCTGGCGCGGGGGTGTACGCTCTACCTCGCCGGGTACGAGGTTGATACCGGGGAACTGACGCAGATCTGGCCCTGCTTCCTCTGCTCCAAGATGATCGTGAATGCCGGGGTCGGGACGATCATCATGCGGACCGGGCCGGCCACGTACGAGGAGATCGATCCGGTTGTCCTGTACCAGAAGCGGAGCCGCGAAGCGCTCGGGGAGTGACGGTCCGGGATCCGTGTGCGGCTCCCTGCTCCAGACACCGGCTCTGGAAATCGTCTGGCAGCCAGGGTTTTCCCTGGATCTCTCATGTGGTCTCGCAAAAAAGATGAGGGGCCAAAAGCCCGGGGAGCAGACCCCTGGCCACAGCAGGATGCCTCCGGAATATCCGTTCTTCCTCACCGCTCCTCATCCTGCGGGGCGGCCCTCACCGTATACCCACAACGAGTGCGACAAACCCGGCGGTGAAGGGGACCACCACGCGGGAAAATCCTGCTTCTCTGAGCCGATCCTGGAACCAGGAAACCGTGCTCAGGTGCGGCATGCGGTTCGCCCGCTGCAGGACCATACCCTTGATAACATCTCCCGGGGCACCTTCCCGTGCCATGGCACGGCGCCATGATTCTGTGAGCAGCTCCTCCTCCCACTCCTCTTCAGCCCGGAAAATATCCGCGCAGATAAACCGCCCGCCCGGCTGGAGCAGCCGGGCAGCTCTTTCCGCGACCTCTGATCTCTCCGCCAGAGAGACGTGGTGGAGGCAGAGTGCGGTGATGATCACATCGGAGCACTCTCCCGGCCACGGTCACGGAGGTCCCCGGCAATGAACCTGACGCCCTCCAGCTCTGGTTTTGCCGCCGCGATCGCAAGCATCCCGGGGTCGATATCAAGTGCGGTAAGGGCGCAATCCGGACACGCTGCACGGAGCAGCCCGGTCAGTATCCCGGTGCCACAGCCCAGTTCGAGAACAAGCTCCGGGGAAGGCGGGAGGTAATCTAGAGCGGTCTGGAGGAGCAATGGCTGGCATGCACTGGTTGGCGTTGGGAGTGGTGTCGGTTGGGATGTTTCCGGCATCACCAGACCTTTGTTGTACCGCAGCACGTCCTATCATCCGCCCTGATGCAGGGAAGATCAGGAGGTGATAACCGAGAGGCCCGGTATCTTTTCAAAATGGCAGTCGCGGGTGATAATCTCCCGTCATAACAGAGCGTGACTGCCGCGGACATCTCGTCAAAATTCCCGAGGGGAGTACCGCCACGGCTGAGGCCCGCTGCGAGCCGGCCGTACACCTCGTACACGGTCTCGTCAACCGCCAGGACTATGAACAGGTCCTGGAGAGTTCTTGCTTTGACCAGGTTATCGCGGTTATCCGAAAGATACGCACCTTTCAACAGTTCCATGGCGGTGATTGCGGTGGTGGCGAGGGCAGTCTCTTCCCGCTCGAAAC
>LNQE01001913.1_pt1 | contig 11753 bp, 16 predicted proteins | sample 603111 | NCBI WGS metagenome assembly LNQE01 (sample SAMN04260313, study PRJNA301899) | hydrocarbon metagenome | isolation source: hydrocarbon-contaminated ditch | place: Germany: Bremen | collected 1998
GAGGCTACGGTCTACGAAGTATCGGTATTCAGGCAAAACTAACAGCCCTGGCGGTAAATCTAAAGCGGATAGCCAAGCTGGTATCCGCTTTAAAAGGATTAAACTCTTATTTTTTACGTTGTTCACCATGTTGCTTATTGATTATCCCACTAGCTTGGAGTGGGTCTGACGTCCAAGCGGTTTAAAAAGGCTACTTTTTCAGTGGTCTCGGACCGTCCCTGTGTCACCCAACATTATTTAATCAATTTGATAAAAGTATCTTTATCTATTCCTTGTATCTCAACTAATTTGTGACGTGACGTCTCACCTTTAATGAGGTTTATATTTCTTTTGGGTATTTTCAAGAAGGCGGATAGAAAATTGATCAGAGCCTGGTTGGCTTCTCCCTCTACGGGAGGCGCGGTTAGTTTGATTTTTAAAGCCCCTTCCTGCTTGCCAGCTATCTGGTTTTTGGAAGATCGGGGCTGGACCTTTATCTCCAGCCGTATACCGCCTGGTATTTCAGATATATTCAGCACTTCTAATCTTCCCCAACACTGATCTTCTCTAGATTTTCCATCAAGTTCTTCATATCAGCGGCGTAAAAGAAATTGGAAAGTTCATCAATCTTCTTCTGATTTTTATCCAACATATCTGCCTGTCCGCTTACCTGAGCTTTTAATTCAGCATTAAATAAATTCATACGCTTGATAATTTCCTGATAAACCATTAGCAGGTCTGCTATCTGCCTCCTGGACGCTTCCAGTAAATTCTCAGCCTCCATTTTGGCGTTTTTCTGATACTCTTGCGCAGTTTGCTGGGCTAGTATAAGGCTGTTATTCATAGTCTCTTCGATGCTGCGGTACTTTCTGATCTCGAATTCCAACCTTTGTATCTCTTCTTTTAAACGTGAATTTTCACTGTAGAGGTTTTCATAATCCACCGCAACCTGGTTCAAGTAATTTTTCACTTCTTCTTCTTTCAAGCCTCGAACCGTCCGGCTGAATTGATGCTTCCTTATTTCCATGGCAGTAATCAATCCAAAACCCTCCTTTATATATAAGAGGACCTCACTCTTCAACGCCCTTCACCCTGGCAAAAGCCGGTGAAGAAGTTAAGCCGCCCGGGAACATATTAAGCAGCCGATGATAGCTTTTTTCCTGCTCCCATTTTCCCACATTAAAACCTCGTACCGCCTCTATATAAATTGCAGTAACCTCAGATATGGTGTTAGCATCATAATATTGACCGTCGATACGAATATGTTTTATCCCTGCTGAACTGAGCAACGGGAGATAGGGCAAGAGACAGATTTGGTGGGGATAGTAAACATAGTTCCTGCATTTAAGATCTGCTCGTACCTTATAAAGTTGTCCCTCAATATCCTTTAAGACATAATCATCTCTGGTACACCAGGCCTGACATTCATCCTCGTAAACATGGCCTGCCCTTATGATACAGTGATCGCTTATCATTCCGCATAATGGCCCGTGAACCGTAATTTGAAAGTCAGCTCCATATTCTTTAACCAACCTCAGGTTTGAGAACTTCATTTCCTGGGACAGAGCTAATCTCTGAAGTCCCTGTTCATGATAGAATCTCCCTGCGGTACTGTTGCATACATTGAGGCCATATCCACCCCAGAGTCTGAAACCCATATCTTTAGCTATTTTAATGGAACCAAAATCGTTGGCTATAACTGCATGTATTCCAGCCTGGTCAACCCCTTCCATGGTCCGTTTAAAATCCCGAGCATCCTTATTATTTAAAATCCGTGGCGATTCCAATACCAGTTTTATATTACTGTTCGAGGTCAACTCTAGGGCTGTATTGATTTTTGGGGCCGTCCACCCACTTAGTGGATGCCGCATCGATTCGCAGTCAAGAATGACATTATCTACTCCAATATCGCAGATGGCTTCCAGAGCTTTCAGACTGCCAGCTTTAACGCTTATTTCTTTTATACTTCCTGCGGTTTTTAACCCGGTCGGGTAATCCTCCCGGTCATCCTTCCTGATGAGAAAAGATCTGGATATAAAAAACGGTTCTCTTTCCCCGCTTATGTCTATTGATTCCCGACCAGGTCTGCCAAACAGGTTCCCGGAACAGAAATCTCTGATTCTGTTTTCCTTTAGTATTTGCATTTCCTGATCATCTACTACGTATGATGATGGCTCCTCTAATATCTTATCGAGAGCTTTCCGGTAAATCTTTATTAGATGAGCCAGATATTCTGGTGTCCGCATACGCCCTTCTATTTTAAAGGAGGTTACACCTGCGCTGATCAGGTCCGATAAATATGGGTAAAGACATAAATCATTATTGGCCAGCAAATAACCCTGCTGGATTGCTCCAATACTGCTGTGCAGACTGTATTCCCAGCGGCAGGGTTTGATACATTTGCCCCGATTGCCGCCTTCAGCAGCCAGGAAACTGCTCATATAGCACTGCCCGGTATGAGAAACACAAAGGTCCCCATGAGCAAAAAACTCTATACCCATACTGGTCGCCGATTTGATCGTTTTTATATCTTCCCCGGAAGTGTTTTTGGAAAGGATAACCCGGGTGAAACCTTTCTCTTCCAGGTATTTTACCGCTGGGAGATTAGATACGCCCACCTGCACACTGGCATGCAGCGGTATGTTTAATTTCAATTCGCTGCATATCCTGGCTACAGACATATCCTGAACAATCAGCGCATCCACCCCGGCTGCTGCCAGAAATCCCATATAATCTTTAAGTTCATCCAGTTCATAGTCATAATAAAGATTGTTGAGAGTAATATATAATTTTTTATCAATCCCATGCAGGTACTCGACTGCTGATTCTATTTCCTTCTCGGTAAAATTCATATCCGGTCTCAGACCGCGCATGTTAAACCTTTTACCACCTGCATATACTGCATCTGCCCCGGCTTCTGCTACTGAAGTCAATACTTCCCACTTCCCTGCCGGGGCCAGCAATTCCAACTCGTTTCCTTGATTCATTTCTGGCTCCTTTTTAGTACATTAAAAAACAATATAAATTAGTTGGACCAGGAGTTTATTGATAAGTCCCAGGGCAAAAACGGCTAATAATGGCGAAAAATCTATACCATAACCCATAGGCAGAAGTCTCCTGAAGGGGGCCATAACCGGCTCAGTAACATCATACACAAACTTGATAATAGGATTATAGGGGTCGTGTCTGATAAATGACAATATGCATCGGCCTATTATCAAATACATCAAGACCTGAAACGCTATATTCACAACTTGTATCAACTGATATGCAAACAACTTTATTTCCCTCCCTATTTAAGCTGACCGAGTTCAATAGACCTGAGGTAGGCTTTTTCAACAGCATCGAAGAATGCTTTGCGCAGCCCGTTGTCCTCCAACTGCCTGACCCCAGCGATGGTAGTGCCTGCAGGTGAACAAACCTGCTCCCTCAAGGCGGCTGGATGCTCCTGACTCTGGTCTATCATCTCTATACTCCCCCGAAAGGTATCCAGTACCAGCCTCTTGGATAGAGCAGCGTCCAATCCGATGTTTATCCCGGCATTTATAAAAGCTTCCAATACCAGATAAGCATAAGCGGGTCCGCTGCCCGAAACTGCGGTTACTGCATCCATATACTTTTCATCTAAAATCAAAGCATTTCCCATGTTCCCCAGCAATTCACGCACCAGCTCCAAATCCTGCTCCGATGTCCGGCTGCCTCCGGCAACCGCACACACTCCGCTTCCTACCAAACAGGGAGTATTAGGCATTACCCGGACTACCGGCACAAATGATTGAACCGCTTTTTCCAAATCAGCTGTTTTTATTCCAGCCGCTATAGAAACCAGCAGGGTCCCTTCGCTCCAACTACCCTTCACCTGTTCCAGCACCTGCCAAACTTGCTGGGGCTTTACAGCCAAAACCACCAAACTGGAGTTTTTCACCAACTCCTGCAGTCCTTCTCCCTGCACACTAAATTCACTGCTGAATAATTCTATCCTACTCAGGTCAATATCAGTGCAGTACACGGTGTCAAAACTTTGTTTTTCCTCCCTTTTAAGCCCCTGTAGGAATGCATAAGCCATTTTACCGCAGCCAATAATGCCAAGTGAATGGCCCACTATTGATCACCTCCGAAAGGTTTACCAAATCTGTTTCTCATCATTAAGGTGCGGGCATCTTTAGAAATCTCAATATTGCTGGGGGCAAACATAAACACATGTCTGCCCAGTTGTTGGCTGTTTCCCTCCAGTGCATATGTAGCCCCACTGATAAAATCAAATATTTTCCGGGTTACTTCTTCCGGTGTATTTTCAAAGTTTAATATTATCTGTTTTCTGTTTTTCAAGTGGTCGGTAAGCAATTCCACCTCCTCAAAGCTTTGTGGTTCACATACTATGACCCTCAAGTTCTTATTGGTATGAATGCTTACTACATTTGCAGCTCCCCGGTGGTCCACATTAGAACCAACCGGCATTTCCATTATTTCTTCCGTGATTTCATCTTCTTCAGCTATACCCAACCAGACCATAAAATCATGCATTTTACTCATGGTGCTCCTCCTCCACTCTGTCTGTAATATTTGCTGGATTATTCCTTAAAAAGAGCTGTACCAATCCTAACTATATTTGCCCCTTCTTCAACAGCAACTTCAAAATCGTCCGACATTCCCATGGATAAGTATTTAAGTTCAACATTTTGATATGAATTCTTTTCCAATTGATTTTTCATACCTGCTAATTCCCGAAAAATCGGCCTGCTGGATTCTGCATCTTCGGTGAGCGGGGCCATCGTCATGAAACCGAAAATACGCAGAGACTTAAATTGAGAGGCCTGTTCCAGAAGTTCCTCAACTTCTTTGGAAGCAAAGCCGGCTTTCTGCTTTTCTCCGGATATATTGACTTCTATGAGAGCTGGCACTTCAAGTCCAGCCTGCTGCCCTCTTTTATCTATTTCCTCGGCCAGTTTCCAGCGGTCCAATGAATGAATAAGCTGAACTTTGCCTACAATATCTCTGACTTTGTTGGTTTGCAGGCGACCAATCATATGCCAGTGCGCTTCAGGTAGGCAGTCGATTTTTCTCTGCAGTTCTTGTACCCGGTTTTCCCCAAAATGTCTGAGGCCAAGATCATAAGCCCGTCTGACCATGTCGGTATCGACCGTTTTACTGACCGCCAGCAGAATAATATCCGATGCTTTTCTCCCACCTCGTACCGCTGCTCTCTCAATACGGACTTGTATGCTCTCGATATTTTCCTTTAAACCCACCTGGATCACCTTTTCATCTCATAATTCTATAAAATTCATTTATATCCTTTTAAATATTATCGCTTAACTGCTTGAATATCTGCAATTATAACCTAATCAACCGCTATATTACCAGAAAACCTACTCCAAAAGTGGAACCCTTACCAACTTCACTGTTAACGAAGACCTCACCACCGTGCGATTCCACTATATGCTTAACTATAGATAACCCCAGTCCGGTACCCCCGTGCCTTCTGGATCTGGCCTTGTCTACCCGATAAAACCTTTCAAATACGCGGCTAAGGCTCTCCTGGGGTATACCCATGCCGGTGTCGGTAAAGGTGGTTATAACTCGACTGTCTTTTCTCCTGGATCTGATAATTATTTTTCCATTTCTAGGAGTGTATTTAATTGCGTTATCCAACAGGTTGATCAAAACCTGACCCAGCATATCTTCATCTGCTTTAATATAAGGTAAAGACCTGGAATAAATAAATTCTACCTGTAGTTGTTTCTCACTTATCTGAGGCCCTAGTATATTCATAACATTACGCATAGATTGGGCTATACAGACTGGCTTCAGGCGGGATATTTTTTCATTTGATTCCAGGGATGAAAGGGTCAATAGATCATCAATTAAACGGCTTAAACGATCGCTCTCAGCGTCTATTATGGTTAAGAACCTTCGACATATGGCACTGTTTTCCATGGCGCCGTCCAATAGTGTTTCAACAAAGCCCTTGATGGAAGTCAAGGGGGTTCTCAATTCGTGAGATACATTGCCTACGAATTCGGACCTGACCTGGGCAAAGTCCCGCACTTCGGTAACATCATAAAAAATCACCACTGCTCCCTGTACTAAACCATATGAATCTTTAATGGGAGCACCGTGAACCCGATACAACTGCCTGGTTGAAATCATGGTGATTTCCTGAAATATTTCTTTTCCCTTGGTCAATACTGCGTTAACCAGGTTGATCAAGTCTTGATTAACAGTAATATCCTGGAGCTTCCTGTATAATAATACATTCTGCCTTTGCATAAAAATATTTTCAGCCGACCTGTTAACTCGAATTACGTATGAATTTTTATCGATAACCATTACCCCTTCTACCATGGTAGACAGGATAACCTGCATAATCCAATTGTCGTATATTTGGTGATCATTTTCCAAGATCATTAGCAAATCCTCCAGTTTTAAGCTACTCTTCCGCAAATCGGTATCCAACCCCGCGCACGGTTTCTATGTAATCAGGATAACTGAAATCATCACTCAATTTCTGCCTCAGGTGGCGTATATGAACATCTACGGTACGGGTATCTCCTGAGAACTCATAACCCCAGACTTTTTCCAGAAGTGCTTCCCGGGTATATACTTTTCCAGGATTAGAGAGCATCAGGGTCAAGAGTTCAAATTCTTTGGGGGTTAATTCGAGTTTCTTCTCTCCTAAAAATACTTCATATTTCTCAGGTACTACGATTAGCTCCTTGAAAACCCATATCTTCTGGCCTACTGCCTTTTCTGCCCTCAATATTCTAAGAGCCCTTAACCGAGCGTTGACCCGGGCCAGCAGTTCCCGCGGACTGAAGGGTTTCTTTATATAATCATCAGCACCCATTTCCAATCCCAAAATGGTATCAAATTCTTCACCTTTAGCGGTTAGCATTATTATGGGTATCGTCTTGTAAGCCTGATCCTGTTTTAGCAATCGGCAGACTTCCAGCCCATCCATGCGGGGGATCATGATATCCAGTACTATAAGGTCGGGAAGTTCCTCTCGTACCATATCCAGCGCCTTTACGCCGTCATGAGCAACAATAACCTCATACCCTTCTTTTTCCAGATTAAACTTTACCAATTCAACTATATAAGCTTCATCATCTACTACGAGAATTTTAGCACCCGGCACAGATTTCACCTCGGTATTCTTAAGCCAATCGCAGCCATCATGCGGCCAGTCTTGCCCTTTTCTCTTCTATGGGAATAGAATGAGTCAGTTCGACATGATGTACATATACCGCAGTCGATTATTTTCATGGGTTTAATGCCTGCTTCAATCAAGATGTTCCTGTTTGTCAGCCTTAAATCCCAGAATATTTCTCTATTCCTGTACATTATACCATCAAACCCAGGAAAGACTTTACTAACTTTTTCCGCCAGATCAGGTTGAATTTGAAAACAGCATCGGCCAATACCGGGACCCAGAAAAACCTCGATATCGACAATATCAGACCCGAACTGCTCCACCATGGTTTGCAGTGTGTTCGCAACTATCCTATCTCTGGTGCCTTTCCACCCACTGTGAGCTATAGCTACTGCTCTTTTCAGCGGGTCGAGAAAGAATACCGGAATACAGTCGGCGTAAAAAGCAGCCAGCATTACCCCGGGGGTATTGGTGACCATAGCATCTATTGCTGGCAATGAAGTATAATAGTCTTCGGCTCCCCTGCCAGCCAGCTCCCCATCGATGTACGCGACACTGCTGCCATGCACCTGCTCACAACAAACTACCCGGTTCAAACCGATTCCAAAAATATTAGTGAATTCCTGGCGGTTGCGTATTACTGAGACTGGATCATCACCCACATGCAGTCCCATGTTCAAAGAATGAAAGGGGTGCAGGCTGGCGCCTGAATGACGAGTAGAGAATCCAATATCGATCCCCTGTTCTAACCAATGAGGTATGGTAATATATTCCATTCCCAGGTATTTGTCCCATATCCATTTATCCAATTGTCCATCATCCTTTTTTAGCTTAAAATAGGCTCAGGAGGTGAACAGCAATGAACTGTCCTTTCTGTAAAGAAAACCTGGAAGAGGCTCGCTGTAAAAACTGTGGTTATGATCTTAACAAATGCAAGTGGATTTCCATAAAAAAGGTTTATCCTCCCGATGATATAATCATCGAAAGTATGCTGAAATCCAGCGGTATCCCGGTTAAACTTCTTCGTCGGGAAGTACCACAAATACCGGTAGGTATTGGGCCCATGGCAGAAACTAATATATATGTTCCAGAAATAATCGTGGCCGAAGCTGCATCCTTAATAGATAGCTATAATAATCCAGAACCAGATTAGCAAAGCAGGTGTTACAATGCTTACCGTCAGCCAGATAGCTGAAAGATTTAATATCAGTAACCGTCAGGTCCATAACCTGGTGGAGCGTGGATATTTAAACGTCACCCATCTTTATCGAAATAACAACCAGGGTGTAACTTATCTTTTTTCAGAGGAAGAGATAGCGGATCTCGATATTTACTCACTGCTGGCTGAAGTACAGGGTGCCCCTGCACGCCCAAAATCAAGACCTGCTTCAAGTTTCAAACAGGTAATAGGTGCAGTTCGGTACTATGACCGTTTTTTGGAAAACATCTCTAATCATCCAGAAGATACTTTTTTACGCTGCTGTTTTTATCTCTTTCACCTTAATCATTATGCCAAAACCTATCATGAAAACAGCAATCATCTTTACCGACTAAAAAACCAGGTAATCCAAAAATTGTATCAGGAAAACCCATCTATGCTATCTGCCCGATACCTGACCGGTCCAGATAGATATCGGGTATGGCTGTGCGAAGATTGTAAGGATTCCGCCGAATCTTCTGGCATGTCTTATGCTGCTTACATTAAAAATGAATATTTCTGCCCCAAGTGTTCCTTGCACTCAGTAGAGAAAGAATACTATTCCCTTATAGAATTCAGAGTAAAGCTGGCGGAGTATAAATTCACCTTTCATCTGCCCCTGGCTTCAGCTGAACGCTGGATGGAAAACCTGGCCGATCTTCCCCAGAACACTCGAAAAACCGGGAGTTATATTGATCGTATGTACCTGTATGGACGCCCGGCAACCCCGATAGAAGAGCAGGTTTTTCCAATTAATATGATTATTAACAAATTAGAAAATTATCTGGTTACTGGCAAATGCTAGCCACTTATTCATTCCTTAATATCATCCGGCTGGTTTTTTAATTGTTCGATGGTCTTGATAAAGCTGTTGACATCTGCAAACTGCCGATATACCGAGGCGAATCTTACATAGGCAACATCATCTGTTTCTTTAAGTTTGTCCATCACTTTTTCACCAATGATCATGCTGCTTACTTCCCGGTCATATTCATCCCGCAAATTCCGCTCTATTTCAGCCACCAGAGTTTCGATCTTCTCCATGCTCACTGGTCTTTTTTCACAGGCCCGGGTTATCCCATTAAGCAGCTTTTCCCGGGTGAACTGTTCCCGGGTACCACCTCGTTTGATAACCAGCAGCGGTTTTTCTTCCAGGCGTTCATAGGTAGTAAACCTTCTCTTGCATAGATTGCATTCTCTGCGCCTTCGTATTGATGTGCCATCTTCGCTGGCCCGGGAGTCAACCACTCTGCTTTCCATTTCATTACAGTAAGGACATCGCATTATAATCACCCTACCTGACTGCTTTTCATTAGGTCGCGTATGCCCTTATTATGAACAATACCCTAATATATTGCAAGGTTTTAACGATACACTTTCTAGTATCGGTCATCATCCAGGTAATCTCTTCTAAAATCATCAAGGTTGCTTGCTACTGGCACCTCCACTAAAATTACATCTCTTCCAATTCGCACAATTTTGTTCCAGGGCACATTCACTTCTTCCCGACGGGAAAAGAAATTAAACCGGCGCGCCTGACCCGGCATAATAAGCGACAATACTCTTCCTGTCTCCAGGTCCAGATCAATATCCATGATATTACCCAATTTTTTTCCGTCCAATACGTTGATCACATCTCGATTCCTTAGGTCAGATATTTTGATCACCTATATCATCCCTCCCAACCCTATGAATTTCGTCTACACTTTTAATATATGAAATATTTCCGAAAAGTTTCTTGTATATTGCGGACATGCTGAGATATCCCGTGCCTGCACTTTAAACTCCAATACAAATGAAATTGCTTTAAAGGACAAACTCTTTAGTTTCTGCAGCTTCTCTTTAGTTTCTGCAAGCTTATCCAAAACAAATAATTTTTTCTTAAGCTATTTATCATTAATTACGATAATAAGAAAGAATCATTTTATATGGGCTGGACTCATTCTGAGAGGCCCATTGCGGTACCGACTGATTGAGGTACTGTAATTATTATATGGTGTATGACAAGGAGGTCAAAGTATATGATGAGGTCTCTCTATACTGCCAGTACCGGCATGTATGCCCAGCAGTTAAATGTTGATACTCTCGCCCACAACATATCTAATGTTAATACTACTGGTTTCAAAAAACAAAGAGTCGAATTTCAGGATCTTCTCTATCAACAGATTAGAAGGCCGGTAGTAACCGATAATTCTAATGAACCGGTAGGATTATCGGTCGGACTCGGAGTTAAGCCATCAGCCACGCAAACTTCTTTCACCCAGGGTAATCTTCAAGCCAGTTCTAATGCACTTGATGTGGCTATAAGTGGATTAGCCTTTTTCAAATTGGAAGGCATGGGAAATGACACCCAGATGTATACCCGGGATGGAGCTCTAAAGGTTGATAGCGAAGGAAATCTGTGTACAGCTGCTGGCTACAAACTAGTCGGTAGTGAGGCTTTGGAGGCTGACGCTTACGATGTTCAGATTGCCAAAGATGGCACCGTGACCTATATGACCCCGGGGAGCGATGCTGCCCAGGAAGCCGGTAAGCTTGAATTAGCGAAATTTGCCAATCCCGCTGGACTGGAGGCACTGGGAGGTAACCTCTATATTGCCACTGCCAGTTCGGGTGAGCCAGAAGATTGGGATCCGGAAAGTGACAGTACTGTTTCAATTCAATCAGGATACCTGGAGATGTCCAATGTTCAGATTGTCGAGGAAATGGTCGGTTTAATAACTGCTCAAAGAGCTTATGAAATGAACTCCAAAGTAATACAGTCATCCGATGAAATGCTGCAGACCGCTACCAGCCTGCGCAGATAATCAGTTTCACAAAGGAGCCGGATTTATGAAAATTGATACTAGCATGATAGACCTGCAGACGGCCCAGACCAGTGCTTCTGCCGCCCGGGAAGCTTCTCAGCTTACCAGTTTTGATCGGGCCTTAAACAGCGCTATCCAAAGTGATGACCAGAAGAAATTATATGAATCCTGTCAGCAGCTAGAAAGTGTATTCTTAAACAAGGTTCTTGATTCCATGCGGGCCTGTATCTCCCACAGCGATCTTATAGATCGGGGTTTTGCTACCGAGACCTATGAATCCATGCTATTTGATGAATATTCAAAAAACATGAGTAAAACTAATTCCCTGGGTATCGCAGATATTCTTTACAAACAGCTGAGCCCACAGTTAGTAGAAGATGATTAAGGCAAGGAAGGCAAGGGGACGGTTCGAGACCACTGAAAAACACTTTATAAAAAATGACAATAATACAAATGAATACCTGCAAAGTAGAATCAAAAAACCCCCTTTTATGATATAATGGATGTGATGCAAACACCATATCTAAGGGGGTTTTAAGATGCTCAGGACTGGTCCCAAGCAATTAAGTTTATACTCAATATTGTATGACAAAATACCAGAAAATCATATACTTAA
>LNQE01001408.1_pt1 | contig 11706 bp, 12 predicted proteins | sample 603111 | NCBI WGS metagenome assembly LNQE01 (sample SAMN04260313, study PRJNA301899) | hydrocarbon metagenome | isolation source: hydrocarbon-contaminated ditch | place: Germany: Bremen | collected 1998
ATACTCTGCCACATGTTTTGCATTTCAAACGTTGCGTGCCCTTGGAAGTGCGGCCGTATCGGACTATGTTTCCGTGATCCACTTTGCCATAGTCAGGACAGTCTTTATTCCAGCAAAACGAACCAGCAATTGCCAGTCTACCTGCCTTCATTGCATTCCCCAAGCTAAATATGCAATGAAGGAATATAAACTTAATTAGGGGGGACTACCTATTTTTGGGGTGATAAATCAAATTCTAATCGCCAGGAAAATTTAAGTATGATTAGCCCTAGCCTACAGGGATTTTGCAGAGGCTCAAAAACCCAGTTAGTTAGTGAAATTAGCAATATGCTATCTGCCCCATACCAGGAATCCGCAAAAAGCAAAGCTATGCTCGGAAAATAATTAAATGGAGTGCGGGGAAAGGGATATCCGCACGTTTTTACCAGTAATATCCTTCTAGCCGTCCAAATCGGTTGAGAGTGAGACTTCAGCTTATTTTTACCCGTAAATTAGGCTGAATCCGAGCTTGTCAGATGGGAAGCAGTAGCGATAAGGGGGCCTTATGTGGAATGCAGAGATCCGCTTTGATCTTTCTGGCCTCTTCTATGGCTATTTCTTGGTCCATCTTCGCGCAGCTCCCTAGACGGACATTTCGCGTTTCTGCCCTCACGCCTGGAGGCCATCCATTAGGTATAGATCTGAGTTCCCCTTTCTTGTCCTTCTTCATCTGCTGGACGCTAATGTCCTCCAGCCGGGCCTGGAGCTTAAGTTTCGGATCTACATACAAGTTAAAAAGGATTGCGAGTTGATCCTCAAAAATATTTGCATGGAGCAAGGCTACAAAATTCATGCCATGGAAATTGTGGAGGATCATGTTCACTTGTTCCTGGAATTCCACCCAAGCATTTCTCTATCAAAAGTAGTTCAATACGTGAAAGGAGGCAGTTCTTATAGGATGTTCAGGCTTCATCCTGAATTGAAAAAGCGCTATTGGGGCGGAAATCTATGGTCAGGTGGCAAGTTCTTTCGATCCGTTGGAAATGTGACTGCTGATACAACCAAGCACTATATCAAGGAGTCTCAGGGGAAACAGAAAGCAGAGTTTCATTTGCGTCGATCAAAGGAGTCTGGACAACGAAGACTCGATGATTTCTGAGATCCGATAAACCGGGCGCGCAGTTTGATTTTTTATGGGACAAAAGTCTTATATCAAACATATCCAGATAGCTTTTAGCAAATTATATCATAGCCCAAATGTCAAGCTTAAATGCCAAAGGTATGATTAAGGGAAACAAGTTTATATGTTAGACAAAGAATAATATCAAAGGAACATCTCGATGAATTAGAAATTTTAGTCACGATCGCAAACATGGAGTAACAATCGAATGTTATACCAACTCGAAGCACAACTCAAAGTCAGCTCATTCAAGCCGATCACCAATCAAGTCATTGCTTGGTCCGTTCCCGACGAGAATGCCCAGGTTTGCGAATTCCTTGAGTCCAAGTATCAGCACCACGACGAGCTGGAGACAGGGTTATTGATTAGTTCGGTGAATCTGATCAAAGATGCTCGTTGGGCTGCGATCATGGGGCCTATACCTGATTCGCAGATCGACTACATATTGCAGCGATTTGGCAATATAAGCTTGGTTCGTTTCGGTCCCGTAATGTTATTGGCGACCTGGCTCGGGCCAACGGGCCATGTGGCAATGCGCCTAATCGATATCTGGGTGGCCCTAGATTCTTGCTCACTGGACACCTACGCCCTTCTGGTCAGTTCTGAGCCCGTGCCCAATGTGCTTTTGAGGTCCCGATCGTTCACTACACACAATCCACTGCATGAAGTCATCCCAGAACCGCCCCGCCTCGTGATACCACCGGCTAAAATCTCTTCGCCGGGAGTTCGCTTCCGCATCAACAACCGCACTATTGGCGCAAGGGTTCTTGTCGGCACACAGCTCAGCATCCCATTCTTCGACAACCTAAAAGGGCAGCTCCAAGGTAAACGCACTGTGAAGTTTAGCATCGACGACCAAGTCGTGGAAAGCGAGGTTATCCTGAATGGAAGCGAACTGCAGGTCAACACTACCTTCAAGGCCATCGATATTATGCCATTCATAGAGAGCCAGAAGCAACGGCTCCGTCGGGAGATGGAGGAGGCACACTTTGAAGAGCATCAAACGGACATATACTTCCTCCCGGCTAGCATGCTAATAGCTCAAGCGCGAGTTTTCCCCGAGTTTAATAAAGATAAACTAGCAAAGGATCCGACCGGCCCGAAGTACTTTGTCTCACACCGCTGGCTCAATCCCAAGCACCCAGATCCTAATGGCACGCATCTAAAGCTGCTCCAGAAGCATGCATCCAAGCATCCGGATGCGTTTTATTGGATTGACTACTCATGCCTGCCACAGTCTCGGGACAGGGATGATGAGAACTTGTTCAGCAGGACGCTCCCGAAGATTGCGAGTATTCAGGCCAAGGCTTCCACGATTGTCATCTTGGCGCCGGACTACGATGAACGTCTTTGGTGCTATGTCGAGCATATCACGGCAGTTTTCTTCGCACAAACCAATGTGGCGACGGTTGGTAAAAGACCTCGTACGATTGAGTATCTCGGTCCAGCCCGCCCTGATGATAACATCATTGAGCGGGCACAGATGCTTCAGGAGCCTGATTGGGACAGGTTGAAAGTGACTAAGCCGTCGGATATTCCAGGCGTGAAATACAACTACCGGTGGCTCACCAATCTGGTCAAATTCCAATTGTACGATCGCTTTTCTGAATTGCGGGAATCGCTTCCAGGAAACGAGTGGTACTCAGGCCTGCATTACCCTCAGAGTGCCTTCGGCATTAACTACAGTGATTCACTGGTCATTATACGATCTCTCTTTAGAGAGTTCGGTGGCGACGCAGACCAGTTGTTCACAGAGAACTCGTTGCTCTGGCTTGCAGAACGCCTTTCCTGGTCGGCGTCGCTAGATAATTACAGGATGGAGGATATATGTTTCTCTCCATCATTGCTGTTCTCCGAAGATATGGTAGGTTGGTTCGCTCTGCTGCTCGGTATCATCAAGGTATTGAATCAAGGGAACGATAAGATCGTAAACCTTAGGGAACTCTACGCGAAGATGGTGTTAATGTCGCTTCTTAAGTGATAACATCGCATGTCAAAAGATCAAATTTAGTCGCTCGACAAACTGGTTTAGCTAAAGACCTAGAAGATTTAATATTGCCTTGAATACTCATGTCATCTAGGATTATATAATTGCATGTGAGCTCATGCCACCGAAGAGAAGTGACGATGATAAATCGCGATGCAAGTATTAGAGACTGCCCGCCGCCCGATCACTGAAACGTACTGTATCCTCTATGAATAGGCTATACTCATCGAACTTGTTTGAATCAGTAACTGTGGCCGTGCCTTCTGATCTTTATTATCCTACCTCTAAGTCTTTTATAATCGAGTTCAGCTCTTTGACCGCTTCTTTATCATCCATCTCGTTAAATCGTTCTCGGAGGATCTTTAGATTATTATTAGTAGTCTCAAAGTTCCAGGTAGATTTACCCTTTAGAGCAAGTCTATTCGCTGCTTCCCTGGCCGTCTCCCAATATCTTCCTAACACAGACACCTCAAGTACAGTAGCGATATCCCAATAATCATTAGATGCGAGGCCTCCGCGCCTACCTATGGCGAACTTCACCAGAGGATATAGCTCCTTGAAAGCTGCTTCTGCCTCTTTGCCTCCTTTCTCGAAGAGAAGAGTAAGGGCGTTAACCCCAGGATAATAATCCCTCGAATCCTCCATGAATCCTTTGCAATAGCATGTGATCGCTTCGTCCAGAGCAGCTCTTGCTTTTGCTATATTCCCATTCTCTTTGGCCTCTATATATTGATCCTTATAGATACGCCCAAGAATTCCACAAGTCTCTGGGGATTCACCATGCTCCTTTATCAGCCCTTCTAGTATTCCAATCGCCCTATCCCTATCATTACTCGTATTCCTTCTATTCAGGGCAAAGGCCAACTGCTCTTGGACGGTTACGTTCCCCCGAATGGAGGCGGGGAAAAGTTCAACGATCCTGACCATGTCATCATAAGGCTCCTTAAACTTATCCGAGGCTACATCACGATAAGAGAGTAGTAGATCAACCAGCAGCTCGGGAGGGGCTATACTGAAGTCTCCGATATATCGCTCTATATCTTTAACAGCTGATAGAGCTATGGAGTTGGAAGGATTTCTACGGGCCTGCTCCAATTTTATCCGAGTAGCGTTGATATGTAACGCCCTATCCCTGAAAGCTTCAGTTGATTCGTGAGGGAGATCGATGCCTGGAAAATTATCTATGATCTGGAAGAGGGGGCTATCAGGCGCACAAGTTTCTTTTTTAGCTTCGGCGATCTTCTTCTCTAGTTTTTCCTTAAGGGCTAGAGCATCCGCATCGCTCAAGACGCCTTTATTTAATTTATAAGGCAAGGCTCTTAGAGGAGCAACATCAAAGGGCAGTTTTGTCTGGGATGAGAATATAAGAATAGTAGACCTTGGTCTTGCGCAGTGCCTTATACCAAGCTCATAGAAAACATTGGGATTTGCTAGTGTGAGATCAGCGACGACAATTTCCGCGAGGAGAAGGCGCTCATACATCGAAAGATGAATAAAGCCACCTGAGCGTTCTTCATCGGCACGGATTATTTCAGTATCGCAAGCTGAAGCTGCAGGCCTTATCGCCTTCTCATATATATCATCGAAATTGATCTCAACTTTACCTACTTTTTTTCTGCCGAAAGGCATTGCAACAAAGACCAAGGGTTTAAGGGGCATGATATTACTCCGATACTAATAAATCTATTCAAGGCCTAACGATTTATAAAATGAATCTTGGTAAACAAAATTTCCTCTTTCCTTCATTTTATAATTTTCTAATGCGTATTTAATAATTTTGGGCTTAAATGGCACAAAAACGGCACCGATATCACATATAACTCTAGGAGTCCTTTCCTCATCGAACTTTTTAGACCCATTAAGATTTACGCCAATAATTGTGCAATCTTTTTCAACGGCTATCTCAGCTTCCCAACGGACATATTTGTATTTATATCGGGTATCATCACCAATAAGTTGAATAAAATATCCTGCTTGATTCAGCCTATCTCTGCAACATCGTTTAATGTAAGACTCATCCTCAGAATTGATCTCTTTATCTAGCTGAAGATTTGCAAAATTGAAATCAATTTTTTCGTTTTCTTTCCACGCCAGCATTAACCTATAATATCTAATATCGGTGCTACTAAAACCAACAAATGTTCTTGGAACCCCCATAGTTTACCCTCTGCTCATATTGGCAGCTTAGCTATAAGCTTAATGGGTGAAATGAACCCCTCCGAGTGGACAATGAGTTAAGCAACTTCAACTCATGGAGGGAATCACATGAAAAGACCAGACGGCGCTACGACCGGGAATTCAGTAGTATCCGAGCTTGAGTCCGACAAACCTCTCGCTCAGATCGCCCGCGAGCACTGCATCCATCCCAGTCTTCCCTGCCGGTGGAGCGATGAGTTGGCCGAGAATCCCGAAAGGGCGTTCAGCGGCGATGGCAACCGGTGCAAGCATGAGGCCAGGATCGCCGAGCTGGATTGGCTGCCCGGCCAGGCTCATGCTGAGAATGTCTCCGCCAGGCCCCCAACAATTTCGATTTCCTCTACAACCTGAGCTTCTGCTATGTGGAGGACCTCGGCCAGCTCGACCAGGGCAAAGAGCTGCTACACCGCTGCCTGAAGATGGTGCCGCAACTCTCGCACTCAAGCACTGCCCTAGGCACTGCCTAGCAGAAGAAGGGCGACCTGGCCAGGCCAGGGCTTTCACCAGCAGGGCCCCTGCCCATAAGACCCAAGGACCCGGTGGCCCTCAATAACCTGGGCGTGATCTGCGGCCAGGAGGGAGAGCTAGGGCGAGAACTGAAAATTTCGATTCAATTTACCAGTAATCGGTTTAGGAAGTTATCACTGAAAACCGCTATTCAATGACATATTATAATGCGGGTGACGGGACTTACATCCTTAATTACCAGTAATTGATAATTCATTTTGCTGGTCCAATGGTAGAAAAATTAGAGATATCAGCCAATTCTAGCGGTGATGGCTAAGATAACGGCGTGATACGCCCCTAAGCCTTCTAGCCGAGGCCAGATACTCCACCATCTCTGCGACATCTTCATAGTGCAGCGATTCTTGCTTCACGATCTGGATGACGTGGGTTCTCCATCGGATGGCTCTGAGGATGTGAAAGCCCCTGCGATCTCCAATTTCTCGAATCCACTGCAAAGGCTACTCAGGATGGAGGAATAGTTGCCAGATATATAGCATTTTGAACCGTAGCGAATTGAATTACTGAACGTTAAGATTACAGTCCAAGCATTAGATGAACGATTGGACGAAATTTAATGCCACTACTACATGCTCAAATGGATGCATTGTTTTAAGTAGTTTCGAGCTAAATTCAGCAATCAAATGTCAAAAGACGTACTCGAAAAATCATGTGAAAAGGATAAAGCAGAATTAAGTCGCGATATTTGGCGCATGAAAAGGGCAATCGAGGGAATCCTATCTTATTATGATATTTTATCCTTAGAGAATTTGGATTTTCTAAGGGAAAAAATATATTTTTACTTTCCATTACCTGATGCCACATTTTCAGATCATATCAAAAAGCTACTCGACCAGGATTTTCTAACGATAGAGAATTCTGGAAAACCAACTTCCGCCTTAAAACAATTACTAACCGAATTAATCAAGTCGTACGAAATGTCTCTGTCCGATATTGAAAAATCTATTGAAAAAACAGAAGGAATGTTACTGGCTTCGATAGATGTTGGTGATCCAATTTATGCCAGCGATTATGAATCGTATTGTCTTTTTTGTTCTTCTATTTCCTCAGACCAAATTTCAGATATCATTAAAAGATGGAAAGAAGATTATCGTTCCCGCTGGGATAAGAAATCTCATATATTTTGGATGAGCGCAGATTATTATTACGAAATTGATGCAATATCTTATTATAGATTCATGGAAATCTTCAAAATTAAAGATTTTTCGGAAACAATGAACGAAATTGAAGAATCGTTTAAAGAATCCATTAAAGATGATAAATATAATTTGTTTCTTGCTTGCAGGAGTCCCCTTTTATGCAGCAAGTTAGGAACTTATCTTGAGGATGCACTAAAAATAGAACTCAAATCACAGGATATAGAAAATGGATGGTGGCCATCCATTAATGAATTCCCTCGAAGGCCTGATGCCTATGCCACAGCGTTATCGTGCTGCATTTTGCTGAAACTTTCACAGCAACATAATTATATGGATAAGGTTTATAAATCCATTAGCTGGCTAGTTAAGGAACAAGGGTCTACCGGAGCTTGGCATTCGAGCTTTGCGAAAGATTATGATGACGATCTTCTCACAACCATCCTTGCAGTTCAAGCAATAAGATCTAGTGGTATAGATGGATATGAATATGCTTTATCACTTGCAGAAAAATGGATTATTGATCAACAATGCAAAGATGGAGATTGGAGTTCTTCATTTCCTCTTATCAACCATTTGGTTATAGAATATTTTAAAGAGGCAAAAAATGTTAACTCTAAGGTTAGTATGTCAGATATAGGGCCAAAATCGGATATCTTGATTGTCACAACCACCACAGTTGAAAGTCAGGCTTTGATGAAGGTCTTCAAGGAAGCGACAGGGAAAGATCCCAATCCGGTTGAAATCTCTAAACGCATCTATCATGATCTTGGTAAAGTGAATGGCGCGCGGATATTCATGGCACTCTCGGAAATGGGTTCGAGTGGGCCAGGTGCATCTCAACAAGCCGTTCAGAAAGGAATATCAGCATTATGCCCTTCGGCAGTCATATTGGTTGGAGTCGCCTTTGGCATCAATGAGCAGAAACAAGCTATTGGGGATATCCTTGTATCGCAGCAGCTCTTGCTATATGATCTACAGCGTATTGGCAATGAAAAAATAATCATACGAGGCGATAAGCCTCATTCCTCTACATGGCTTTTTAATCGCTTTAATAACAACGCCAGAATATATTGGACGAGGTCCAAAGTACATTCTGGACCTATCCTAACAGGTGAAAAGCTAATTGATAATGTAGATTACCGTGATAAATTGAAGACATTTGAGCCAGAAGCCATTGGAGGTGAAATGGAAGGCGCAGGACTATACGTAGCCTGCCAAGACGCCAAAGTGGACTGGATTCTCGTAAAGGCCATCTGTGATTGGGCAGACGGGAATAAAGCACAAGATAAAGATAAGCGCCAGCAGTTAGCGGCTGACAATGCTGCACAATTCGTACTAGACGCACTTAAGCTAGCCCCATTCGAGATGCCCAATCAATGATAGAATTACTCAAAAAGCTCATGATCGCCCACCAGCTCCTCGCCACCGGACGCCTGGACGAAGCCGCATCTATCTGGAAGGGCTCGACCGCCAGGACCCCGACAATCTCGATTTCCACTACAACCTGGGCCTCCGTGATATGAACCTCGGCTAGCTCGATAAGGGACGAGAGCTGCCGCATCGCGTGTATCCCTAGGCATAGCCTATCAGAATGGCGACCTAGCCCAAGCCAGGGCTTTCACCAGTCGGGCCCTGGCCGCAGATCCCATGAATCCGGTGGCTCTCAAGAACCGGGGTGTGATCTTCGGCCAGGAGGAGACACCCTGCAGGCTACTACCTGCACCGCTCCAATGAGGCCGATCCCAGGGATCCGCAGATCGTATACTGTCTCGCCTTCGCCTCTATGGAGCTCGGCGACATTGGGCCGGTCTAGGAGTACTTCCAGATGGTGCTGGATATGCCGGCTCAAGAGGAGCTCGCCCTTGCCAAGAATGGGCTGCGAGAGATCGCCGTCCGCGCCCTGAAGTCTCGCTGGCTGGGCTGGATGCGGTCTTCTATCTGCTGAACGCCATGCAGTAGGACAACTATTTTAATAATGCCTCATCATCTACCTCATTGATGGATCCCTTTGAACAGGCTCTGAAGTTCATACAGGCCGGTCGGCTGGACGAGGCCAGAATTTACTTCGAGGAGCTGCTAAAGCAAGACCCTGAGAATGAGAATATCCTCTACAATCTGGGCATGCTCTACACCGAACTTGGTAGCCCCAATAGCGCAGTACCACTATTGAAGAAATGCATTGAAATCTTGCCAGGGAATGCCAATGCCCATGTAGCCCTGGGATTTGCCTATATGAGCCTCGGCGATCTCAATAATGCTAAGGAATGCACCTTAGAGGCCCTGAAGATCGCCCCAGACAACCCCTTTGCTCTCAAGAATCTCGGAGAGATATCTGGCAAGGAGAGAGATTACCAGAGCGCATTTTATTATCTCAAGAAATCCTACGAGATCAATCATCAGGACCCCCAGACGGTTTACGGACTTGCTTTCGCCTATAAATCTCTGAATGACTTGGAAAACGCCAAAAAATACTTTAAAGACCTTCTGGACATGCCAGCCCTTGAGACATTAAAGGAACTAGCGCGAGAGGGGCTGGGTGAGATCGCGTTTAAGACCCTTAAGTCCAGCGGACCCAGCATGGATGTCGTTTTCTACATGATAAGCGCCCTGAAGATGTTAAAGGATAAGCCCCATGAGAAAGTCCAGGACATAAGCTTTGAGATCGCCCTCCTTGGGAGACAGGGATTAGAGATCAATGATCCCACCAAGAAGTTCAGCCTGAATACTCTGCCAGGAGAATTTACCGCCCTGCAGCTCGTGAGCATCATGTATGTAGGCTTCCAGCAGATCGATCCAAGCCTGGATCTGGGCATGGATTTCACCGATGAATATAACCTTGCATTAAATATGGTAGAATCAGGAATATCGCAATGACCCTAGAGCTTATAGAGCCCGTAAAATCGATTTTGAGCGAGGTAGAGGCGGCAACTGGGAAGCCGTTAAAGTTCGTTGAAAAGGACGAACTGAATACCTTCGCTGCAGTGAAGATAGCCAGGAAGGCCATGCCCACCCACGTCATCTTCTACAGAACGCAGCATGATGCGATCATCAACCACCTGGTGGCCCATGAATGTGGCCATATATTGAGGATGTTTAGCGTGCCTGAGGAGAAGAGGCTGATTCCTGCCAAACCGAAGGACGCAAGAGCAATGCTGCAAGAGATTGAGGGAGATCTTAACAGAATTTCGAAGTTAATACCGATGCAAGAGCTGATTCAAGTGGTTGGCATGTGGACAAATGGTTTGGTTAGGCAGCTAACCAATTATCCTCCTGATATCATGATTGAAAAGTGGATATATGATGACTACCCTGAACTGAGACCTTACCAGCTCCGGTCCCTGGAAAGGCAAAACCAGCAGGCTCTGAAGGGCATATCAAGAAAGGTCCAAATGACCACTCCAACCAAGATTTATGATTCATCAAATATAATGAATTATGTCTTCTTTAACTTTTTAGGCAGCCATATCAAAGCCGATCTGGCCAGACCCTACCGCAACACCCCATCCTCGAAGAAAGGCAAGCAGCTGTTGAAACTCACTGAGAAGGATTACGTGAATAGCTACGAGGGCGATATGGCCATGATCGACAGATGGGCGTAGTTCCTGGGACTGTCCAAGTGGTATAGCTGGGTAGGGTTTGAGGACGTGCCCCAGGATTATCTGAACTCGGTCTGAGCATCATGTCAGATCGGTTTGATACAGTCAAGCAGAAGCTGCTTCAGTTCAGAGATCAGAATGATTGGGCTTTTCGCAGCACCATGAACACTGGCTTAAAGAGGATCGAGCCGGGGATGGATATAGGGGTGGGCCTGGGAGAAGAGTGGGAGATGGCGGAGAGGATAACGAGAGGAGAAGGCAGTTGATTCTAGATGCACTTTCCTCCCCCTAATTGTGATAGATCCGTCTGATTTGAGGGTGGAAGTAAAGAGATCCTTTTTCCTTGCTTAGGAACCTCCCAGGTACCACTGATAATGCAGAGTGCGGATATCGTCCGCTGCGGGCCGATGCCAGAATCTAGCAATTTGCTCGTCCAAAACCAGACCTCCTCTTTAGTGACGCTCAGAACATAGCGACTTGCATGTTGTACCGCTTGGTTATCAGGAGCATGCGTAAGAACCGCTGCTGCAAGTCCTATCCTGTAAGCCTCTGCAATTGCGTCTGGATCATCAAGAGGAAACTCAACCCTGAGTGTTGGACCATATGCTCGCGCTTTGTAGGCATCTATCACTGCCTGAACCCTCTCTCGGAGGAGCAATGCCCTACTCCCAGATATTTGGCCGATAGTAAAGAGCGGTTTTTCAGGCTTATCTGTCGAGTAACGGTTCCACGCCTCGACAGTAATTTTCTCTTTCTCACCTTTGCTCCACTTCAGCACATATTTATAAGGCATTTAGCGATGACTCCCGACTCCGCTGATCTCCATGCTAAACAGGCTCTCTTGAGCCAATCTGCCCAAGGAGCGCACTTTTTCCGTCAAAGTCTCAAGGGGAAACTCTTGCCACCTCAAGGTGACAGCCGCTTCAAAGCTCTCTGAGTTAGTCATTCTCTGAGTTGCATCTATTAGTATCTTTATAAACGGTGATCCCAGATCGGCCTTATTCGAAGAGAACTCTATATTCACCTTTGGATCAGTGTATCTCCTTGCCTCAACTTCGAGGCTTATGTCACATGCCTGCTCGGCAGAAAGCGCTGTTATGACAT
>LNQE01001569.1_pt1 | contig 11596 bp, 10 predicted proteins | sample 603111 | NCBI WGS metagenome assembly LNQE01 (sample SAMN04260313, study PRJNA301899) | hydrocarbon metagenome | isolation source: hydrocarbon-contaminated ditch | place: Germany: Bremen | collected 1998
CCCGGGGTCCGGCAGAGACTGCCGTCACGTCCCCCACCCCCGGCACAACCCTGGGATCGGTCACCCCGGCCATACCTGCTGCCGGACCGGGGCAGGGTGCGCAGGGTCACCAGTACACGATCGGGCTCGTGACAACGGTTGCACCGGACACGCCTGCCACAGCCACAGGGACCACGGTTGCGATGACCTCGGGTGTACCGGCCGGGCAGCGTGCCCCCTTTGCATCCCTGCCTGGAATGGCAGGGGTACTTGCTATCCTCTCCCTGATGGGTCTCTGGCTCCGGAAGAGCGGGGACAGGGAATAGCACTTCTTTTTTCCCAGGACGAAAGTATCCACGCAGAGGCGGGAATCTTCTGAGGGAGGTATGCAGACGTACATCTCCCCTTCGCACCCTCACATTCGATACACACCACCATCCCGTTTGGGCTCCTGCGCGGGGGTCTCACCCACCCCTATCCTCTCGCTCCGATCTTCAGCCTGCAGTATACCTGTCGTAATCCACAGGAACCGCTGCAGTCAAAAAAAAAATAGATGAAAATACCGGGGGTATTTTCATTCGTCCCGGTGAAGAGACGTTTCCCGGGTTTATTTTTGGGCAGCCAGTGCTGCATTGATGACCGCGGATGCCCGGTCAATCTCGTCATTCGTGATGACGAGGGGTGGCACCAGGCGGAGATTTCCGTCCGCAGCACAGTTGACGAGCACCCCGCCTTCTGCACACCGTTTCTGGACTGCCGGGCAGGTCTCCCCGACAGAGATCCCGATCATCAGCCCCCGCCAGCGCGGGGAATGAGCCGAGAGGTGGCTGGTGAACCGCTCCCCCTTTGCTGTAACTTCGGGGAGGACCTGCTCGATCACAGCGATCGTGGCATGTGCAGCCGCACAGGCAAGCGGCCCGCCGGCGAACGTGCTCCCGTGCTCCCCTTTCCGGAATGCAAGGCCTTTGCGGGCAAGGAGCGCCCCCATGGGAAACCCGCTCGCCATCCCCTTTGCGAGCGTGACGATATCAGGCTTCACCCCGGTGTGCTGGATGGCGAGCCACTTCCCGGTCCTCCCCATCCCGGTCTGGACCTCGTCAGCGATCAGCAGGGCGCCACGGGCATCACAGATCTCGCGTACCCCCCGGATGAACTGGTCCGGCGGGATGATGACTCCCGCCTCTCCCTGGATGGTCTCCAGGAATACCCCGGCAACGGTATCGTCGACTGCTTTTTCCAGGCCGTCAAGGTCCCCGTACTCAACGAACGTGCACGAGGGTTCCAGCGGGAGGAACGGCTCCCGTATAGCAGGTTTGTGGGTCACCGAGAGAGAGCCGAGCGTCCGGCCATGGAACCCGTGGGTGAAGGCCACAAACCGCTTCTTTCCGGTGGCGAGCCGTGCGAGTTTTATTGCACCGTCATTTGCCTCTGCACCCGAGTTTGCAAAGAATGCCGTATCCATCCCGCAGATCCCGACCAGCTTCGCGGCAAGTTCCGCCTGGCCGGGAACATAGTACAGGTTTGAGCAGTGGATCAGCCGGCCGGCCTGCTCACTGATTGCCCGGACAACCGCCGGGTGGCAGTGGCCGGTGCTGCAGACTGCGATGCCTGCCACGCAGTCGATATACTCTTTTCCGTCCGCGTCCCACACCCGTGCACCCTTGCCATGCTCCAGCATGATCTCGCGGCTGAATGCGGGCATGTAATACCGGGCATCGAGTTCCCGGAAATCCTCTTTTTTCTGCATTATCTCTCTCATATTCCGTATCGTTATTCGTACTCTATCGTTGCGGGAGGTTTGGGCGTGATGTCGTACACGACCCGGGCAACGCTCGGTATCTCGGCGGTGATACGGGATGCAACCTTCCCGAGCACATCGTAGGGGATCTCTACCGGGTCGGCGGTCATCCCGTCCCGCGAGTTGACGGCACGCACCGCAACGATCCAGCCGTGTACCCGGTTGTCGCCCTTTACCCCGGTACCAAGCCCAAGGACCGCGGCAAAACACTGCCAGGGGAGGAACCGGTCGACCAGTTCCTCCTCGACGATCCAGTTGGCTTCCCGGACCACCTCGATCTTCTCCGGCGTCACCTCACCGATAACCCGGACGGCAAGACCGGGGCCGGGGAACGGCATCCGGTGCTGGATCTCGGGAGGGAGACCGAGTTGTCCGGCGACCTCCCGGACTTCATCCTTGTACAGGTCACGGAGCGGTTCGATCACCTTCTCAAACTCGATGTGAAGGGGCATGCCCCCGACGTTGTGGTGGCTCTTGATGCCTCCCTCGCTCTCGATCCGGTCCGGGTAGATCGTGCCCTGGAGGAGGAAGGGGGCACCCGTCTTCCTCGCCTCCCGCTCAAAGACACGGATGAAGCGCTCACCGATGGCTTTGCGCTTCAGCTCGGGGTCACTGATCCCGGCGAGTGCGCCCAGGAACTCCTCTTCTGCATGCACGATCCGGAGATTGAGATCCCCGAACATCCGGGCGATCCGGACGGTCTCATCTTTCCGCATCAGACCGGTATCGACATAGATCGGGATCAGGCGGTCCCCTATCGCACGGGCTGCCAGCGCAGCACAGACCGAACTGTCAACACCACCGGAGAGCGCGATCACGACCTGGTGCGATCCTGCCTCGGCCGCAATTTCAGCGACCGATTCCCTGACAAATTGTTCTGGGTTTACCATTTCTTCCTGTCACCTCCCATCCCGGCAGGCACTGCATGCCTCCACGAACCCGAGGAATGGCGGCGAGGGACGGGTTGGCCGTGAACGGAACTCGGGGTGGAACTGGGTAGCGAGGAAGAACGGGTGATCGGTCACCTCGCAGATCTCCATCCGGTTGTTCCAGGACCCGGAGAACACCAGGCCTGCCTTCTCGAGATCAGGGATAAAGACCGGGTTCACCTCGTACCGGTGACGGTGACGCTCGATGATCTCGCATTTCCCGTAAATCCGCATCGCACGGGTACCATTCTCTATCGTGACCGGGTAATTGCCAAGCCGCATTGTCCCGCCAAGGTCTGAGAGACCCTGCTGTTCGGGCAGGATAGCGATCACGTGCCTGCCCTCACCCATCTCGGCGCTCGTTGCATCCTTCCAGCCGAGCACGTTACGGGCATATTCAACGACCGCGAGCTGGAAGCCGAGGCAGAGGCCGAGCAGGGGGACCCGGTTTGTCCGGGCGTACCGTATGGCATTGATCTTGCCCTCGGTACCCCGCTGCCCGAACCCCCCGGGGATCAGGATCCCATCAAACGTTCCCAGGTCCGCTTCCGCATAGTGTTCGGCATCGAGCCAGGTGATCTTCACCTCGGTTCCAGAGGCGCGGCCGGCATGCTTGAGGGCCTCCTTGATGCTCATGTAGACGTCCTCGACCCCGTACTTGCTGACGATGCCTACCCGGACCTGCCCCCGGTATTCCCGTTCCACGAGGGTATACCAGCGGGTATCTGCCTCCCGGCGTGAAAGGTTGAGGTGCGCCGAGAGGACGTCTGCCGCACCCTCGCGCTCCATCTCCATCGGGACCTGGTAGATGTCAGGGACGGTTGCGGCACTGATCACCCCCTCCTGGGGAAGGTCGCAGAATGCCGATATCTTCCGCTTGGTGCCGGGACCGACCGGACGCTGTCCCCGACCGACAATGATGTCCGCATAGAGCCCGAGTTCCCGGAGGGCTTTGACCGAGTGCTGGGTGGGTTTTGTCTTGAGGTCTCCCATGCTGTCTTCAGGGATGAGGGTCACGTGGATGAGGACGGTATCCTCATCCGGGAGTTCTCCTCGCATCTGGCGGACTGCCTCAAGAAACGGCATACTCTCGATGTCCCCGACTGTCCCCCCCACTTCCACGAGGCAGATATCTGCAGGACCTTCCCCGGGAATCCCGTCACATGCAGCTGCACGGATGCATGCCTTGATCTCATCGGTGATATGCGGGATGATCTGGACCGTCTCCCCCAGGTAGTCCCCCCTCCGCTCCTTCTCGATCACGCTCCGGTAGATCTTCCCGGTGGTGATGTTGTGGAGAGAGGAGAGGTCGATATCAAGGAACCGTTCATAGTTCCCGAGATCAAGGTCTACTTCGCCCCCATCCGAGAGTACAAAGACCTCCCCGTGCTGGCCCGGGTTCATGGTCCCGGCATCGATATTTAAGTACGGGTCGATCTTGACCGCGGTGACCGCGTAACCGCGGTTCTTGAGGATGCGTCCGATGGATGCAGCGGTGATGCCCTTTCCAAGGCCGCTCATGACCCCCCCGGTGATAAAAATATACTTCAATGAACACTACCCCGCCCGAAAGCTCGTTTCTCGTATTGCTAATTATGCTCCTCATCGGGAAATAGATTTATTCCCCCTGTCCCCGGCTGTTCTGGTTCCCTGGTTGACGGGAACCCTGCATCAGGAAACGTCGCGAAGTCTCCCTGTGCACGCTGTCTCCGGCTGTACTGGCCCCCTGGTGACCGGAAACGCCTGGAGCGCGCCGTTTCAGGACCGGGAGACCATGTAGCTTGCGATGCTCCGGGCAAGTACCCGGTCTGATCCGTCAAAAGTGACCTCGCCTTCGGCAAAGATGACACGGCGTCCCTTTTTGATGACCCGTCCCGATGCGACAAGGATACCTTCCCGGGCTCCTCCCAGGAACGTGGTGGCCTCTGTTATCGTTGCGATTCGTTCGTCCGGATCCAGGAGAGGGTAGATTGCGAGCACCATCGCCTCGTCCGCAAGTGCGGTAAACATTCCTCCCTGCAGCCACCCCTCCCCGTTGGTCATGGTCTGCTGCACCGGCATCCGGATGGTCGCCTGCCCGCTGCTGATGGAGCCGATCTCGATTCCCATCAGTGAAAAGAAAGGATTGGCATCCCTCCCGACAGATCGTATCCGCTCAAGATAATTCATGGATACCGGAGGTCTTTATTCCCGCGACTGATAACTGTTCCCTGATTGTATTCCCTCTCCGGGTCAGAACCACTACCACCCTTCCTCCTTGGGAACAAGAGGGGAATTTAGTCCCCTGCCCTATTCAGTCCTCAAGCAAACCCAATGGCACCCCTCTGCCTCCCTGGGAAAAGATTGAACGGGTGTATCGTCCCCTTCCCGTACTCAGTCATCAGGTAACCGTAGGACACCCCATGACCCAGGATGAGACGGGCGAATCGGGCCCTTCCCGTACTCAGTCATCATTTAACCGTAGGACACCCCATATATCCCCACATGGAAGCAGAGGAGACGAGAGCGATACTTGCGGATCTGATCTGGCTCAACGCCGTGATTGCAACGGAACTGATCCAGATCACCGAGAATGTCTCAGCACTCCTGCGCGAGGCACCCCCGCCTGAGTCCTGTATCCGGGACCACAACCGGCTCCGGGCAGAGGCGCTCCGGATAGCAGAAAAATACCACAAAGAACCATCGCTGCGCGAACACCTTATGGGGCACCAGTGAGAGGTGACGGCCTGCCGTGACTCCGGCATTCTCTATCATCATCCCGGCATACAACGAGGAGCACCGGATCGGCGGGCTCCTCGCCCAGATGGAGGGTTCATCCGGTGACTACCTGGTAGTCTGCGATGGTTCAGACAGGACACCCGGGATTATCCGGCAGTTTGCCGAAGCTCATCCTGAACTTACCCTCCGGTGCCTCACCTACCCGGAACGCCTGGGAAAGGGCGGTGCTGTCAGGGAGGGGTTCCTCCATGCTTCAGCCCCGCTCGTCGGATTCATGGATGCGGATGGATCCACCTCAATCGCACAGATGCAGGCACTCTTCGCTGTACTGGACGGGGCAGACTGCGTGATCGGCTCACGCTGGCTCCCGGGATCCGTTGTGCCGACGAGACAGGGGATCACCCGGAGAATCGAGAGCCGCGGGTTCAATATCCTCATCCGGAGTCTCTTCTCCCTCTCCCTCTCAGATACGCAGTGCGGGGCAAAAGTATTTAAAAAATCAGCCATCGATGCTGTGATAGGTGACATGATCTCGACAGGATTTGAGTTTGACGTCGAGCTCCTGTGGCGGCTTTCAAAGAAGGGGTTATCAATCAGGGAATACCCCATCACCTGGCACAACCAGGAGGAATCCCGGGTCAGGCGGACAGACATCTTCCGGATGCTCACCCGCCTGATCGCACTCCGGTTTTCCGGGGTGACCTGATGATGTCCCCGGGAGGAGAGGATCCCGGTCAGGCAGCGTTCCGCCTCTTTGAGGAGGGGAAATACCGGGAATCACTGGAACTCTGCCAGGCGGGCGGGCAGCAGATTCCCGAGACCCAGCGTTCCATCCTCGTAGCCCAGAACCTCTTTCACCTGGGCCGGATCGAGGAGGCAGAATGTTTCGTCCGCGACCTGCTCTGTACCATGCCCGATTCATCCTACCTGCACAGTTTCCTCGGGAAGATCCTGCTTAAAAAAGACGAGGATGCTGCGGTAGCAGAATACGTCCGTGCCGTGAGTCTCGATCCTGCAAACCAGGACGCGCTCAGGAGTTATGCGCTCTACCTCGTCTCCATGGGAGATGCCTGCAGGGCTATCCCGGTACAGAGACGGCTGGCAACGCTCTCAGGGAGAGAGGAGGATGTTCGTGCTCTTATCCGCTCGCTTACTGCTGCCGGCCAGGCACGTGAGGCGCTCTCGCTCTACCATGGTTCCGTGCGGCGTAAAGATGCAGATGGGGAATACATCGCAGCACTGATGGGAGCAGGGAGTTATGCCGATGCTGCGCGGGAGGCGGTTCGGGCGTACCGGAGCACAGGGTTGACTGATTTCGCCCGGACCTACCTCCGGGCACTCGCCATGAAGGACAGGGAGGGTGCAGTTCGGGAATACCGGGAGTTCTTCTCGAGCCTCGGTGACCCGGGGATCGGGTACGATTTTGCGGAACTCCTCGTATCGCTCGGGAGGACCCCGGATGCCCTGGGGGTATGCCGGGAACTCCTCGATGCCGACCGGGCAGGGCCGCACCCCCGTATCCGCCTGCTCGTATGCCGGCTGAATGCAGCGAGCGGGGAGCGGGACAAGGCCCTCGGGTGCTATGAATACCTGGTGAAAGATGCGCTGCAGGCACTGGATGATCCGGCATTCCTGACCGATCTGCTCTCTCTCTATCGGGAGTTTCTCCTCACCTACTTCCCGGTAAAGACCGCAGTCCAACGGTTCATTGCCCAGGTCAGCCCGACCCCCCACGTGGTCTGCCTGCTTGCAACAGCACGACTGTACGAAGATATTGGTGATGCCGGTGAAGCAAAATCCTCCTACTACCGTGCCTTCCGGTCCGATTACCATGCTGGAGGTATGGCGTATGCACGGTTCCTTGCACGGCAGAAGGATATCCGGGAGTGTGAGAAGGTCCTCCTGTACGTGCTGAATACCATAAAGAAGACCCGTGAGCTCGAATCAGCCGCAGCATTCATCCTTGACGAGGAGTGGCGGCTCTACCGCCAGGTGCGGCTGCGTGACCGGATCGTCCAGGCACTTGAAGCGCACCTCTCATCACTGGGTTCTTCCGGCCTCGAATACCTCTCTGTCGGGTATCTCGTATCTGCAAGTTCCGCGCTCCGGGAGCAGGACTACCAGGCCTGCAAGGAGTTCTGCCTCCGGGGGCTGGATATCGTGCCGGTCACCTCGTCACACATCCGCCCCGAAGACTTTGTTGATCTCCTCAAAAGGTGCAAGGAGGAGGCCATCGGAGACCTCCCCATCATGGAGCAGAGGAGCACAGGGAGCGGGACCGATGAACGCGAGGAGGTTGTCCGAAAATTCATCGAGACCTGCGATGAGCAGGAGAGAACGGTCATCAGGTTTCTCCGGGAGCACCATGAAGCAAGCGAGATGGATCTCCGCCGCCTCCTCAACACCCGGAGGGTCGTCGGGATCATGAACCGTATCATACAGAAGGCCTCGGCATCCGGTATCGTGCTGATAGAAAAGAGGGGAACAGGGGAGGGAGGAGAGGTGTATGGCTACCACACAGGCTGAAGGCGGGGAGAGAGCGAAGCTCGAGAGTATCAATATCATCAACGCGCTCAGGCGGGGAACGGTCCCGGCACGGGGACTTGAGCGGATTGCCGTCGGCATCGGGATGGAGGAGGGCGTGATCGCCTCCCAGCTCGACTATGTCGCAAAGGGTGGCGGGGACCTCAAGTTTATCCGCGGTGATTACGGGAGCGGAAAGTCGTTTCTCGTTGCACGGGCGCTCGAGATCGCACGCGGGAAAGACTTTGTAACCGCTCATGTGGTGATCTCTTCCTCTGCGCCGATGTACAAGCTCAAGGCAGTCTACCAGCAGATCTGTGCTACCCTCCGGACCCGCGAGGAGGAGCATGCAGCGAAGGCGGTTATCGATACCTGGCTCTTCTCGATCGAGGAACGGCTCCTCAGGCTGAGCGACCAGCCCCTCCCCGAAGAGAGCCTCGAGATGGCGACGCTCAAGGAGATCGAGACCGCGCTTGCCGGCATCTCGGAGATGAACTCCTCCCTTGCAGCGGCGCTCCGGACCTACTACCGCGCAAACAATGCCGGGGATTTCCAGATCGCCCAGTCGGCGATCGGCTGGATCTGCGCCGAGCCAAATATCGGGCGGGACTTCAAGGCAAAAGCAGGGATAAAGGGCGATGTGGACGAGACCGTCGCCCTGATCTTCCTCCGCGGCCTGGTCAAAATCATCGTGAATGCCGGGTATGCGGGACTCGCGATCGCCATTGACGAGCTCGAGACCTCCCAGGTCCTCCCGAGAAACCAGCGGGAGAAAGGGTACCATACCCTCCGCCTGCTGATCGATTCGCTCGACCGGGGCGATCTCCCGTACTGCTACTTCTTCTTCACCGGCACACCTGCCCTGTTCGAAGGGCCGCGGGGTATCCGTTCGCTCCCGGCCCTCGCCGACCGTATCGGGGTGACCGAGAGCGCTGATTTCCAAAACCCGCGCCAGCCCCAGATCATCCTCTCGAAGTTTGATGCAAAGAAGCTCGAACAGGTGGCAGAGAAGGTGATAGCCATCTATACCGATGCGTTCTCCCCGGTCGACCGGTCCCGGGTATCGCACCGGTTCATCCGGGCCATGATCGGGAAGGTGACCGGGAAGTTCGGGGGCAGGGTCGATGTGATACCGCGTATCTTTTTAAAGGAATTCGTCGATGTCCTCGACAAGTGCGAACTCTACGAGGAGTACGACCCCTGGGAGAGCTACCAGTTCGACACCCGCCACCTCAAGGGAGATCTCCGCGAGGAGGAGGAGGCGGTGATGGTGGTGGAGTTCTGATTCACTATTCTCTCGTTCCCGGACTATTCCGGAAATTTCATACATAATTTTTTTTTGGATTTTTTACTCATCTCTGTTGTAGAGGGTGAGGCACTGGCCGCATTTTTTTTTACTGGTATAACCAATTGATACTACAGTTGATTTACCATGGTGGAAAAAATAACAATATTCATTAACAATCCTCACGCTATATCCCTTGAACGCCTATGAATCTGAGAAAAACACTCACCCTGATCCTCGCCTTTTCACTCCTGGTTGCCGGGTGCACACTGCTTGCAGGTTGCACCACGCCGGCACCCCAGGGACCGCCAGAGAAGGTGCTCCTTGCCACCACGACGAGCCTGTATGATACCGGGCTCCTCGATTACCTGAAACCCATGTACGAAGAGCAGTACAACGTCGAACTCCTCATAACCTCCCAGGGAACTGGGAAGGCGCTTGAGGTTGCCAGTAGGGGCGACGCTGATGTCCTCGCCGTCCACTCCCCTGCCCAGGAGATCGCCTACATGGAGTCCGGGAAGGGCCTGAACCGTCGCTGTTTCGCCTACAACTACTTCATCATTGTAGGACCGGAAAATGATCCTGCAGGGATCAAAGGAATGGAACCCGTGGCAGCTTTTAAGAAGCTCTCTACCCTGGGTAAGGCTGGAACCCCGGGAGTCCTGTTCGTATCCCGCGGTGATAACTCCGGAACTCATTCAAAGGAGAAGGAGATCTGGAAAGCTGCCGGTTACAACTATACTGCTGATATCCAGAACTCCGGCGCCTGGTACATCGAAGCCGGACGGGGCATGGGAGAGACACTCCAGCTCACCTCTGAGAAGGAGGCATATACCCTGACCGATGAGGGGACGTACCTGGCCTACAAGGGGAACCTCGACAGCGTGCCCGTCATTGAGGAAGGAGCCATCCTCCTGAATGTCTACAGCGTCCTTACGGTGTACAATGATCTCTTCACTCCCGAGGAGATCGCGAGGGCTAACACCTTCGTGGACTTCATGATCTCCCCGGCAGTCCAGGACGAGATCGCTAAATTTGGCATAGACAAGTATGGGAAGAACCTCTTCACACCGATGGAGGGTCAGTGCAGCCAGTTCAACTGTGTCTGCACCGGTCCGGCAACGGATATGACCCCGGCCACTGCGTGAATCGGGATCTCCTTTTTTTTATTTGAAACATACCCGTGGTTTTAATGTGAAAATCGCATTCGCGATTTTCATTCTGTATGCTTGCTTCACAACGTGAACCATGTAATTTTTTCATTCTGTATTCCCCTGTCCCGAAGTGAATCATGTGATCTCTTCCGGATACCCTCCCTGCGATACGTGTTGAGTTAAATTGATTAGCTTACTATTCACCAATAAAATCAACAGGATTTTAACATTCGATGACCTTCTCTCCCTACTGACCACCGGGCGCCTGCCCGGTTTCCCGAGAGAGGTGTTCCCTTCGTATGCGATTCAGAAAAGAGATCTGCTGCTTTCTGCTCCTGGTTGTGCTGGTAACCGGATTCTCCCTTGCAGCCACGACCGGGCTGCACATCGTGAGATATGGGAGTGATGGGACGACCATCCTGCAGGAGACCACGGTACCACACCAGTGGCTGGAAGAGAACCTCCCGGTCCAGGGTGATGGGCTCACCCACTACTACCACCAGGGACCAGTCTTCCTGGACCACCCGGACCCCGTGCAGCAGGCCCTGCTCCGCTGGAACCCGGGTGAAGATACGAACGTGCGGGAGAAAGACATGGGTGCCGTGAAGGGGACCGATCTCCGTGACATCTGCGAGCTGGTCGGCGGCATGACACCAGAGGACATCGTCAGGGTGCGAGCCGCAGACGGGTTCATGAAGGAGTTTGCATACCGGAATGTGTACGCTCCCCCCGCCCGACAGGGGCCTCTGGTCGTGACCTGGTACAAAGCGGATGAGGGGTATGTTCCCGGCTACCGCGACGGGATGCGGCTCGTCTTCTTCGCCGATACCAGCACGAACCCCTGGGGCATCCATGCATTCGGGGCATGGGACTGGCATGAATCCGCAGGTGAGGAGTTCTGGTACTACTACCGGCAGGGGGACCAGAGGTATCCCACCACGACCGGACTCTCTGTTATGCAGGTTTCAGAGATCCATATCATTCCCTCCGATCCGGCGACCCCTGCTCCCGGTCCTGATGAAGGCATAACGACGCCCCCGACCCGGAGTCCTCTCCCTGTCCTCCTCTTCCCTCTCTCGATAGCCGGTGGGCTTGCGATCATGGCACGAAGGAGGAGATCGGGGTGAGAAGCCTTCAGACAGATATGGGGGAGACTGGGGCAGCGATGGGGAGGCCGGTGCATCAGGCAGGCAGGCGGGGACAGGGGGGG
>LNQE01001253.1_pt1 | contig 11564 bp, 8 predicted proteins | sample 603111 | NCBI WGS metagenome assembly LNQE01 (sample SAMN04260313, study PRJNA301899) | hydrocarbon metagenome | isolation source: hydrocarbon-contaminated ditch | place: Germany: Bremen | collected 1998
CCCCCTCCCCTGTCCCCACCCCCATTGGGATGTCCCCCACGGTCCACTCTCCCGGGAGACCCGGGAGATACCGGACCCGGAGCGTCTGTACAGCGTCAAGAATTTTCATCGGTTGAGCTTGTTGCCTCTCCGGGGGTTTCATGGGCGATTCATTGGTTAAACCTGATACAGCGCCTCATGGGCGTTTCATCGACCGCACCCGTAGCCAACTGGCCTCGCACCCGGATCGCACGCCGACTGCGATGCATGCAGCTCCGGGCGAAGCCCCTCAGGAGGCATGCTGCCTGACGATCGCGATGATGTCCCAGGCCAGGGATTCGCTGTCCCGTTCCCTCCACATGCGGGTATTCAGCCGAAGCGAGCCTTCGACCTCCACCGGATCGCGTATATCCTGCACAAAGACGTCGACGATATCCGCATACGCGCAATATGCTCCCGAGGACGTCGGTTCGTAGCCTGCCGCCCGCATGAACGCCGCCCCGCAGCCTTCCTCCAAGGCGCCGTCCCGGAAGGGGGAGACGGCAATGACGAACCGATCCTCAAGCGCGTCGGCAACACCCCTGCACGCAAGGATCGGCAGTATGCCCCGTGCCGGGTTGTCCGGGCCGATGATGACGGCATCGCTCGCCAGGAGCGCCGCAAGGACGGCGTCGGTGGCGACCGCCTCCTCCCCGGATCGGAGGATCCGCCGGATCCCGGCGTCCCCGGCATACTCCGAGCAGTACACGGATACCGGCATGATGCCGTCGCCGGTCTCGACGGAGGTGGCGACCGCCGCATCCGTCATCGGCAGGATCGTTGCAGTGATCCCGAGGGCGTCACCCTGCACCCGGGCCGCTTCGGATATCGTCCTTCCCTGCCTGAGCATGTTCGCCCGGGCGATCTGGAAGGCGCGGGCGCGATCCCCGATGGGCGGCACCTCGCGCCCCCCGACCCTCTCCAGGTAACGGTGGGTCGCGAAGGTGTCGCCCCGGATCCCCTGCCACGCCCTGGTGTTCAGGATGCCCGCAAAGAGGAACATGAGCGTATCGAGCGTGGGCGAGAGGTGGTTGCCCGAGATCCAGCTGTCCTCCGCGGTGTTTGCGACGACCGCGATCTCGGGATCAAAGACGATCTGCCGGACACCCCGGAGAAGCCGCGGAGTCCCGGTTCCGCCAGCAAGGAAGGTGATCATGTCTAACTTTTTTTCTGTTTTATACGTGAAGAATTTTCACCTGCAGGCGAATCACCCTCCGGGTTTGCGTCCGCCACGCATGCATTGATACTATCCGGCATCCAGAGAGAACCCGCATCTCGGCGCTCACCTCATATCAGTCTCCACCGTATCCAGAAATGGTTGCAAAGGCGCGGCTCACTGCTGCACTCGATGCCTGCAGGCGGCCTCCCATGAGGATAGCCGCACCCAGAGGAACACCAGCAGAAAGGCCAATCGAGGAGGAGCGGGTGAGCCGGAGAGGGGATTCCACTATGTCAGCGCCCGTAGGGTGATATCGGCAGCCCGGTAGCACCATCGTTCCAGCGGGACAGATGCCGCGATGCGTTCGCCACAGCCGAGGCCACCCGGCGATTCGCAATTGATACTGCGTTTCGAGATATTGACATGCGGACAGCTCAAGGGGCAAGCAGGGAGGAAAGCCCCTCGTGATCAGCGCTGTCATTCCTGATAGAATCGCAGCTCAATAGACAGGAGCAGAGAAGAGGCAATCAAAACTCTTTTGTATGGTAAGCAAGATAGTGGAGCTGGTCAACTCTTGGCCTTTTTAAGCGAACTGCCATTGGTAGGAAATCAATCCGGATGTGATTGTGTGTTTTTGAAAAGAAGAAACGCCTTAGTGATCGTCGGACTTCTCTTCATGGCGACCATTCTGATGGCAGGATGTGTCGATGAAGAGCCGCGAGCGACGGTGAACATCGGCTACGTCGCATGGGACTGTGCAATCGCCAGCACCCATGTCACGAAAGAAGTCTTCGAGCAGGCAGGATATGATGTTACTCTGACGGCAGTAGACGCGGGTCCACTCTATGCTTCGCTATCCCGCGGGAGTGTTGACTTTACGACGGCAGCATGGCTCCCCCATATCCATGAACATTACTGGGAGGAGTATGGCGATCAGATAGACTATGTTACCGAGAACATTCCCGGTGACGGCCGACACGGCCTTGTCGTGCCCGCCTATGTGACCATCGACTCCATTGAGGAGATGAACGATGTCGCGGACCAGTTTGACGGCAAGATCATCGGCATCGAGCCCGGTGCCGGCGTCATGGCATGGACTGAGCACGCCATCGATGCGTACGGCCTCGACTACGAACTGGTAGCGAGCAGCGCTGCAGGCATGGCTGCCGAGCTCCGTTCCTCCATCAACAATGAGGAATGGATCGTGGTGACGGGATGGTCGCCGCACTGGAAGTTCGGCCGCTGGGATCTCAAGTTCCTCGATGATCCGAAGGGTGCTTACGGCGAAGCTGACGATATCGTGACCCTCGCACGGCTGGGCCTGGCGGAAGACGATCCGAAAGCCTACGGGATCCTTGAGCGGTTCCAGTGGACTGCCGAGGACATCGCCTCGGTGATGACCGACATCGAGAGCGGCATGCCGGAGGATGAAGCGGCGAAGAAGTGGGTTGATGCCAACCCCGAGAAGGTTGCCGCATGGATTGGAGAACAGTAGCGCTCATCTGGAGCGAAGTGGTAGATCAGAAAAACGTGGAGGAATACCCCTGATGACAGAGCATAAGGACTACACGAAGATCACGCAGGAATACTATGACGGTATAGCGCACGAAATGTATTTAGAATGCTGGGGAGGGGAAAACCACCACCTCGGCATTTTTAACGAGACGAATGATTTTTTTCAGGCAGGGCGCAAGGCCAACGAATACCTGTTGAGCTTCCTTGATACCAACCCGGGATGCAAGATCCTGGATCTTGGAAGCGGCCTCTGCGGGCTGCCCAGGTTCATTGCCCGGCGTACCGGCTGTCATGTAACGGCCCTGAACATCTCCCGGAGGGAGAATGCATATGCAGCGGCAAAGAACCGTGAGGAAGGGCTGGATCACCTCATCACTGTGGTGCAGGGAAGCTACAATAACATGTCCTTTGAGGACGGGGCGTTTGATATCCTGGTCAGCCAGGATGCGATGCTGCACAGTCCTGATAAGGAAGCGCTATTGAAAGGATGTGCCCGTGTCCTGAAAAAAGGGGGGCGGTTTGTCTTTTCCGATGTGTTACAGATGCCTTCGATGACGCCGGAGGAAGCAGAAGTGATCTATGAGAGGGTGAATGTACCCTATCTGGCAGCGTTTGACTTCTATGAAGAGCAGTTGCCTCGTGCGGGTTTTATTGTCGAGAATATCAGCGATTTAGGGAATGTCAACCTCGGGAAGTCATACCAGGCAGCGCATGATAACCTGATGAGAAAAAAGGAATACCTGATAGAAGAGAGAAATCTGCCAGAGGAATGGATTGATAATTATTTGATCAGTCTTCGTTTCTGGGTAGAGAAGGCCTTTGAAAACAAGCTGGGCTGGGGGCTCTTTGCTGCCAGACGACTTTAGTATCGTGCACCAGCCTTTCACAGACCCATCCGTCGCCATGGCATGAGTCCGGAGATGTCCCCGGCCTGCCTGATATGGCGATATCAACGACCTGCTTCACGAGGAGTCCAAAGGAGGTATTCCGGAGCGCGCCTCAAGGCTTCGAGGCAAAAATATTTTTTGTAGCCCGGAGGGCTACTTCTTCTCGGCTACATGGATTAAGAAGTCAGGTTCATAGGGTTCGAACTCTTCTTCAAAGTCACCGTATGTTCGTACTTCATCAAAGCCCGCCTCGAAGAGGTATCGGGTGAGGATATCCCTTCGAATGGGATGCAGGCTCAGGTAATACTTTTCGATCGCGCTAAATTTATACTCGATTTCAACGAGGTCATCCTGTATGGTTACGGGATGTATCTCAATTTCTTCGCCGCAATAGTAGTATTTATGCTTGCTGGTATATCCCTTATCCAGAATGGCGTCATAATTTCTCTGGTCAACGACAAATATGCCTCCACGGTGCAGCAACCGATATACTTCATTTATGGCTCTCTGGTAATACTCTCTGTAAAACAGATGGGTCAGGGCGTTTCCAAGACAGATAACGGCATCGTATCTCTCGTCGATATTCTTTGTCAGCGTGAGCCAATCAGCTTTCCCTATTTCCAGTTCGACATTGTGCTCTCCGGCGTTGGCTCTGGCCTGGGCCAGCATCTCGTCCGAACCGTCCGTTGCCTTTACATTGAAGCCCTCCTTGGCTAGATGAATAGCGTGAAAACCTGTGCCGCAGGCAATATCCAGCACGTCTATTACTCCGTAGTCCTTCAGAAGTGTTTCAAAAAATCCATCTTCGCTCTCTTTTCTCTTCTCCCAGTTTACAATCTCATCCCACCTTTCGGACAAACCCCTCGCATACTCTTCCCTAAATTTTTCTTTCAGGTTTTCTTCCTCACTACTAATAGTACCACCTCCATTCCAGGTTTGGATTCAGATTGGACCTGCTGCCAATCACTTTATTTTTATCACAGGAGACTCTCCGGGCAACTCTCGCCCTGGAATTCTTCCAGACTTTCTCTATTGTATATGCCCTTGATCAGGATCATGGGTGTGCCCGCATCCGCTGACCCGCTGACCAGGTCGGCAAGGCTTGCCAAAACGTCCCTCATGCATCGCGGCGTGGTGCCCTCGCAGGTGATGCAGTCGATCGCCCGTGTCCGCGCGGATTCCTCCCGGAGAAGCGCCGAAATCTCTTCCTCCGACCTGCCGGCCTCATGGTGCAGGTCGACCAGGTACTTCATCTTAAACCCCTCCCGGAGGCAGCCGTCGATGCCCGCCGTAGCCCCGAAGGCGGTTATCGGGTCGGCCAGTTCGTAAATGCCGCTGCCGGGGTCTTTATAAGCGCCGTCGCCGTAGATGAGAATTTCCACATGCTTCCCTGTCGCTTCCCGGATCTCCTCCTGGAGGCTGCAGGCGAAGACATCGGCAAGATACGGCGCCAGTTTCAGCCTGCTCCCGGAGGACATGTTGCTGCCTAAAAGCCCCCACTCCGAGGTCGGAGGAGAATCGCCCCGGTTGCAGAGATCCCGCAGGGTGTAGCAGTTGCCCACCACCCCGCTGACGACCGACCGGGTCCTCTCCCGGGTGTGGATGTCGGCGACGACCACCCCGTCAGGCTCAAAGTCGTCAATCCTCCGCGGATCGTTGCAGAGGAAGATCCGGGGTGCGGCCCCTGCCCGGCGGATGATCTCCTCATACAGGCCGATGTAATTCACGCCGGTCAGCGGATGGGTGTACTCCCGGTCAAGGTCGCCGGATGTGATCAGGCCGCCTGTTCTGGCCTCCAGTTCACAGGCCACTTCCGGCGGGATGATCTGGTTTCCCACCTCATCATGCGGGTAGGAGAACTGGACTGCCACCTGTCCCTCGGGTACGGCCCTGGCAATTCCCTCCATGATCAGAGAGAATCTGTTGCGGCTGGCGATGGGGAAGACCACGCCCACCGTGCTGTCCGGCTGGAGGGAGAGCGTTTCCCTGACGTCTTCTGCAACCACATCGGTACCGATGAAGTTATTCTGGGCACGCGCCACGATGGATTCAGTGATGGCCAGGACGTCGCAGTCTGCCAGCATATTGTCGCGGTCGAGCTTCGTGATCTCCTGAAGGAGCATCGTCTGGAGATCAGACCCCGGGACAATCACCCCCATCTTGATGCCAAAGGCGCAGGAGCCCACATAATCTGGTAAATTGAGTGTCATGGGAGTCTCCTCGCATGCCCTTACGTCATCAACGTCAAAATAACCTTCGAATAATGTTTATATACAAGATAATGTAAGTAGTAAAGCCGCGCTTATCTGCAGATCCGGCGGCGCAACAAACCCATTATAATCGATTTCTCCCGGTGCGGCTGCCACCCTTTCCTCATGGGCAGAGCGTCGCAGTTCTTCACGGAACCGTCCGTTTCGTATACGGCGAAGGGAATGAGGCTCGCCAGATCACCCTTTACGCCGTCGCCGGTCTCCTGCATCACTCCGCCCGGCAAGATGTCCTGGACCCACGAGGTCCTCCCGGTATGGACGGCGTCTCACCCTCCGTTGACAACAACAATACTGCATGGCGCGGGTTCAACCCGAACTGCGGCGATCGATGCATCGAGACGGGAGAGGAGGGATATGCCGGTGCGGGCTGGCCGAAGGGGCGACGCCATGAAGCCGCGGCGAGGATTTGTGGTCTGCAATCGCAGCAGTGAGTGGATTTTGCTCTATGGAGAACCAAAACAACCGATCACCTGCCGTGGCTGATCCGGCAGCTGGATTCGCATCCGAAGCGGGCGGCAAGAACTTCTTTGCGCGCTTTCCATCGGCGCGGGCGAACCATCGAGCGAACCAGTGGCAGGGGGAAAAGATCGGGTGAAAAAGGATGATGCCAAGATAGTTTTTGCCATCTGCCGGAAAGAAGCCCGGACCGGTCAGAAGGTCTTGAGCTCGCCTCTGATGACCCTCTCGGTGACGCTTCTTATATCGGCAAGCCGGTCATTCACGATCTCCTCGACGTCGCGGGAGATGGATGCAAAGCCCGCATTGTCTTCCGGAATGATCTGCACGCCTGCAACGAGCGGCTTATCGATCGGATGGCCGATCTGCGAGAGGAGACGGATGTACATCTCGGATATGCCGTCAACCTGTGCACAGGCCTCCTGTGCGATCTCGGTCGAAAGGAGGTTATAGATCTTGCCGATATGGTTTATCGGGTTCTTCCCGCTCGCTGCCTCCATGCTCATCGGCCGATTTGGCGTGATCAGCCCATTGATCCGGTTTCCCCGGCCAACGGACCCGTCGTCACCCATCTCGGCGGAGGTGCCGTTTACGGTCAGGAAGACGCTCTTGTTCTCGATATCGTCCGCTGTGTTCACCGCGACGGAGACCTTTCGCCGGGTATGCCGGCCGGCCACGGCCTGAAGTTGCTCCTTCATGATCTCGGTCATCTCGAGATACTCGTCGAAGGACGAGCAGTACCGATCGACCATAGCAGTGGCGACGGTAAACGTCATCGCATCGCCATCGCGAAGCCCCATAATCTTGACATCGTAGCCGATCATCGGATGCTTTGAACGGAGGACAGCGTTAAGCTCATGATCCATCGCAAGGACAATCTGCTCGACCTCAGAGAAGGGGGCATGGCCGACGCCAAACGAAGTGTCATTGGCGCGCGGTACCGAGTTTTCGCCGGATGTCCTGAAGACATCGCAGAGATCGGTCGACCCATCGCCCATTCTGCAATCAACAATGACATCCTGCTCCATATTCAGGGTCGGAAGCGTCTCTGCGAGATACTTTCGGGCCGCTGCGACCGCTACTGCATCGGTCGGGATTACATGCCCATTGAAGCGCTTCGTCGCTCTGCCCGTCAGAAGGAAGTAGATCGGACGGACGATCTCCCCGCCTCCAAACGCAGGGAGGGATGCTCCTGCAACGACCTCACCCTGATCGGTGTTGTGGTGGAGGATGGCGCCACATTGCTCCTCATACTCCCGGCAGAGCGCCCTGCTGATCGCCTCCGCCACACCGTCGGCGAGACTGTCGGGATGCCCGATGCCCTTGCGCTCAACCAGTTCGATCTCCTGCTCATCTATCGGCATCTGCCTCAAAGGCTTCACTTTAATATTTCGCTTCATCAAAAATCCTCTCTTAAATACGTTCAGTACGTAAAAAAGACTGGTATTTACTTAATATTTGCCCATTGAACGACTCTGTTGAAGATCTCACCTGCGCTCCATGACGCCTCTTTTCGCGGTCCTTCTTCCGGGCTGTGGAGGATGTGTGTACTCGACCTCCGCTGCTCAATCTCATACGTTCTGGCTTTCAGGCTTCTCCGGGTGCTCTCCTGAATGCAGATATCGTTGCTGGCGGCACACGGCCTCCAATCGCCTCTCACTTGTTCATAAAAAAGGTAGTGGACGGTCAGGATAGACCGGTTATGTCCCGACATCCCATGATGATATATATTCAGCCTGTTCTCGGGTAAGGGTATCGATGCTGCATCCGAGGGATTCCAGCTTCATCCGCGCAATCTGCTCGTCGATCGCTCTCGGAACGTTATGAACGCCGGGGGCGAGATCGCTGCCGTGTTGGGCCATATACTCTGTCGAGAGAGCCTGAACGGCAAACGATAGATCCATCACCTCGATCGGGTGGCCCATGCCTTTTGGTGTCGCCAGATTGACAAGGCGTCCTTCGGCAAGGAGATGAATTGTCCTGTCCCCGAAGGCGTACGAGTCGATCCCGTCACGCCGCCGGATGGCATCGGCATTCGCCTCAAGCCAGTCGACATCTATCTCGACATTGAAATGACCGGCATTGCAGAGTATCGCCCCATCCCGCATCAGCGAGAAATCTTCGGCGGGGAGCACACCGATGTTGCCGGTCGTCGTGACGAAGACCTCGCCGATCGGTGCCGCCTCATGCATCGCCATGACTTCAAACCCGTCGAAATGGGCCTGCAGGGCGCGGCGGGGATCCACCTCGGTGACGATCACCCGTGCACCGAGCGACCGCGCCTTCGTCGCCAGACCCCTGCCACAGTAGCCGTATCCTGCGACGACGATCCGCTTTCCTGCGATCAGGATGTTCGTCGTCGCCATGATTGCGGTGAGCGCACTCTCTCCTGTGCCGTGGACGTTGTCGAAGAAGTGCTTCATCGGCGTGTCGTTGACCGCGATGACCGGGAAGAGGAGTTTGCCCTCCGCCTCCATCGCTTTCAAGCGGTGAATGCCGGTCGTCGTCTCCTCACACCCGCCAATGACTGAGGGGAGGATCTCGCGCCGTCCGGTATGGAGGTGGTGGATCAGATCCATCCCGTCATCGATGGTGATCGAGGGACGCGCATCAAGGACCTGATCGATGGCAGCATAGTACTCATCATGGGAACATGCGCGTTTTGCAAAACAATGGATTCCGGATGCCCTGAGTGCATCTGCAACATCATCCTGGGTTGAGAGGGGATTGCAGCCGGTAATATGCACCTCAGCGCCACCGGCAGCAAGTGTCCGGGTGAGGACTGCAGTCTTTGCCTCGACATGGAGCGCCATCCCGATCACCATCCCTTCCAGCGGCTGCTCTTGAATAAACCGTTCCCTGATCATCCCGAGAACCGGCATATACTGTTCCGCCCAGCGGATCTTCTCTTCACCAGTCTGCATAGTCTCTTCACCTATCTTCACAGATTGGACACGCGCCACCATAAAATTCCCGAAAGAACACGGACGCTTGATAAAACGAGAATGCAATAACAGAAGATGCAAATCAGGAAAGGCGCCTGGCTCTTCAAGAGCCGGATCGGCATACGCATTCGGAGCCCTTCCCCGGACCGGCACGAGGCCCGGCGTCCGGGGGGAAAGGATGGCATCCTTTCCCGGGCTGCAGAGCGGTTGTGCGTGCGATCACGAAAAGTACGTCAGATACCGTTCTTCCATCTGTTCCCAGGAGGGAAGGTTCGTCTGGCAGCCGGGCTGCTCAATCACAAAAGACGCACAGATCGTCCCGACACGGCAACAATCAGGCAATGGCCGTCCTTTCTGGTACGCCGTCAGGAACCCGGCACGGTATGCGTCACCGGCACCGGTCGGATCCAGGAGTTTTACCGGGACTGCCGGGATATCCGTCACTCTGGTGTCCTCATAGAGCCTGCTCCCCTCTCCTCCCCTCGTAAAGACCGCAACCGGAACCCGCGCTGCCAGCTCCGCTTCGGTATGACCGAGCGCCCTGCCCATGAACTCCGCCTCATACCTGTTGGCAAAGAGGATATCGATTGAGTCCAGGAGGCGTTCGAACTGTTCGGCGCTATACTTATGGATATCCTGACCGGGATCAAAGGAGGAGAACCGGGCACGTTCCGCCGCCAGCACATTGTAAGACGGATCGGCTGTTGCCATATGAACGCGATCAAAGGACGGAGGATCGGCCTTCGCAAAGGCACGGGAGGCTCCCCATTCGAAGAAGGTGATCTGATCCTCGGCTTCATCCGTAAACATGCAGGCTCTCGGCGTGCTGCTCTCCTTCTCAACGTAGAAAAACCGTCCGACCCGGTGCAGAGCAAGCCATTGGTCGTACCCCGATCCGTCAAAATCTCCCCCGACCCCGGTGACAAGGGTCGCCTCCCCCCCGAGGGCGGCGATCCCGACGGCAATGTTTGCAGCCCCGCCGCCGTAGAAGATCTGGTGATCCAGGATCTCGATTGATGTATTCCTCTCCGGGAGGTGGGAGACACGGAAGATATGGTCGGTCGCCATATGGCCGACGATATGGATCATATGCGCACGTCCATGAGTTTTTGCAGGTGTTTTCTAAGTGCTTTGCCGGTGACGGGCCTTGCGATCCGTGCCGCATGCCCGGGTCGTTCTTCCTTGAAGATAGGCTTCTCCCTCGAGATCCTGGTACAGGTATGGGATTCTTCACCCAAAAAAAGCCTTCTCTGACAGAACAACCTTCCAGAGGGGAATATTCTCATTCGATCGCAAGCGCTTCATCAAAACACCCGGCGAGAGCAGATGCCGCTCTGCAGGGATCAGGCTGCATTCGCCTGCTCAGGCAAGACATACCCGCCTGAGCAGTATTGCAGGCGGGATTGAGGTAGGCAGGAGTTGAACCCTGCATCTCCGGCTCAGGAACGAAGAGTCTTCCTTGCCCGATTAAGAAGAAGGCAGCATAAGTGATTAATGCTCAGTAGACACAGACATTAATTGAATCCGATGAAGATCATCAAGGATCCGGTGCACGGCTACGTGGAGGTGGATGCCGCGGCACGCAGGCTGCTCGACTCGCCGCACGTGCAGCGCCTCCGGCACATCGCCCAGCTCGGGTTTGCGAACCTGGTCTACCCCGGCGCAAACCACACCCGCTTTGAGCATTCGCTCGGGACGATGCACCTTGCCGGCCTGATCTGCCGTCAGCTCGGCCTTGACCCGGAGGAGAGCAGGCTGGTCGGCACGGCCGCCCTCCTCCACGATATCGGCCACGGACCGTTCTCGCACGTTTCAGAGCCGATCATGCGGGAGCTTGCCGGCAGAAACCATTACGAGCTCGAGGATCTGGTCTGCGATGGGCCGACGGCCACCCTCCTCGATCAGGTCGGAGTCGACACCGGCGACGTCTGCGCCGTCATCACCGGGGGCCACCACCTCTCCTCCATCATCCACGGCAGCCTGGATGCCGACCGGATGGACTATCTGATGCGCGACGCACACTATACCGGCGTGCCGTACGGCACGGTCGACGCCCACCGCCTGATCCGGAGCACGATCCTCACCGACGGCGGCATCGCGCTCGACGAGGGCGGGATCAACGCGGCGGAGTCGCTGCTCATCGCCCGGACGCTGATGCGGCCTGCGGTCTACTTCCACCACGTCAGCCGGATTGCCAGCAGCATGATCGTCCACGCGATGCTCGAACACCTCCGGCACGGGGGCGGGGCGGGCGTTGCCGGGATGATGCGCATGGACGACGCCGCCTGCATGCAGCACCTCCTCTCCTCACCGT
>LNQE01000325.1_pt1 | contig 11407 bp, 9 predicted proteins | sample 603111 | NCBI WGS metagenome assembly LNQE01 (sample SAMN04260313, study PRJNA301899) | hydrocarbon metagenome | isolation source: hydrocarbon-contaminated ditch | place: Germany: Bremen | collected 1998
TCGGCGTGAGCAACCTGCGGCGCCGAAAGATCCGCACCACCCTGACCTGCCTGACCCTGGTCATCCTGACCTTCACCATCATGAGCTTCACCGCCGTGAAAAGCACCCGCCAGGAAGGTGCGGTGAAATATCGCGACGACGCCCCGTATCAGGGCGCGCTGATCAAAAACATCGGGTGGCGCAGCCTGCCGCCCGAGGCCCTGGCCGCCGTGGGCGACATGTTTGTGGGCGGGGAGAGCGTGTTGCCCTTGTCGTGGTACGAGCTTTCCGACAAAACCCAGCCGGGGATGACAGAAGTGGTCTCCGCTACGGGCCAGGTCACGGCCCAGGGGGTCATGGGGCTGGCGACGGGATCTGGCGAGGCCGCGCGCATGGGCCGCATCCTGTCGGGGGGCAGATGGTTCGAGCCGGGAGAGCGCATGGCCGTGATCCTGCCCGAGGAGTTCGCCAGACGCCTGGGGGTGGTTCCCCTGGCCCCGGGGCGGGACATGGTGCGTCTTTTCGGCATGGATTTCCGGGTGGTGGGCGTCTTCGGGCACAACGTCCTGGACGAGGCCGCGGACCTCGACGGCGAGCCGCCCACTCCGGTGGTCTTCCCCAGCGAGGCGGCCATGGAGGCCACCGAAGCCGAGAAGGAGGCCATGGAATCCGGCGAGGACGTGCGGTCTATGCAAAGCCGCTACCAGCATGTGGACGGCGACCTGACGGTGATCATCCCCCATGACGTACTGATGGGACTCGGCGGAGCCCTCAAATCCATCGCCGTCTCCCAGATCGGGGAGCCCGGCTCCCCCGAAGCCGCCGATGCCCGGGCCCTGGCCTCCACATTGGCCGAGCGCTTCGGCCTGGCCATCTACGCCGGGGAGCAGGGGGGCACCTTCGTCTACCATTCCTCGGATACGTTAAGCTATGCCGGGGTGCCCAACATCATCATCCCCCTGGTCATCTCCGTGTGCATCGTGCTCAACACCATGATCGGCAGCGTCTATGAGCGCAAACGGGAGATCGGGGTGTATACGGCCGTGGGCCTGGCCCCAACCCACGTCTCCTTTCTTTTCATCGCCGAGGCCCTGGCCTTTGCGGTCATCAGCGCCGTATTGGGATATCTTTTGGCCCAGACGGCGGCGGGGCTTTTGTCCGGCACCTCCCTGTGGGCCGGGATGACCGCCAACTATTCCTCCCTGGCCGGTGTGGCGGCCATGCTTCTGGTCATCGCCGTGGTCCTGCTGTCGGTCATCTATCCCTCCAAGGTGGCCGGGGAGATCGCCATCCCCGACGTCAACCGCTCCTGGACCCTGCCCGAGGCCGAGGGCGGCGTGATTTCCGTCAACCTGCCGTTTCTCATGCGCATCCGGGAGCAGGAATACGCCGGGGGATTTTTGTACGACTATTACAAGTCCCACCAGGACATTTCCCACGGCCTTTTTTCCACCGACGACGTCAAGTTTGCCTTCGAATGCCCCTGGGAGGCTCCGGATAAGGGACCGCATCCCGGAGAGATCGACACGGCGTTTCTCGAACTGCGCTCCTGCTTCCGGCTCACGGCCATGGTCTGGCTGGCCCCCTTCGATTTCGGCATCAAGGAGCGCGTGGACATCCTGTTTTTGCCGGATATGAAAAATCCCGGGTTCATGGAGATACGGGTGACCCTGGCTCGGGTGGCCGGGGAAGCGGGCATGTGGAAGCGCCTGAACAAGGGCTTTTTGGATAATCTGCGCAAACAGCTGCTGGTGTGGCGTTCCCTGGATCCCGAAAACCAGGTGGCCTACGAGGAACAGATCATCGCCGGATTTGCCGAACAGAAAGCGAGGGGCGGATGATGCCGCACACAGTCAGGACGCGCGCCGGGCGGCATGAGTGCCGCGTCCACGGACGCCTTGGGGCCCCAAACCGGGCCGACACCCTGGGAGAGAGGGCATGATCCGGGCGCGAAGCGTGGTCCTGGGCATCGTCATGGGCCTTCTCGTCTGCGCCGTGACCCCGGTCAACAACATGTACATGGCGGCCACGCCGCTTGGCGGCGGGCATTTTCCCCTGGCCCCGTTTTTCATCCTGCTTCTGGTCACCTTGCTCGCGGCCCTGGTTTCGCGGCTGTTTTTCCGGAAAAATCCGGTTCTCACGGGCATCGAACTCCTCGTGTCCTGGGGGTTCATGGTCGTGGTTTCGGGCGTGGCCTTCACCGGCCTGGCCCGGACGTTTTTCATCAACATCACGGCCCCGGCCCATTTCGCCACCGTGGGCAACCGCTGGAAGGACGTGCTGGCCCCTCTGGTTCCCAAGGACTGGTCACCCGTGGACCCGGCCGCCGTGGACTTCCTGTACAACGGCCTGGAGGGCGGCTACCGCCTGGGCTGGTTCGAGGTGCTCGGGCGCATCCCGTGGTCGGCCTGGATGGTTCCCTTGGCCACCTGGGCCGTGTTCATCCTGTTGTGCTATCTGGTCATGGTCTGTCTGGTGAACCTCTTTTCCCGGCAGTGGGTGGCCAACGAGCGGATGAATTTTCCGCTTTTGCGCGTGCCCACGCTCATGACCGAGGCCTACGACGAAGGCCGCCCCTTCGCCTTTTTCACGGACCGGTTCCTGCTTGTGGGCCTTCTGGTGCCGGTTTTCTTGCACACCTTAAACGGCATCGGGTTTTACGATCCGGCCGTGCCCCAGTTTCCCACGCTGTTTCTTTTGGGGCCCTATTTCCCCCAGACCGGGTTCTTTTCCGGGTTCAGCAAGCTGCGCATCTATTTCTATCCGGCCTTCATCGGGTTCGCCTACCTGACGGCCCGGCAGATTTCCCTAAGTTTCTGGGTGTTTTACCTCCTGGGCGGCCTGTTGTTCGGCTTTTTCGAGGTCATCGGCTACCAGATTCCCTCGTCCGCCCTGGGGGTGACCTTCGGCCCGACCCTGACCCGGCCCGAGGAAACCCAGATGGTCGGGGCCTACGGCGTCTTTTTCCTGTTCATCGTCTGGCTGGCCCGGCAGCACCTGTTCGCTGCCGCCAGGGATGCCCTGACCTTCCGCCGCACCGCGGCCGCTGAGAGCGAGTGGATCTCGGCCGCAGTGTCCTTCTGGGGCGTTGTGGCCGGTCTTGGGCTCCTGGTGGCCTGGTGCATGTATTTCGGCATGCCGGTCGTCCCGGCGATGCTGCTTCTGGGCATCTTCTTCGTGATCATGCTGGTGGCCACCCGGATCATCTGCCAGGGCGGCCTGGCCTATTTCACCCTGACCGCCGCGCCCACGGACGGCCTTCTGGCCTTTTTCGGATCGGGTTTTTTCTCCAACATCGGGCTGATGATGGCGGCGGTCATGCAGAAGGTGCTGTTCGTTGATCTGCGCGAATCGCTGATGCCCTCGTTGATGCACTTTTCCAAGATCGGCGAAAACGTGCGCCAAAAGCGCCTGCTCGTGGCCGGGCTCGGCGTGGCCCTGGTCCTGGCCGTGGCCGTGTCGTTTGCGGCCATGCTGGCCCTGTGCCACAAGTACGGCCTGCGTGATCTCCAGGTGGACTGGGAGACCCAGACCACGGTCGGGGTGTACGAGAACGTGCAACGCCTCCTCGACGCCCCGGCCGGTCCCAATGAATGGATCATCGGGTTCGCCCTGGCCGGCGCGGTGATTATGTTCCTGCTGGTGATCTGCTACCAGCGTTTCTACTGGTGGCCCATCCATCCCATCGGCTACCTGACCATGTACAGTTCGGCCATGCGCATTCTCTGGTTCAGTTTCCTCATCGGCTGGATGTGCAACCAGCTCACCCTGCGTTACGGCGGCGTGGCGCTCTTCCGGCGGGTGCGGATGCTTTTTGTGGGGCTGATCATCGGCGATCTGCTCATGGGCGGCATCTATGCCGTCATAGGCATCTATGCCGGGCAGAGCTATCTGGTGTTGCCCAACTAACGTCGACGCACGACCGGCACCAAAGACGGAGCCCTGATGTATCAGGACAAGGAACTGCAAGAATATCGCGATCTCCTGCCGCAGCCCAAGCATTTCGAGGAGGGCTTCGACTGGAAGACCATTGTCGGCGCGGTGTTCATCGGCTTTCTCATGATGCCCGGCAGCATGTACCTGCAGCTGGTCATCGGCACGGGCATCGGCCCGGCCGCGCGCTGGGTGACCATCATCCTCTTCGCGGAAATCGCCAAGCGGGCCTACACCGAGCTCAAGCAGCAGGAAATCTTCCTTTTGTACTATATGGCCGGGGCGGCCATGGCCTCGCCGTTCTCGGGCCTTTTGTGGAACCAGTACCTGATCCAGTCCGACGCGGCCAAGATGCTGGGATTGACGGAGTTCATCCCCACCTGGGTGGCCCCGGCCGCAGGGTCGGAATCCCTGTTGCAACGCACATTCCTGCACCGCGACTGGCTCATTCCCATCCTGCTTCTGGTGGGCTCCCAGATCGTGCAGCGGGTGGATCATTTCGGCCTGGGCTACGCCCTGTACCGCATCACCTCCGATGTGGAGAAGTTGCCTTTCCCCATGGCCCCGGTGGGGGCCCTGGGCACCATGGCCCTGGCCGAATCCACCGAGGACAAGAAAACCGGCTGGAAATGGCGGGTTTTTTCCATCGGCGGCATGATCGGGCTGGTTTTCGGGGCCGTGTACGTGCTTTTTCCCGTGGTTTCCGGGCTGATCTTCACCGAGCCCATCCGCATCATCCCCATCCCCTGGGCGGACTTCACGCGCAGCACGGAAAAATGGCTTCCGGCCGTGGCCACGGGCATCCAGTTCGACCTGGGGCTGATGTTCACGGGCATGGTGCTGCCGTTTTGGGCGGTCATCGGCGGCCTCATCGGCCTGTTGATCACCGTGGTGGCCAACCCCATCCTTTTCGAGCACGGCATCCTGCACCGCTGGCGCTACGGCATGGGCACCGTGGACACGGTGTTCGCCAACAACTTCGACTTCTACATGAGCTTCGGCATCGGCCTGGGCCTGGCCATCGGTATCATCGGCGTGTGGCAGGTGGCCAAATCCTTCGGCAAAGGGGCGAGCGGAGTGGGCTACCGGGCGCTTTTCACCAGCAACAAGGCCCGGGGCGACATCAATTTCTGGGTGTCCGTGGCCATCTACGTGGTGTCCACCCTGTCCTACATCACCATCTGCGTATGGCTGGTGCCGAATTTCCCGTGGATATTCTTCATCCTCTACGGCTTCGTCTACACCCCGGTCATCTCCTACATCACGGCCCGCATGGAGGGCATCGCCGGGCAGTTCGTGAGCCTCCCCCTGGTGCGGGAGGCCAGCTTCATCGCCGGAGCCCGGTTTTTCGGCTACCAGGGCATCGAGATCTGGTACGCCCCCATCCCCATCCACAATTACGGCAAGGCCACGGTGGATTTCCGGGAGATCGAGCTGACCGGCACCAGCCTGCGGGGCATCATCAAGGCCGAGATCGTGGTTTTTCCGGTGGTCATGGTGGCCAGCCTGTTTTTCTCCCAGTTCATCTGGCAACTGGCCCCCATCCCCTCGTCCTCCTATCCCTACGCCCAGGAACTCTGGCACTTGCAGGCCCTGAACACCCTGCTCATGCAAACCTCCACCCTTGAAGGAAATTCCCTGTTTTTCCAGGCGCTCAGCGGCTGGTACGTCTCGGCGGGGATGCTTTTGGGGTTGATCACGTATTTTCTTTTAAGCGTTTTCGGGCTGCCGGTGCTCCTGGTCTACGGCATCGTGCGGGGACTGGGGCAGAGCACGCCCCACGGCCTCATCCTCGAGGTGGTGGGGGCGCTTGTCGGCCGCTACTACTTCCTCAAACGCTACGGGGCCATGTGGCGGCAGTACGCGCCGGTGCTTTTGGCCGGTTTTGCCTGCGGCATGGGGCTCATGGGCATGTTCTCCATGGGCGCGACCCTGATCATGAAGTCCCTGGGACGGCTGGCGTACTGAAAAAACGCCACGGGGATGGCCGCGCCGTCTCCCCGGCGCGAGGAGATGCCCGTTCTCGCGAAGCAGTGCCGGTGCCTCCCGGGCGCCTGTGATTTTTTCCTTGACCATGACGTTTGGGACGTCTATGTAACCACGTTCCGCACCGTCTGGCCGGGAGGGCTTTTCCGGGTGGCCGCTTTCAGGAAAAAGGCACCTCTCCCAAGGGCTTGACATCCCCAGGATGCGACTTACTCGTTAAACGCCGCCGCCTTTCATGCGGTATCCCTCATCCTCATTCGATCCCCTTCGAGGAGGCTCCATGGCTCGAATCACCGTCGAAGACTGCCTGCAAAAAATCAACAACCGGTTTCTCATCGTCCAGATGGCCATCAAGCGGGTAAAGCAGTACCGCGAAGGCTACACCCCCCTCGTAGAGTGCAAGAACAAGGAAGTGGTCACGGCCTTGCGGGAAATCGCCGCGGGCGAGGTGCTGCCTTCCGAGTCCATCGAGGAAGCTGGCATCCATGTCGAATCCTAACGCTTTGAAGTAGCACCATGTCCCAGACCGACTATTACGAGATTTTGGGCGTCGGGCGCGAGGCGGGCGAGGATGAGATAAAAAAGGCCTACCGCCAGATGGCCTTCAAGTATCATCCCGACCGCAACCCGGACGATCCCGAAGCCGAGTCTAAGTTCAAGGAGGCCGCCGAGGCCTACGAGGTGCTGCGCGATCCCGAGACCCGGGCGCGCTATGACCGCTTCGGCAAGGAAGGCCTCGGAGGGGCCGGCTTCGGCGGGTTTTCCTCCACGGACGACGTCTTCAGCACCTTTTCCGACATCTTCGGGGAGTTTTTCGGCTTCGGCGGGGGCCGGACCGGGCGGGGCCCCAGGCCCCAGGCCGGGTCCGACCTGCGCTACGACCTGACCGTGGCCTTTCGCGACGCCGCCTCGGGCACGGAAGTCACCCTGAAGATTCCCAAGGAAGTGCCCTGTGGGGAATGCGGCGGCAGCGGCGCCGCGCCCGGCACCCGGCCCGAGACCTGCCGCCAGTGCGGCGGAGCGGGGCAGATCCACCAGAGCCAGGGATTTTTCCGCATCGCCGTGCCATGCCCCGTATGCCGGGGCCAGGGCACGGTCATCGCCACCCCGTGCGCCGCCTGCCGGGGCCGGGGCGTCGTCCACGAAATCAAGGAAATCAGCGTCAAAGTGCCCGCCGGGGTGGACAACGGCATGCGCCTGAGGCTGCGCGGCGAGGGCGAACCCGGCAAAAACGGCGGGCCTCCCGGCGACCTGTACGTGATCATCCGGGTCGAGCCGGACAAGGTCTTCGAGCGCCAGGGCCAGGATCTCATCTATTCCACGGAGATCGGCTTCGTGCAGGCGGCCCTGGGCGACAAGATCGAGGTGCCCACCCTTGAGGGCACGGAGAGCATGGAGATTCCGCGCGGTACCCAGAGCGGCAAGGTGTTCGCCTTGCGCGGCCTGGGCCTGCCGCATCCCGGCGGCCGGGACCGGGGCGACCTCCTGGTCCAGGTCACGGTGACCATCCCGAAAAACGTGACCAAGAAACAGGAAGAGCTTTTGCGCGAGTTTCAGAAGCTGGAAGAGCAAAAGCCCATGAAAAAGGTCAAGGATTTCTTCAAAAAGGCCAAGGAGGCCATGGGGAACTGACCATGAAAACGTTCGTACGCGCCTTTTTTCTCGCCGCCTGCCTGTGCCTGGCCCTGCCTTTTGCGGGCCAAGCCACCCCGGACCAGGATTTCGCCGACGCCCTGGCCGCCATAGACCAGGGAAATTTTCCCAAGGCCACGGAATTTCTCACCAAGATTCTCTCCGCTTCGGAAGGCATCGACAAGATGAACCTGATGAGCGCCTACAACGTACGCGCCCTGTGCTATTCCCAGATGGACCAGTACGACAAGGCCCTGGCCGATTTCGAGAAGGCCCTGGCCATCGACCCCCAAAATGCCGAGATCCTGGGCAACCGGGCCTTCGTGTATCAGGCCATGGGCAACCTGGAGAAGGCCAAGGCCGACGCCAAGGCCGCCAAGCGCATCGACTACAAAGTCAAGGTTCCGGAGTTTTAGGCCGCATGTCCGGCGACCTCTCCCATATTGACGCACAGGGCCGGGCCCGCATGGTGGACGTGGGCGGCAAGGCCGCCACCAGGCGCATTGCCGTGGCCGGAGCCCGGGTGCTCCTGTCGGCCACGACCCTGGCCCTGCTTCAGGAGGCGGCCCTGCCCAAGGGCGACGCCCTGGCCACGGCCAAGATCGCCGGAATCCTGGCCGCCAAGCGGACCTTCGAGCTGATCCCCCTGTGCCATCCGTTGCCCTTGTCCTTCGCCGACGTGCGCTTCACGGTGGATGCGGCGGCATGCGCCGTGCTTATTGAGGCCGAGGCCCGCACCGACGCCCCCACGGGCGTGGAGATGGAGGCCCTGACCGCCGCCTCCGTGGCGGCGCTGACCCTGTACGACATGTGCAAGGCCGTGCAGAAGGACATCGAGATCACGGCCGTGCGGCTTCTCTTTAAAAGCGGCGGCAAGTCCGGGACGTTCGTGTCCCCGCTGTGGCCCGAAGACCGTCCCCATCCGGCCTGAACCGGCCTGATCCGGCCATCCCCGAAACAAACGAACGCCGCGCCAGGGAACTCCCGGACGCGGCGTTTTTCGTGTGTCCGTGCACCAGAAAGTCAGGCCGTGTCTACCACACCGAGCGGACCTTGATGCCCTTTTGGGAAAGGTGTTCCTTGATGCCCGGCAGGGTGTATTCCCCGTAGTGGACGATGGAGGCGATGAGCGCCGCCGAGGCCTTGCCCTGGGTCAGGGCGTCAGCCATGTGGCCGGGGTTGCCGGCCCCCCCCGAGGCGATGACCGGAATGCCCACGTTTTCTGAGATAAGCCGGGTCAGGGTCAGCTCGTAGCCGTCCTTGGTGCCGTCGGCGTCGATGGAATTGAGGCAGATTTCCCCGGCGCCCAGGGCCTCCACGGTCCTGGCCCAGTCCAGGGCGCACAGGCCCATGGCCTTGCGGCCGCCGTGGATGACCACCTCGTAGCCCGAGGGGATGGCCTCGGTGACTGCCACCTTTTTCACGTCCATGCCCACCACCACGCACTGGGAGCCGAAGGCCTGGGCGCCCTGGCTGATGATGTCCGGGTTTTTCACGGCTGCGGAATTGACCGAGATCTTCTCCGCCCCGGCCAGGAGCACGGCCCGCATGTCCTCCACCGTGGAAATGCCGCCGCCCACGGAGAAGGGGATGAAAATCTGGGCGGCCACCCGTTCCACCACGTCGAGCATGATGCCCCGGCCCTCGGAGGAGGCGGTGATGTCGTAGAAAACGATCTCGTCCGCGCCCTGTTCGTAATACATGCGGGCCGTCTCCACGGGATCGCCGATGTCCACGTTGCCCGCGAACTTCACGCCCTTGGTGAGCTTGCCGTTTCGCACGTCCAGGCAGGGAATGACGCGTTTACTGAGCATGGGCGGCCTCCCGGCAGTAGGCGTTGAAATTGGCCAGAAGCCTCAGGCCTGGCCGGCCGCTTTTTTCCGGGTGGAACTGCACGGCCCACAGCCCGGGCCGGCCGTGCACCGAGCAGAAATCGATGCCGTAGAAGGTCTCGGCCAGGACGAATTCCGGGGCGGGCACGGGGTAGTAGCTGTGCACGAAATAAAATTCCGCCTCGGGTTCGATCCCCTGCAGGATCTCGCATTCCCGGACGGCCTTGACGCGGTTCCAGCCCATGTGCGGCACGCGGATGGGGGAGCCGTCCTCCTCGGTCAGGGACCGGTTGAACATGGCGCATTCGCCGGACACGATCCCCAAGGCCTTGGTGTCGTTTTCCGGGCTGTAGTCGAGAAGGATCTGGCAGCCTACGCAAATGCCCAAAAGCGGCTTCCCGGCGTCCACCTGGGCCTTGATGACCGCATCCAGCCCGGTCTGGGTGAGTTCGTCCATGGCCTGCCCGGCCGCGCCCACGCCGGGGAAGATGATGCCCGAGGCAGCGGCGATGACGGCGGGATCGGAGGTGATGCGGCAGGGGATGCCGAGATGGTCCAGGGCCCGGCGGACGCTGGTCTGGTTTCCGGCCTTGTAGTCGAGGATGGCGAGCATGGTGACCTCCCGTGGCCGGGGGGAGTAGTCGAAAAATCACCGCGATGCAAGGCGCTCGCCGCATCCGGCGGGAAAAAAACGCCGCACCTTGCCAAACCGCCTGCGAACGTCCATAACCGGTTCACAGAGCACGAAAAAATGCGTGGAGGCGGCTATGCACATCGTCACCGGCGGGGCGGGATTCATCGGCAGCGCCATCGTGTGGAAACTAAACCGGATGGGGATCGACGACATCCTGGTCGTGGACGACCTGGGCCATGACGACAAGTTCAAGAATCTCGTGGGCCTTGCCTTTGCCGACTATCTGCACAAGGACGACTTTCTCCACCGCATCGAGGCCCACACCGACCCCTTCAATCCGACGGCCCTGGTGCACATGGGGGCCAATTCCTCTACCACCGAGACCGACGCCGAGCTGCTCATGCGCGTCAACTACCACTATTCCAAATCCGTGTGCCAGTACGCTACAAGCCGCGACGCCCGGTTCATCCACGCCTCCAGCGCCGCCACCTACGGCGACGGCTCGCGCGGCTTCGACGACGATCCCGCCGCCCTGGACACCCTTTGCCCCCTGAACATGTACGCCCTGACCAAGCACCTCTTCGACCTGTGGCTCAGGCGGCACGGACTTCTTTCCCGGGTGGCCAGCCTCAAGTTCTTCAACGTGTTCGGCCCCAACGAATACCACAAGGGGGAGATGCGCAGCGTGGTCTGCAAGGCCTTCGAAAAGATTCGCGACACCGGGCGGCTTGCGCTTTTCAAGTCCGACCGCCAGGACTATCCCGACGGCGGCCAGATGCGCGATTTCGTGTGGGTCAAGGACTGCGCCGAGGTGGTCTGGTGGCTTCTGGAGAATCCCCACGCCGGGGGCATCCTCAACGTGGGCACGGGAACGGCCCGGACCTGGAACGACCTGGCCCGGGCGGTTTTTGCGGCTATGGGCCGGGAACCGGCCATCGACTACGTGGAAATGCCCGGAAAGCTGCGCGGCAAATACCAGTACTTCACAGAGGCCAAAATGGAGCGCCTGCGCGCCGCCGGATACCAGACTCCCATGACCTCGCTGGAAGACGCCGTGGCCGACTACGTGACCGGCTACCTGACCACGGACCACCCCTATCTGGGGGCTACTTCTTGCGCTTGAAAAGCCGCTCCAGCTCATGCTCCGTGAACCGCACGGCCACCGGCCGGCCGTGGGGGCAGTAGTCCCGCTCGGGGCATTCCCGCCACATGGACAGCAGGGTCAGGGCCTCGTCCGGGGCCAGCCGCGTCCCGGACTTGATGGCCGCCTTGCAGGACAGAAGCGTCCACAGATCTTCGATTTTTTTTGCCTGCCCGGACAGGGCCGCCCGCAGGTAGTCCCCAGCCTCAGCCACGGTCAGGGATGGCGGCAGGCCCTTGATCGCCAGCACCCCGGAAGCGGCGCGCTCCA
>LNQE01001810.1_pt1 | contig 11386 bp, 11 predicted proteins | sample 603111 | NCBI WGS metagenome assembly LNQE01 (sample SAMN04260313, study PRJNA301899) | hydrocarbon metagenome | isolation source: hydrocarbon-contaminated ditch | place: Germany: Bremen | collected 1998
CATATCCAGCGATGAGGGGAGAGCACTCTTCCACAGCCTCGCAAAACACCTCCCGTCTGTCTCAGTCTATCCCGGGGTCAGCTACCGGAACCTCCTGGTTGTGCACGGGGGGCGGGGTGCCCTGACCGTCCCTCCCCACGATATTGTCGGGGAGGAGATCGCCCCCTCCCTCCCTTCCGGGGATGACGCCCCGGAACTCCTTGCCTGTATGGCGACGAGCAGGGAGGTTTTTTCCAGCCATCCGGTCAACCAGGCACGGGTTCTCCGGGGACAGGCACCGGCGACCCAGATCTGGCCATGGAGCGGGGGGAAAACCCCTGCGCTGCCCCCGTTTTCTGAACGGTTCGGCCTGAAGGGGGGGGTTATCTCTGCAGTTGACCTCCTGCAGGGCATTGCCCGGTGCGCCCGGATGGAAGTGATACGAGTCCCGGGCGCAACCGGTTACCTGGACACCGATTACCAGGCAAAGGCCCGGTATGCACTGGATGCGCTGGAGCACCTTGATTTCGTATACGTGCATGTCGAGGCCCCTGACGAGGCGGGGCACCTTGGCAGCGCGTCCGAGAAGGTGCTGGCGATCGAGCGCCTGGATGGGCTGGTGGGGACGATCCTCGATGCGTTCTCCGGCGTGCTAGCCATCCTTCCGGACCACCCCACCCCGATACGGATAAAGACCCACACGGGAGACCCGGTCCCGTTTGCCATCCTCGGAAAAGGGCGTGATACGAGCAGGTCATACTCTGAACGCGAAGGAGCGCGGGGGATGTATGGTACGATTGATGCCACGGACTTCCTCCCGCTGCTCTTCGCAGAACCCGGCCGTTCCAGGGTATCATAAACCATATCAGACCCGCTGGAGAATATGATCCCATGGGCAGCCGGAAGACCCTCACTATCGGGGTCACCATCAACCTTGACCACTACGAGAACCTGCGTCTCGAAGTGAGTGGTGAGGTGGACTCTGCAGAAGACGCGGGAGAACTCGCGCAGTTCCTCGAAAGCATCCTCGCTCAATTCGGGAGGGGTGATCCGGTCACCGCAGAACGGGTGGACAGTTACCGGAGACGCGTGCTCCCCGGACTGCCGCGGGAAGCCGGGCCAGGCACGCAGGGTACAGATGCAATGCACCCGCCGGCACCAGACATTCCGGGAGAGTCGGGGGCCCCCTCGCCGGCCACCACCATTGCCGCAGATTATCCTCAGGCGTCGCTGGCACCCCCCGCAACGGAGATCAATCCTGCAGATGAGGCGATCCAGGAGATCCCGGTCATCGCAGAACCGGCTCCGGCCTCCCTGTCATCCCCTGCCAGGGATCCCCCTCATACGGGGAGTAATGCCGTGCCAGCCCCGGCCTGTGAATCGTGCCGTGCACCGGTGAGTGCAGCAGAACAGAAGATGAGCAGGCTCTTCACCGGCAAGACCCTGTGCAGGGCATGTATGAAGAACCTGTAGCGTTCACCTGAGTGATACAGACGATGAAAAAAAATCTTCTTATGTGGGACGAGACGCTCTTTCGCGACCCCGAGGTCTTTGAGATCGATTACGTGCCCGAGCAGTTCAACCACCGCGAGGCCCAGATGCGGGAACTGGCATTCCAGATCCAGCCCGGCCTTCGCGGGGGGCGCCCCCTCAATACCATCTGCCGGGGCCTGCCGGGAACCGGGAAGACCACCAGCGTCCGGAAACTTTTCGGGGAGATAGAGGAGAATACCAAAAAACTTGTTCCCATCTACATCAACTGCCAGATCGATAATACAAAATTTGCCATATTCTCGCAGATCTACCGGAGACTGTCCGGGCACCTCCCTCCCGCGTCCGGGACATCGTTCAAGCAGGTCTTCGATGCGATTGCCCGGCTTATCCTGAAGGATGAGACCGTTCTCCTGGTGGCGCTTGACGATGCCAACTATCTCCTGTACGAGAACGAGATGAACCGGGTCCTGTACTCGCTCCTCCGATCCTACGAGGCGTATCCCGGGACCCGTATCGGGGTGATCGTGATCATCAGCGACATGGACGTGGACCTCGCGTCAGCGGTCGATGCGCGGGTCTCTTCTGTCTTTCGCCCCGGAGAGATCTACTTCCCGCCCTACGGCGGCGAGGAGATCAGGGAGATCATGAGGGAGCGGGTGATGCAGGGGTTGTATCCCGGGTGCCTCCCCGAGGAGATGTTCTCACTCGTGGTCGGACAGACGCAGAGATCAGGAGATCTCCGGGTAGGTATCGACCTCATGAAACGGGCCGCACTGAATGCAGAACGACGGGCAAGCCGTGCGATTGAACGGGAGGATATCTGCAGGGCCTACGATATCTCAAAGTACCTGCACCTCGCTTTCTCGGTCAGGGCACTCAAGGAGGAGGAGAAGAGGGTATTGCGGGCCCTGGCAGACCACAGCACGGGAGATACCGAGATGAATGCCGGCGAGGTGTATAAAGCCGTGAAGGCATCCCTGCAGATCGGGTACACCCGGTATTACGAGATCATCAAGAAATTTGATGCCATGCGGCTCATCAACCTCCAGTACCGGGACGGAAAAGGCAGGACCCGGGTGATAAGTCTCCGCTATGATCCCCGGAGAATCGCTGAGTATCTCGGATGATGCTTTCGTACAGGACAGATCATTTGAAAAATCTTATCACCATGGCAGCCATCTCTTATTGGTAAAGGGGGTATGTACGTGCTCAGTGTAAATGAACTGGCTCTTGAAATTTTTGAAAACCTGGCAGAATATGCCGAGGAATTCAATGCTGCCTACCATGAACTGGATAATGGTGCACGGATAGTAGACTGCGGTGTAAGCACACGAGGAGGTTACGCTGCAGGGAGGGCTTTCACCGAGATCTGCATGGGCGGTCTCGGCGAAGTGAACTTCCGGATGGGCCACATCAGGGAGTTCCCGGTCCCGTTCATCGATGTCTTCACCGATTATCCTGCGATATCCTGCCTTGGTGCCCAGAAGGCAGGATGGACCGTCAAGCACAATAATTATTTTGCGATGGGGAGCGGCCCGGCCCGGGCGCTCTCGCTCAAGCCCAAGCACACCTATGAGGTTATCGAGTACGAGGACGATTTTGATTCGGCAATCATCGCGCTTGAGAGCGATCACCTCCCGAATGGCGGGGTGATGGAGAAGATAGCAGAGGAGGCCCAGGTCGATGTGGCAAACATGTGTGCCGTCGTAGCTCCAACAGCATCCATTGTCGGTTCCATCCAGGTGGCAGGACGGTGTGTCGAGACGGCCGTCTACAAGTTAAACGAGCTCGGGTTTGATACGAAAAAGATCGTGGCCGGGTTCGGCACAGCCCCGATTCCACCGGTGAAGAAGGATGCAACACGGGCCATGGGAACGACCAATGACGCCACGATCTACCATGGCCGGATCATGCTCACCATGAAGGCTCCGGAAATAAAGGAGTATCTCGAAAAGATACCGAGCAACAAGTCCAAGGGGTATGGAAAGCCGTTCTATGAAATCTTCAAGGAAGCCCAGTTCGACTTTTACAAGATTGATACGTCGCTCTTCTCCCCTGCTGAAGTGGTTATCAACGAGCTCAGCGAGGGTGTGGTCTACCACTGCGGTGCGGTAAATCCTGATGTCACCCTGAAATCCTTTGGTCTTCTCTGACCAGATCGCACCCCACATTTTCTCGTGTATGCCGAATGGTCCCCCTGCCAGGAAGCGGGATGCCTGGGATGCAGGATACGTGAAGAGCGGGAGGAAGTATGGCGGGGCACCCCGTCAACTCCCGGACCTGGCCACGGGAGCCCGGGTGCTCGAAGCCGGGTGCGGGGATGGGAAATCACTCACCGCTATGGCAGGCAGGGGATGGGATATCACTGCCATCGATTCCTCACGGCAGGCGCTGCGGATCTGTCTGAAAACACCCGGCCTCAGCCGGGCAGCATACCTCCAGGCTGATGCCACTGCTCTGCCCTTCTCGAGCGGGACCTTTGATGCAGTCTTCCTCACCCATCTTCTCGGTCATGCCATGAGCCCGGAACGCTCCTGCATGGCAACAGAAGGTTCCCGTGTGCTCCGAACGGGGGGGAGGCTCTTTCTCAGGGTTTTTTCTTCCCGGGACTTCCGGGCTGGAACAGGACTGCTCGCCGAACCTGATACCTGTCTGCGGGGCGATGGGATCCTCACGCATTACTTCACGAGGGAAGAGGTTCGAACGCTCTTCCCGGGGCTTTCCCTCGTCATCCTCGAAGCACAGGAATGGACCATGCGGGTCCGGGGAGAGCAGCTCCTCAGGTCAGAGATCGTGGCAGAGTTCATGAAATGAACCGGAAGTCACGATGGAGGAAAATCAGGCCTGAACGGTCTTTCCTCCCCTCCGGTCCAGGGAGATGAACAGGGGAAAACTGTCTGCCAACGCCCGGATCCCGCATCGCGCAAAAGACTGTCCTGAAACCAAGCGGCACTCCGTCGTATCGTTCCACCCCCTGTGCTGGTTTCGGGTGAAGGATTTCAATCACCCATTCCAGAAGACAGAATCGGAGAATTCGGAAGATGTGTGTCAACAATTTTAATACCCCCACCATCGAATCTGTATAGTCTCTGCGGGCTCGTGGTCTAGCTGGTTATGACGTCGCCCTTACACGGCGGAGGTCAGGAGTTCGAATCTCCTCGGGCCCATCCCATTCCGCAAGCACTGCTGATAAACCGGGAGCTCCGCTGTCCCGGCCCCCTGATGGGTGCGGCACCCCCCCATTTTTTCCTTGAAAAGAGATCCTGTTTTATGCGTTCTTCTTTCAATCCGACAAATCCTGAAGGTACAGGGTGAGATTGGAGCACAGGTTCGGGGAATTGAAAAAACGATGTATACCCGGTATTTTAGCAAAATAATCTCAAATTTCATTTAATAGTTTTCAGGTTGAATGGAGGGTCGATTCACGCAAAGAAGTGTGATCTGGCTGACGCCACCAAAAATATCCATAGAAATGGAGAATTTAACCAATTAATTTATATAGAAGAAAATAAAATCCATTTTTCGGTGCACCGATTCCGCGGGCGAAGCCGGCCTGAAAAAGCACTAAACAATCAAGGTGGCATCAATATTGACAGTACTCCAGGCATAGCAATGACGGGGCGGTTGTTCGGTACACCAATGTGAGATACAACACGCATGTCAAAAATGTATCGGATCGTATCGGGCATCATTGCCCGCTCACGACAACTTTTTTTCGGGCTTTCCTGAATTAAAAATGAAAACGGCAGTATTCCGGCTCATGATGGGTGATAAGCGCCACATCCGGAAAAGAGGTAGTTTCCAGGCTTTTCTGCAGATGCCAGGACTCATGACAGTACGGACTCCTCCAGTATTCTCCCGGATATCAACCGGTTCTGGTATCTGGGGCAGTCCATGCCGATGCGCTCCCATTCATGCGGTTTTGTTCTCAATTCCGACGAGAGTTACCGTGAAGACAAGGTCCTTTCCCGCGAGCGGGTGGTTCTCATCGACCGTGATCGTTTGATCGGTAATATTGGTAAACCGCAGGTACCCGATCTCCCCATCTGGCATCACCCATAACGCAACAGGGCCGATGACAGGATACTCGATAACATCCAGGGAGTTGTTGTTCTGGAGTTCTTCCAGGTACCGGGTAACCGTTCCGCGGTCCATGACATTGACCATATCCTCGCGGTACATGCCGTATCCTTTGTCGGGCGGAACCGTAACCGTGCGGGTCTGGCCAGGGGTCATCCCGATGACCATCTCATGCAAGCCCTGTATCACATTCCCGGATCCGACCGTGAACGTCAGGGGCGTACCATTCAGGTTGCTTTCAAACACGGTTCCATCGGTAAATGATGTCGCATAAAAGACCTGGATCGTGTCACCAGTCATCACTCCCGCCTGTTGCGGAGAAGTACAGCCTGCTGCAAACAGCAGGGCACAGCAGATCACGAATATGGATACTGGCCATGTACCTGGGATCCTGTATCCCATAAGAGATTTTTCCCGGTTCATTGTACAATATCACTCCCAAACAGGTATAAGGTCTGCTGTGATGCTCTGTACCCCTGTTTCCGGAATGCGCCAGGAATCCGGATTTGATACCATGAGCCTCTTTCAGACACGGAAATGTCCTCATCAAATCATTTTTATTGCCTTGAACGCGAACTAAAGTGATAGTTCGGTGTATGCAAATGACAGATGAAGGATACAGGGAAGCCGAGGTTGCCGGCAGAAAGGTCAAATGGGATCCGGAACAGCTGCGAAGGATAAAGGAGCACCCGTGTTTTTCTGAGCAGGCATGCCATGCGTTCGGGAGGGCCCACGTCCCGGTCGCCCCGAAATGTAATATCCAGTGCAACTACTGCATCCGGGACTTTGACTGCGTCAACGAGAGCAGACCGGGTGTCACGACGAAGGTGCTGGACCCTGATGAAGCCATCGAGATGGTCCGTAAGGCGATGGAGAAATTCAACTACATCAAGGTCATTGGTATCGCCGGGCCGGGGGAACCGCTCGCGAACGAGGGGACATTTGAGACCCTGAAACGGCTCAAGAAGGAATTCCCGAACGTTATCAAATGCCTCAGTACAAACGGCCTCCTCCTCCCCGACAAGATCGACCTGCTCCAGGAATACGATGTGGGCAATATCACCGTCACGTTAAATGCCATCGACCCGGAGATCGGTGCAAAGATTTACCAGTTCATCGATTATCAAGGAAAGCGGTATACTGGTGTGGAAGGTGCCACGATACTCCTCCGAAACCAGCTGAAGGGGATCGAGATGGCGGTGGAGCGGCACATGATCGTCAAGGTCAATACGGTGTATATCCCGGGCATCAACGAAGACCATATTCCTGCCATCGCAAAAAAAGTTGGCGAGATGGGGGTCTATAACTTCAACCTCATCCCGCTGATCGCCCAGTACAAGTTCGCCGACATCACCCCACCCACACCCGAGATGAAGCGGAAGATGCAGGACGAGTGTGCCCAGTATGTGAAGCAGATGCGCCACTGCCAGCGCTGCCGGTCGGATGCTATCGGGCGTCTCGGGCACGATGTACAGTCCTGTATCTACAATGAATAACCCTTTTTATTGATATTTCGTGGTTCTGTGAGGTTGGGGGGCTATCACAAACGGTCATGGTAGAGGAGAAGATTGCCGGTGTGTTCCCCCAGCCCTCCCCTAAACGGCACTGACCAGGCACATCATGGCAGCAGCCGGTCGTGATCTCCGGTGCGGGGGATTCCGGCCAGCATTCCCCTCAGGGGAAACAGGAAAAGATCCTTTCAAAACGCAAATCCCGCCATTCCCTCGGGCAGAATGAAATTATCGGTGTTTCAGAGGTATCCGGATGCAGGTACTGATCCGCCGGCAGGAAGCCCTGTTCTGAATTGACCACCGGGGAGGGGGCGCCCGGATGGTCGCCCGGGAGTCGAGCGGCGCAGTCCTTGCGGTATTTTCAGGGTTGGCGGCGTTCGTCCCGGGGGGTGGAGGGGGCACAAGCCCCTCCGTTGTTTGCCTGGAGAGGGATACTCCCCCCACAGGATAACGAACAGCGGAAAAAAAACCTTTTCAGACCGGTTCATCCTGTCATACCCTGGCCAGACAGGCTGAATATGCATTTATCCGGATCAGAAAGGAATAGTGGCGATCATGACGAAGTGTCCTGTATAAGTGCCGGAAAGGATGTCAACCGGGTCATCCTCAACAAAGAACTCCATACCTGCCGTGCCTGCGGGTACGACCGGGGGTTCCCTACCTCTCTCGTCCGCATCCACGCAGGCCATCCCCCTGCACGGGTCATCCTCATCTGCCCGGAGTGTGGCGCACACTCTGGTGTCCGGTGGATCATTGACCTTACCTGACGAGACAGGAACCGTTCCAGGAGCAGGGGCGATTCTCAGGAGAGTGGAGCATGCACCCCAAGCAGTTCGTCGAGCCGGGTTAGTACCGGGACCAGAACATCGGGGATCCCTTCTGTCTCGGTTGCTATCGCTATTCCCTCATAGGTGATCGTATACTGGAAGTAATCAGCACCGGGTGCCGGCGCTTCGTATGACGGGTCGAGCGAGGGGAAATCTGCAGCGATCAGGAGGGCCCGAAGCTCGCGAAGCTCATCAGGAGGGAGGGTAAATTCCCCGGCAACCTGCCTCCTGCTGTAGACTGCCTGTCCGTTGTCAAAGATCACCAGCTTGTCATCGAAAGCTGCGATTCCCCCGGTCCGGGAATACTGGACCACGATCTCAGGGGGCTGGTACGGCGTGTCGGGTCCAAATGTCGGTGAGGTGCATCCTGCAGTAAGCAGGGAGGCAACCATGATGAGTACTACCCCTGCTGCCACCAGGAACCTGCTGCGGGACACGCCCCTCATACCCATAACGCTCCTTACCTTCCCCTGCACAGAGTGTTCTCCATCTCATTTTGCATGTACGGGCATATATGACTATTCCAGGGAGATTGCCCCAAATGACAGGCGCGATGCCGTTTTGTCCCTGCACAGCAGGGCAGGAAAGAAGAGAATGCGGATTTCGGGCAAAACCGACAGGAAGCAACGAGACAGGGAGAGGACTGGTGCCCTGCAGGGAGCGGAAGGATTCCCGCGATCCCTTCCCCGCTATCCGCACCATGCCTCCCGCTACGGGGGGGTAGCAGGGCCGAAGATATCCTGAAATGAGGAGCGAGGAGCTGGTTGCCTGATTATACCTGGAGGATATCCTCCTTCTCCCCTTTCACACCCTTACGGGCCGGTGTGATGGACTCGATTGAGCTGATAAGTACCTCCACTTTCTCGTTGTTGAAGATCTCCCTGAATGCATGCAGGTCAGCCGCTCCCATGATCATGATCCCTTTCTTCTTCATCGGTGTGCCTTTCTCCGTGAGCGGGTTTATCTCGATGGCGAGTGATGCAGATCGTGATTTCGTCTGCGGCAACTTCAGGATGGTTACGCCCCGGATCGAGGTCATCTTCCGCTCCCAGTCCTCCCCATTCTCGAGGAAGGTACGCAGCGTTTCGGTCAGTTCCATACCAGAACTTCGTTGGCTGGAACTTAAAAGGGTACGGGTGCAGTGTGAAAGAGGGGGAACTATCCAGGACCGGTTGTCTCCGGTTTCAATGAGGTCAGACGAGTGCTCCAGCTATCGGGATTCAGGGGTATGATCACTGCAGGATAGTCTCATGATCGCAGATCTGCCCGGTTCCCTGTGGAGATTGTGCGATCCCGGATCCGCATTCCAAGGACTCTTACCCGGGAAACGCTATACCCTGAGGTAGCATGCAGAGGATTATACTCCCGGACGAGACCGCATTCTCGCTCGACCAGTCCCTCCGGTGCGGACAGGTTTTCCGGTGGGAAAAGACCGGGGACTGGTGGGAAGGAGTGGTAGAACGGGAGGCGATACGCATCCGGCAACAGGGAAGACGTCTCACCTTCGAGGGCACAACCCCGGAGCGCGTGCGGGACTACTTCCAGCTGGATCTCGATCTTGGGCCCATCCTCCGTTCAATCGACCGTGATTCGGTCATTCGCGGGGCCATAGCTGCCTGCAGTGGACTCCGCCTCATAAAACAGTCCCCCTGGGAGTGCCTGGCGTCCTATATCTGCGCGACCTATGCCAATATCCCGGGCATTAAAAAGAAAATTGCTCTTCTTGCAGAAAATTTCGGTGATCCCATCTCCCATCGTTCCGGCCGGAACAGGTACGCATTTCCCCCAGTTGAGCGAATCGCCGGATCAGATCTCTGCGATATATCCGCCTGCCGTCTCGGTTATCGGGCATCCTACCTGTGCGCTACCGCACAGGCCATCTCCCGGGACCAGGGGTGGATACAACGGGTCGATACGCTTGATTATGCACATGCACGCCGGGATCTCATGTGCCTGGCAGGTGTGGGACCAAAGGTTGCCGATTGTGTCCTCCTCTTTGCATTCCAGAAATACGAAGCATTTCCGGTCGATGTCTGGATAGCACGGATCATGCAGCGTTTCTATGGCGCTCCCGTAAAGGGGAACTATGAACAGACAGGCAACCTGGGACGCCGGTATTTCGGGCAGTATGCCGGCTATGCACAGGAATACCTGTTCAGTGACCGTGAACGGATCCTCTCCCTGAAGGAGACCGCCTGAGTCCCGGGTCTGGCTCCGGCCCAACACCTTCATGAGAATCTATCCCCCGTGTTCCTGGCTGTTCGCTCTTCCTGAAAAGTTTGTGCGACTTCCCCGGGATCACCGTATACAGGAGTTTTACCCTGCTGCCCCCGCTCCAACAATTACTCCCGAATGGATTTCTACCGGTCCGGGGCTCCTCCCTGTTTCCTCTGGTATCCGGTCACATCCGACTTCAGGATACCCCGGGGGATGGCGGGCCCGGCCTCCAGCGCCCCTCACCCGGGTTTCCGGAATGTGAATCGCGGGAAAAGAGGGAGTCAATTTCTTTATTTTTTTCTGCTCCTGCTCGAGGTATGGCAGCGAACCCGACCTAGGTCCCTTCGGTCCAGCTTCCCAGGTAGTGTTCCTGTTCCAGGGTGAGCGCATCGATTGCGATACCGAGAGCGCGGAGCTTTATCCGGGCGACCTCTTCATCGATCGTCTCGGGAACAGCGTAGACCCCGGGGGATAGTCCGCGGCCATGCCGCGCGATATGGAGTGCACAGAGTGCCTGGAGTGCAAAGCTCAGGTCCATCACCTCTACAGGATGACCCATCCCTTTCGGGATGGCAAGGTTCACGAGCCTTCCCTCTGCAAGCACATGCACCATCTTTTTCCCAAGCGTGTAGCTGTCGATACCATCCCTGCGTTCGATCCGGGTCGCATGGTCTTCCAGCCACTTCACGTCAATTTCCACGTTGAAATGCCCGGCATTGGCAAGGATCACCCCGTCGCGCATCGCGGGAAAATGGCGGCTGGTGATGACCGAGGTATTCCCGGTCGTGGTGATGAAGATCTCGCCGGCCGCTGCTGCTTCGTCCATGGGCATGACCAGGAACCCGTCCATGTACGCCTCAAGGGCACGGCGCGAGTCGATCTCGGTCACCACCACCCGGGCTCCGAGCCCGTGGAGCTTGCGGGCAAGGCCCCGCCCGCAGAACCCGTACCCTGCAACCACGACGCATTTACCCGCGATCAGGACATTGGTGGTCACCATGATCGCAGTGAGCGCACTCTCCCCGGTCCCATGGACATTGTCAAAGAACCGTTTCATCGGGGTATCGTTGACCGCAATGACCGGGAAGCGGAGCTGGTGCTCGTTTGCCATCGCACGCAGCCGGTGCACCCCGGTCGTTGTCTCCTCACACCCGCCGATAACGGTCGGGATGAGCTCGGTCTTCTTCGTGTGAATACGGTGGATGAGGTCCATCCCGTCATCAATGGTGATGCTGGGGCGTGCATCGAGGACACGGTCGATTGCCTGGTAGTATTCTT
>LNQE01000476.1_pt1 | contig 11373 bp, 6 predicted proteins | sample 603111 | NCBI WGS metagenome assembly LNQE01 (sample SAMN04260313, study PRJNA301899) | hydrocarbon metagenome | isolation source: hydrocarbon-contaminated ditch | place: Germany: Bremen | collected 1998
GTTTTTACTTTTATAAGCAACGTATGATATAAAAACCACACCTACAACAAATGAAGCAAAAACTAACAATGCGGAATATACAATTGTACTTAAAGTCACAACAAAAGACCCCTTGTATTTTTTTATTACAAATATAGCAATTAGTATATGCTATACAATGAGGTGCATCACATAGTTTATTTATTTACTAAAATCTTCTATATTTCCTTTGGAGACACGGTTTAACAAACCAGGGTAATGAACTTAGGTGAGCATTACCCGTCTCCTTATTGATTGGATAAGTTTTTAGAAGAATTGGTTAACTATTGATTTTCTTTTCAAAGTGCTGATAATCTTTTCGGGATTTCCAATCGCCGCCCCACTCCCATCCTCGTTTCTTGAATGCTTCTACAACAACAGATTCAGGAGTGATTGTACCAGCTGCTTTTTTATTATACTTTGCACCCTTGGGCTGTATTTTTTTTCCGGCGATGTAAGGATTTTGTTTGGGATTAATATCAACGGCAATTCCGTAAGAATGATTTGAGAGTTTATCTGTTCCATGAATAACCCTATAATTAAATCCCGAAGAATTATTGTCATTCATAGAAGATTCATCATCCCAATTATATTGTACAACCGGAATAACTTTTTCGATAGGAAATCTTTTTGCTAATAGTTCGTCGAAAATTTCTTTTAACTCGGCAGAAAGTTTTTTGTGAATAACTATTTGACCCTTATGAATTTTATTGTCGAAAGAGACATACATAACATTAATTAAGGTAAGATTCTTTCTGATTTCAAGAGGAAAATCGAGATTCTCCACTGCTTCGTCAAATGACATATCGGAATCGACTATTATGCTGCTGTATTCCTGCATAAAATTTCTTGTGTTAATTAGAAATAAAAGCGTTGCTAAAAAAATTATCTTGTGTACCAAACTCATTGATAAATATATGGCTTTTTCACTAAACAAAGGTGATATAAATATTATCGCATTTCAATTTTAACTAAATTAATATTAGTTTTATTTCACTACAAAAAGAGAGTTATGGCTTCTTCACACATATTAAGTAAATCTACATTTCTAAAAGGACTTCAGTGCGATAAGCATCTTTATCTTTACAAAAATAATAAAGAATTACTTGACCCATTAAGTGAAATGCAGCAGGCAATTTTTTCGCGAGGAACCGATGTTGGTAAACTTGCGCAACAACTTTTCCCGGGTGGAATTGATGCATCACCTCCATCACTCACTAAATTTGATGAGTCCATAAAATTAACACATGAATTGATAAAAAGGGGTGAGCAAGTTATTTATGAAGCATCATTTATGTTTGAGCAAGTTTTAGCTGCGGCTGATATTGTTGTTAAAAAAGATGATGGATGGAAAGTTTTCGAAGTAAAAAGTTCAACCTCAGTAAACGAAGTTCATATAAATGATGCTGCGGTTCAATATTGGATTGTTAGTAATCTTGGTTACAACGTAAAAGATATTTCAATCGTTTATATCAACAATCAATATACGCGCAAAGGTGAACTTGATCTTAATTCACTATTCAGTATTGAGTCAGTTTTAAAACTTGTGTTGGAAAAGCAAAAGTTTGTTACGGAAGAAGTTGTCCGTCAAAAAAGAGTTCTTTATAAAAAAAGTATTCCTAAAGTTGATATTGGTATGCACTGCACCGATCCTTATCCTTGCGGATTTATTGGCTATTGCTGGAAACATATTCCCGAAAACTCTGTGTTTGATATTTCCGGGATGCAATTACGAAAGAAAATTGAACTGTACGAAAAAGGAATAATCAAGCTAAGCGATATTCCTAATGATTTTGGACTTAACAAAAATCAGCAGCTTCAAATTGACGGCGTGATGAATAATAAAAAGATGGTAGATAAAGAGGCTATTAAAGAATTCTTAAGTACACTAAGTTATCCAATGTACTTTGTTGATTTCGAATCGTTTCAACCGCCGGTTCCGTTATACGATAATTCAAAACCGTATCAGCAAATTCCGTTTCAATATTCCGTTCATTATAAAAAATCTGCCGATTCCGAATTACAGCATTTTGAATTTATTGCCGAACCGGATACTGATCCGAGAATTCCTTTTATCGAAAATCTTCTCAAAGTTTTAGGTGATAAAGGAGATATAATTGTTTACAACAAATCTTTTGAAATAACACGATTGAAAGAAATACAACGCGATCTTCCAAAGTATGCTAAGCAAATTGAAAAACTTTTCGATCGAGTTAAAGATTTGATGCTGCCTTTCCAAAAGAAATATTATTATTTGCCCGAGATGAAAGGGTCTTATTCAATTAAATATGTACTCCCCGCACTTGTACCGGAATTAAATTATAATAATATGGCAATTGCCGATGGAGGAACCGCATCCCTAGCTTATGAAAGTCTGCTTACATTGGATGATTTTATAAAAATTGACGAGATCAAAAAACACCTCTTAGAATATTGTAAATTGGATACTCTTGCTATGGTTAGGATTTTGGAAAAGTTAGGAGAATTGATATAAATTATTAAAAATAACAAATTGCTATTTAGTCTATCAAGATTTATAATCTCTCAGTAGCTGCTTACTTTAACATTTACATTCGTTTCCCTTCCCCTATCATCCATACAAGTTATTTTTATATTTCCTTCGGATATGTGGAGAAAGGTTTTCTCTTCGGGAGATGATTTTTTATAAAACTTATCATTCACAAACCAATAATGTGTTTTTACATTTGCGTTGGATGCAGCTTGTAATAATATTTCTTCTTCGTTTCCTTTTTCAACAAAGTATTCAAACTCTGATGAGGGAGAAATTATAACCGGTCCTTCGGAAGTAAATCTTGCACTGCAACCGGGGTTATGTTTCGGCGGACGTTTTACTTTTATATTATTTCTATTCTGCCATAGCGTTAGCTCCGGATCATAAAAAGGATAGGCAGCTTTCTTGTATTCTTTCGGTAAGCATTCAGGACAGTATTCAATCGTTTCATCTTCATTAATAAATAATTCCTTGTATAGATCGCACTGTTTTTGCGGTGAATGATTTTCTATAAAGTAATCATCAATAATATTTGTGCATTGTTTTGAAGGAATAAAACCGGTTTCAGCACAGACTTTTCTGACTTTTAAGTTTTTGGGAAAGCCAAACCACTTTTGATATGAATCGTAGTCAATTGAATTAAACAATTCGAATAAAAGCGGTACAGCCATTTCGGCACCTGAAAGATGCGGCGATCCTTTGCCGTCAAAATTCCCCATCCATACTCCAATTGTATAATTTGGATTGAATCCAACCGCCCAGGCATCCCTCTTGCCGTATGATGTTCCGGTTTTCCAAGCAACACGCGGTAATTTTGTTGTGAATAAAAACTCGGCTGGAAAATCGGGTCTTTCATTTTTCATTAATATTCTTCCGATTATATAAGCGGATTCTTCAGTAAATATTTTTCTTCCGTTATTTTTCTCTTCTTCATTAACATAATTTAATTGATACAATTTTCCATTCTGTGAAAAGGTTGTAAATAGTTTTGTCAATTCTTCCAAAGTTACACCGCAGCCGCCGAGTATGAGTGATAATCCTAATTTGTTTTTGGATTTTGCAATTGTTTCAAATCCACTGCGTTCAAATAAATTTATCATATTATTCAAACCGGTTTGGCGCATTAATCTAACAGCTGGAACGTTTAATGAATTTGCAAGAGCAAACTCTGTCGTTACATCCCCGTAAAATTTTAGATCATAATTTTCAGGTTCGTATCCGCCGAAGTCAGTTGGAATATCAAGTAGTCTCATTTGAGGTGTTAATAAACCATTATCAAATGCGTAAGCGTACAAAGCAGGTTTTAATGCCGAGCCGGGAGAACGTACCGATGTAATTCCGTTTACTTGTCCGGATATTTTATCATCAAAAAAATCAACCGAGCCGCAGTAAGCGCGTACACTGTTATTTTTATTGTCGATTATCAAAACTGCGCCGTTAGTTACACCTTTTCCTTTAACTCTATCAACATATTTTTTGAGAAGCGTTTCTGAAACTGATTGATAGTTCAAATCAAGTGATGATTTTATTTGATCATTTCTATATCGTCTTGATAGATAATTTGAAAAGTGCGGAGCTAAGTTAGGTACTTGATATCTTGCCGCAATTACCGGTTCATCTTTTGCATCAAAAAGAATTTGTTTATCGAATACTTCATCTTGAATAAAGCGGTCAATCCATTCATCCCTTTTTTGAATTGCAGGCGCGGGATCAATATCTAATCTAAGTTTATTTGGATTATTCGGGATCACAGTTAATAAAGTTGATTGCGACAGACTAAGTTTATCCGGCGGTCTATTAAAATAAATATAGGATGCCGACTTAACTCCTTCAATATTTCCCCCGAAAGGAAGATGACTTAAATATATTTCGAGTATTTCATCTTTGCTGTAATGAAATTCAAGTTGAACAGCACGTAGCATTTCCAATATTTTATTTATGTAAGTTCTTTCAGCCGGTTCAAGCAAACGGGCTGTCTGCATAGTAATTGTTGATGCACCCGAAACTCTTTTTTCACTAAATAAATTTTGAGCAAACGCACGAGCAACCGCAACCGGGTTGACACCCAAGTGCCAATGAAACCATTTATCTTCTTTTTCAATTATTGCTTTTATTAAATCTGGAGAAACGTCATCTAGATTAGTTCTCATCCGCCATTTATCGTCGCTTGCGAGATATGCATTGAGGAGTGTTCCGTTATTCGAATAGATTGTTTTTGAGTATGGTTTTAAATTTGGAAGCGGGAATGATATATCGAGAACAAATAAAATAATTAAAAACAGCAACAAGCCACGAATCACTCGTGATTTTGTTATCTTATCAACTTCTATTCTCATTTCATTTTATGAATACTATTCTCTTAACAATCTTTCTTCAAGCAATTTACTTAAATCCCTTCTCCCATCTAGGATGCAGTATACAAATACCCTTTTGTCAATCACACGATAAACAATTCGATAAGGTTTGTAATGAACCTCTAAAAAGTCTTCAACTCCGAGGTCTTTAAGTTCCGGTGGTACGTGTCCACGAGTAGGATATTTTTCCAGTCTTTTACAAGTAGAATACAATTTATTATACAGTTTGTCGGCGTTATACTCGGAATCATTTATAAACACATATCTATAAATTTCGAGTAGGTCATCCTCTGCCAGACTCAAAAAATTAACTTGATACTTCACGGTGTTCTTTCTTGAACTTGTTTATTTTTCTACTAGTACTTTCAAAGGCTTTATCTAGAGATTTATATTTACCTTTCTCCAATTCTTTGGTGCCGAGTGAAAGTATCTTTAACAGAGCTATACTTTCTTGAGTTTTTTCAAAAGTTTTGATGTCCTGCAATACAGCTTTTGCTTCTCCATTGTGTGTGATCACAACAGTTTTCCGATTGTTAAATACATCTCTTATTATCTCTGATGCATAAGTCTTGAGAAAACTGATTGGTTTTATAGATTCACTCAACTTCATTTTTACCTCATTCTACTTTAACCAAAATATAGTCTTTATTTTAGTCTGTTTCAATTTACTTCTTCGTAACTTTGCAGTTTGTTTATTCACCGCAAAGTCGCTAATTTATTTTAACGAACTACAACTTTTTTTGCACCGTTATAAGAGCTAAACTCTTTATCATAAAGTGCTTCTGCACCGATAGCAGGCAGTTCAAACTTTCCTTTATTTACGGCTCGTAATAAATAATAAAATTCAGTTGTTTTATTGCGCTGTAAGTTTGTAAAGAGAATAACTCTATCATCTCTGTAATCTGAAAAGTCAATTTTCATAATGTTGGCTGAATTAACATTCAATCTGTCAACTTCGGTTAAACGTGGATTTTCAATTTCAAATCCAGCCGGAATCATATCTGTAATAACAATATTTTCGGCAGAGCGCTCAAATCCTTGCAAAGTTATTTTTGCAACAATCATTTGTCCTTGTGAAAAATTAGTAACCGGCGCGCCGCTTCTGTAATCAAAGTATGTTCTTCTTACCGCCAAAAACGAATCTCTTTCTTTAACTTTTTCATTTACTTTAACTCCTTCTGTACTCCAGAAATAATATACTTCACCTTTACCGGAAGCCGTAAGTTTAATTTCCACACCGTTTAAGTCGGATGAACTCAAAGAAATATCTGTACCCGAAAATGTTGATAGTTTTTTATCGTCAATAATTACATCAACAATTACATCTGCATCTGCATTCAAGTTTGCAGCTTTACCCAAAGCTAAAAACGCCCATGCTTTATCCTGTGTTGAATACATTTTGCCGGTCAACGATGATAAATGTCTAACCATTGACGGCACTTGCTCATTAGTAGCATCAACTTCCAAAAGAACGTTTAGCATAATCGCATTTGCACGAACTTCAGAATCAAACCAATAACCGGTTTGTCTTTCGGAATTTTCGGGAGTAAATAAACCCGGTAGCATCTCTTTATATGAAGTCCATTTACCGTTAAGGGCAAAAGTGCCTGCAAGCAAATACTTTGTATCTTCAGAAAGTAAATGCGGGCGAGCTTTATAATAATTCATTGTTGAAAGATCTGCTTTACCCGCAAGCGCTAAAATATACAATGCATATATAGTTGACTTATCTGCAATTTTAGTTACCGTTCTTCTTGTCCCGTTGTATGCTGTATAATCAACAACACTTCTTTCCTTAACTTTGGTTTGAAGATAGTTTAACGCATTATTCAAAACAGTTTGGTTAACTTGATAACCTCCTTTTTTTGCTTCAAGCAGGAAATGAACAGCATAAACCGTACTCCAATAATTTGAATTAGTTGACCCCTGCCAATAAGAAAATGAACCGTCGTATAACTGCATTGACTCTATTTTTTTGATTCCTTCTTTAACAAAATAAACAGGGTTGTTTGTTCGATAAAGTTCCGGTGCAACAACTTTTGCAAGCTGATCAAAATATAATTGCGGAAAAAGTTTAGAGACTACTTGTTCTAAACATCCGTAAGGAAATCCAACTAAGTCTCTTAATTGTTTGGCAAATTTTATTGCCGGGAATTTACTTACTGTTAAAACTGTTGATTGAGTTCCTTCAAAGAAATTCTTTGGGATATTAATTGTCGTTTCAGTACCTGCTTTAATCGATCCCGAACCCGTTTCGGTTACATAAGGTGAGACAGGTCTAATTCCTATTTCGATTTCATCACTTACTTTTGCCAATCCGCTAGTTTCGATTTTTATTTTTGCTTTACCTACTTTATCAGCGGTAGTAATAACAAAAATTCCTTTTGCAGTAGAGTTTGGTTTTACATTTACATCTGCCGATGAGTTCGATTTTATTTTTATTGGTCCATCAACAGATACATTTATTTTTACATTTCCTTCTTTGTTTGTTGTGTTAATAACAGTTACCGGCATAACAAGTGAATCACCAACCGAGAGGAATCTGGGAATTTCCGGTTCAAGTATTAAATCATCGGCAACTTTCATCGGTTTATCCGCACTTCCGAATTTAGAACCGGAATAAGCAAGAGCCATTAATCTTATCTCACCGTTAAACTGCGGAATATTCAATTCAACTTTTACTTCACCGTTTGAATCGGTTTTTCTGATCCCACTCCAAAAGGAAACAAGTCTAAACCGCTTGGTCGTTATTGGATTAGCTCTTTTTTGTAGCTCGGCAGCTAACTTATCACCACCGGTTGAAGATGATGTTGAAATAATTTCCGGTAACAGTAATTTATACAAATCATAAGATGACACTTTCAACGGACGCTTCGCATACATATATGCATACGGGTCCGGTGATTGATAATTTTTTATTTGTAAAATTCCTTCATCAACCGCAGCTAACGTTACGTAAATATCTTTGTTGGGTGATGTCTTAATTAATATTGTTTGTTTTGTATTCGGTTTTACTTTTTCGCTGGCTGATATAGTAAGCGGTAATTTGTTGCTTGCTTTTTCAACTTTCATTGAAGCGAAACCATGAGCAACTAAAAACGGTGCTTGGTTATCAATTTTATGCGGTCTGAATAAAGTTGCGGTAACATAAGTATTGGGCATGAACGAATCTTTTGTTTTAATGTTCAATTCATACGATCTGTCTTTCACTTCAACGTATTGATGTTCGTAAACTCCGTTTCTTTCAAAAGTGATTAACATTTTACCTGCGAAGGGAGTCATAAATAAAATTTTCGTATTATCCCCCGGTTCATATTTTTCTTTATCGAAAACAATATCGATTCTTCCTTCTTTATCTACTTCAAAAGAAGAAGCGGTTGAACTTCCCCAGCCGTAAGCATAAAATTCTTTATAAATATATCCTTCCGACTCATTTCCTTTCTTTGCAATTCTTAATTGATACTTACCCGATTTTGAGAGGACAAAGGGTATATCGGCAAGACCATTTTTGAAATTAATTACTTTTTCCCATTCTATTACTTCTTGTTCTTCGGATGCATAATAATATCGATCGCTATAATCTTTTTTAAGAACAGTTTTCCATTCATATCTAACAAGCTGTGCAGTCCCGTTGAAATCTTTAATTACAGCATCATTATAATCTACAACTGCTGCTTGAAAATTCAGCTTTTCATTTGTACCGAAGTAATAACCCGGAGCTTTTATTCCAACAAAATATTTTTTAGGATAGATTGAGAAATCCGTTACCCTATTAACCGGTCTTCCTGTTAAATCGAAAACACTTACAAAAGCATAACCTTTTATAATGCCACCACCGGATAAACCGTTAGGAATAATGTAAGTTATATCAGCTTCACCATCCTCGTTTAAGTTTCCGTCAATGAATGTATTTTCAACTCTTGTATTCTCTGCCGTTGATCTTGAAAAATCATAATCGCGGAATGTTTGACTAACAAACGGCTGATGACGCAACTGAATATCAGCTTCATATTTTAAACCGCTTGCCTCGGCACCGAATAAATATTCGGCTTCGGTTTTTATTTCTACTTTTTCTCCTTCAAAGTATTTCTCTTTTTCTTTTTTAAGAGCTACGCGAATCTTATCCGGTACAAAATCTTCAACACTGAAAGAATAAACTCCTATTAGCTGACTGCTTCCAATGTATAAATCTGCTCTGTATTGACCGGTCAATGCATAATCGGGTATGTTAAATGAAAGCTCGAATGAGCCTTCATTGTTTAGATCTTTCTTGAATTCATCAAAAACTTTTCCGGTGGGTGAAATCACTTTTATTATTACGGGAAGATCTTTTACAACATTAATATTATTATCGCGAATGATTGCAGATATGTTTGCTTTATCACCGGGTCGATAAATATTTCTATCGTTGTAAATAAATGCCTGGTAAGTATCTGAGTATTCCGTTTTCCCGCCGACATCAAAACGTGATGTTTCAACAAATGTTTCGCGTAAATCGATGTAATTAAAATCATCCGCTTTTTCTGCGGTTACTAATTGCGGGTAGAAATCTTTTAATTGTTCTTTAACATTGTTAAAAGTGACTATACCTTTATCATTTGTTTTGCCTTGCAGTCTTACTTGATTATTAAAAGAGATTACAGAAACTTCAACATCTGCAGCCGGTTCGGCTGATTCAATAGAATTAACAAAAACAACAAATTGATTACTCGACTGTTTTGCAATAATTGCAAGATCGGAAATTGCAATCATCTTTGAATCTTGTATCCATCTATCTTCGGCGGAGCGGACTGTTACCGTATAGATACCTTTTATATCTTTTCTTATAGCTTCATTAAGATTAATATCAAGTTTTTGCAGCCAATTTCTTCCGCCGTTTAATTCAATTTTTTTTGTGTAAAGAGATCGACCGAAACTTTCGATATAGTAATACGGGTTATAATAACCCCAAGAATCATTGTATGTATAAGAGTATCGATCTAAGAAGTGAAGTAAATTGTTTTTGAAGATCTGTGATACTTCTATTTCTATTTTATTAACATTAACAACATTTGCCTGCAGATTTTTTTCACCGCCAAGCATTAAATATTTACCGCTCTTATCCGAAAAGTCAATTGAAGGATTAAGACTTACAAGCGATACAACTTGTTCATAATCAAATTCAAGTTCGCCGCCGTATAAGCCTGGAAGTCCTTTCTTTATCAACAGTTCAACGGTTTCTATATTTTCAAGATCGGCTTCGATTCTAAATGAATTTTCACTTACAAAAAATTGCAGATCACGGATTGATTCAAGAATCACGTAATCCTTCAACTTTGTTTGAGCAACCATTTGTGTAGTGCCGATAACGAGTGAAACTTTCGCACCGTCAAATTCGGAAGATACTCCTGTAATTTGAAGTTTTGTAATTGGAGGTAATTTTTGCGAAAACGTTCTCGATTCTTGAAGAGGCTTTTTCCCGATAACAGAGTTTAATCCTTTATGAACGGTTATCTTAAATTCTTGATCTTTTTCTGTTTGTTGAACTTCTCCAAAATTTACGGCAATTGTTTTATCACTTTTCTGTGATACAATTTCAAAATCCTTTATTTCTTTACCTTCTCTTGAAACAGAAATTAATTGTTTAAGCTGATCGGGATTAACTGCGTAATTAAAATTTACATTTGCCTGAACCGAAAGTGTATATACTTGATTCGGAATTCGTGTCCAGAAAAAATCTACCGACTTTACATCAAAATCGGGAGTGTGAAATTCATATTCATCAAAATCGGGTGTAAGAGTAGAGTTGAACAAAACTCTTTTTGTAATCTTAGCTTTATATTTTTGAATTGGTTCAAGCGGAATATCGGGGGAAAAAATTAATGTGCGTGCATCAAGCCATTTGAATTGACCGGGAATTTTCGGTTCGAATTCAATAAACTCATCGGTCAGCCATTTATCCAATTGATCTGCAGGAGCAAGATTTTTGGAAAACTCTACAGTAAATGTTGTTAAATTTTCTACTTCACCTTTTGGTGAGAAATCTTTTACCTCAACCGTGTTTGAGGGTCCGCACGAATAAAATATTATTGCTGTAATGAATAAGAAGAAAAATTTTCTTTTCATAATTACCCCGATATTTTCTATTTATAAAATTTGAGAAATGCTTTAATTGAAGATAATCAATAGGATTAAAAGTAATCAATAGATTTGTTATTTGGGTAATTAGTTTTTGGTTTTACAAAAAATTGTCCGGGTAAGGAATCATGCAAATTCGCTTACCGCAAAAGAAAAATTTTGAGACAATCGGATAATATTTTTCTTATATTGAATACAAAAGAACAATACCTCAGAGCCAAATGTGCTTCTGAGATTAATTAGCCTAATAACAGACACATATATGCTATTTTGATCCCCATGTAAGTAAGAGGGAAAGTACAAGAATGAGTATTAAAGAAAAGCTAAAAATTGACCTCCGCAAAAACGTAATTTTTCAAACAACAACCACAT
>LNQE01001298.1_pt1 | contig 11339 bp, 12 predicted proteins | sample 603111 | NCBI WGS metagenome assembly LNQE01 (sample SAMN04260313, study PRJNA301899) | hydrocarbon metagenome | isolation source: hydrocarbon-contaminated ditch | place: Germany: Bremen | collected 1998
AGTTAACGCTAATGGGGGGAGACCCCCTCCCCGGTCCCCCCCTGGCGATTGCCCCCACGGTCCACTCTACCGGGACGGTCAGAGAAAACCGGGTCGGGGTATCAATATATGCGTATGAATTTTCATTTGTTGTGCCTGCAGCCCTGGACTCATCTGGTTTCATGATGGAAAGATCCCCTTCACGCCCCGCACCCGCGTGCACCGCCGGTCTGCAGGCCGTTTCCTGATATCCCCACTGTTTTTGTCACTTTGCGCCGATAGCGCCCGGTCTGCATGAGAAGAGCCTGTCTCTGGTCCGGGTATTCCGACCCGCATCTTCCGGCACCCCGGGGATCTCAGGCGCTGTAGAAGGTGACCCGTTTTCCCTTCTCGCTGTACTCTCCCTGATAGGTCTCGATATTCCGCTTGTAGCCTATCCGTTCGGTGAATCCCAGCTCGCGCAGCCGTTCCCTGACCCGCATGACCTCCGCTTCGTCACGCCAGTCCTGCGTGTGGACGTAGATGACGATGCGGTCGTCCCGCGCATCGGGGTTTGGCTTGCCGGTGCTGACCCGGGCGGAGATGCCGAGCCGCCCGGCAGCGGTCTCGTCCCGGACACGCCTCCACGCCTCGTCCGCTTCATCCGGGTTCACGAAGATGAGCCATTTTCCGCCCAGTTCTACGTCCGTCTCCCCGCCCCTGAAATGCGGGGCGTCCTGCACGATCCAGTAGATCAGGGTCGTTTTCGTGGGGGTGACGCCCTCGCCTTCGAGGAGCAGGTCGTATATGGCGTCGGGAGACCCGAAGCGCTCCAGCAGCGCATGGGCGAGCAGCGGGTATTCGGCCTCGAATTCCCGGAATACTTCCAGGAAATCGTTCCGGAAATCGATATTCTGCTCCACCCGCTCGTAGAGGTACGGGCCGCGTGCACTCAGCTTGCGGTTCAGGAGGATCTCGAATACGCCGTACGCGGTGTCTGCCAGTGCCCCGGGATCGACATCGTCCATGTACAGGGATATGCGCCGCGCTCAAGAAAAATATAGACGGTTCAGGTACGGAGGCCCTCGCCGACCAGCCTGGCCGCGTGCTCTCCCGAAAGAAGCATGCCGCCGAAGATCGGGCCCATCCGGCACTCGCCGGCGACGGCGTTTGCCGCCATCCCCGCAACGATCAGCCCGGGGTAGACCTCGCGCGTGTGGCGGGTGATCCGGGACTCCGCACGGTCTGCCCACATGAAACTCTCCCCTTTCACCTGCAGGTCTCCGCTCTTCCGTTCCACCATCCGTGCGATCATCGCATCATGGCCGGTGGCATCGACGGTATAGGTGCAGGAGATGGTGAGGGGGTCGACGTGCAGCCCTGCCGTGGCGACCGGCGACCAGTTGATGACCAGGCCGCTGACCCTCCCGTTGTCCTTGATCATCACGTCCTCCACGGTGGTCAGGTTGAAGAACTCCACACCGGCATCGCACGCCGCCGCCGTGAGCTTCGCCACTGCCTCCACCGACCGGGCCACGTAGTAGCCGGGCGCATATTCCCGGTACGAGATGGAGAAGTAGTCGAGCAGCCGCCGGGCATCCTCCTGGACGACGATCCGGGGGAACATCATGCCTCCGCCCCACATCCCCCCGCCGACGCTCAGCTTCTTCTCGATGAGGCCGCACTTAATCCCCTGTTCGCCCAGGAACGCGGCGCAGGCGAGCCCGGAGGGCCCTCCCCCGACGACGGCGACGTCCATCTCGAGATAGTCGAGGAGCACCCGGCTCTGGTCTTCCACAATGGCCCTGCTTATCGTTATCTCATTCAGTTCCATTCGATCCACTTCTTAGGTGGTTGTTGCTGTATCCTCTTAATGGCAATGGGATGCACGCCCGGGGCGGGCGTGCTCCGAAATAGTGCCTCCCCTGCCGGATAGGACGGCGGATGTATTATATTGCCGTATCACCAATGTACTGAGAATGAAGTGGAAGCGCGACCTTGGATTGAGCATGCGCATGTGGATGACAGGCTTCCTGCTCCTCATCGTCTACTTGATCTTTCTGAGCATTCTCTATGCCCTGGGAATTGGGGTTGAGCTCCTGATTCTCATAGCCGGCGGCATGGCGTTCTTCCAGTACTTCTTCTCTGATCGGCTGGTACTCTGGAGCACCGGTGCGCGCGTCGTCGAAGAGGATGAATATCCCGATCTGCACCGGATGGTCGAGCGTCTGGCTGCGGAGGCAAATATCCCGAAACCGCGCATCGCCGTTGTGCAGACACCGGTCCCGAACGCGTTTGCAACAGGGCGGAACCCGAAGAACGCCGTGGTGGCGGCGACCGACTCCCTGATGCGGACGCTGAACAAGGACGAGCTCGAGGCGGTCCTCGCCCACGAGCTCTCGCACGTGAAGAACCGGGACGTCTTCACGCTGACGGTTGCGAGTTTCATCAGCATGATCGCCTTCATCCTGGTGCGCAACTGGTTCTTCATGGGGATGTTTGGCGGCCGGCGCGACGGCGGCAACCCCTGGATCATCGTCTTCATCGTCTCGATCATCGTCTGGATCACGAGCACGCTGCTGATCCGGGCGCTCTCCCGCTACCGGGAGTTCGCCGCCGATCGCGGCTCCGCCCAGCTGACCAGGAACCCGCGTGCGCTGGCGACCGCACTCCAGAAGATCAGCGGACGGATGGATTACGTGGCGGCAAAGAAGAAGCAGGAGGTTGAAGGGGCAAACGCCTTCTTCATCATCCCGGCACTCTCGGGAAACACCCTCATGGAGCTCTTCTCCACCCACCCGCCGCTCGAGAAGCGCCTGGCGGCGCTCGAAGCACTGGAAGCGGAAGCCCGGGGATACTGAAGAGAATCGGGCTCCCGATAGGGGATTGCCGAAAGATCGAATACAGAACCGGAGAACGGACCGAAAAGGGGGAGAAGAGCGGGCATAAGGGGGAGTCGGTATTGCGCCGAAGTTCCCCGGTGCCGCACCGCTCAGCCGCTGCAGGCGCGCGACGCTCCTGCATGCCTGCCCGCTCGCACGCCCGTTCCGGCACCCCTCCGGCATCTGAATCTTTAATAGGAATCAGTAATATAGTATGTAGGCACATTGTATCGGTACGATGCGCGATGCCGTGCCGTGCAGTGCATACCGGAACAACGCATCGATGGTCTAGTGGTATGACTTTGGCCTTCCAAGCCAATAGCCCGGGTTCAATTCCCGGTCGATGCATGGGGCTCGTGGTCTAGCTGGTCATGACGTCGCCTTCACACGGCGGAGGTCTCGAGTTCGAATCTCGACGAGCCCATCAGAATCACCGTCCTTTTTGGGTCTTGACTCGGAGTTACCGCCATTCACCCCAATAACTCTGACAATCCCATCCATCTTCGATTCTAAGCGATTAACGCGAATTTCGAGATCATTTTTGCTATCAAAAAACCTTCATCCCGAGCGTTGCTGGGCGGTGAAATCAGGAGGGGGCTAATAAACAATAATGCCGCATGGAATTCTGCTATGCTCAAGCCTTTTCACGTATACGGCACCTCATGTATTTAATTCAGGTTTTAACTCAATTCCGGGACCAAACGTCAGGTAATATCCGATCGTTACAAGCAGGGTGTCTATAATGATCCTGGACAACACATCGATTAAATAGCCGGAAAACAATAAGGGCATAAAAAGAAGGAACGTAGCCCAGTTAACTCCAAAAATCAGGAATCCAAATTTCGCTGCCCTACGCTCCAGGGACAACGTATTTCCGATATTCCCCAGCAAAATACATACTACCCCAATACAGGCACCCATAAGGAGCGTCCAGAAAAATGTATAAAACGGGCTTATCTGGTATCCGGATTGGATCACTCCTGTGAAATATGCAACATATCGTCCAATTTAGAATATCCCTGCGAATATGGATATGGCCGTCATCTTCTGTCGAAGAGTAAACGGCTTTACCCCAGCATTCTCCCCTTTCTCAGCATTTAGCAAACTCAATAGAATCGCCATTAAAAAAACAGGTATTGCATCACTGAGGCCGACCACAAATTCGTTAACAATCGGATTGCCAAAAAGGGATACCCCCTCCAGCATGGCAAAAAGCCAGATCAGCGCTATTGCAGACCCGTACCGCACCCCTTTCTTTACTCCCTCTCCCGGAATCACATTCTGGATGCGGCAATAAACATAAGCAGCACCGGAAAAAGAGAATAGCGCCCAGAGAGAGACCGTAATCTCCGTCCCGAGCAACTCTGCCACTATGCTATAGTTCGGATTCTCAGGCATAGTACTGTATGCGTTTGTAACAAGATGCAGAACGATATCAAATAGTACGCAAACCACGACAACGGCTACAATTTTTACCCATTTGCCTATTTTCATACTACAAATGCTCCCTTTCTAAGCCAACTGCATGTGTTCAAAAGGCTGACACAGCGGCTAACTATTGTATTGAGAGAGCCTCCTACCCCAGAACGGAAAAGACAATCGGAACGGTGAGGAAGGTTAGTCAGAGGATTATAGTTCTTCGCGCTACCCTTTTGAACCTTGCAGCTCCTCAGCCTTCATGACCGGGCAGGAGCAGATCGCGATCGTGAAACACGTTCCCTTCTCCGTCTTGAAGAAACGGATCAAGCACCACAAAGGATTACCCGAAATCGTCCCGCGCCTTCTGTTTATCCGGCTGCGGTACAAGGGACTGAGTGTCGTCAAAGCGGCGGCTGCTGTCGGGGTATCCGGGCAGACGGGCTACAACTGGCAGAAGCGCTGGAACGCTGAAGGGTTTGAGGGACTTGTTCCGCGATATGCGGGCGGGCATCCCGCAAAACTCACCGACGACCAGAAGGCCGAATTGCTCGAGCTGCTCCGGGAGCAAGATCACTGGACAACCGTCGAAGCGCAGCGCCTCATTCAGTCTCACTTCGGTGTCGCCTACGGTCTGGATCAGGTCAGGCGGATCCTGCAGTCGTTTGGCATGCACTTTGGGAAACCCTACCCACGGGATTACCGCAGACCCGCGGATGCAAAGACGATGCTAAAAAAAAGCTCCCCAGAATGAGCAACCACACGGTGCTCGGGTTCTTCGATGAGTGCTCTCCGCAAACCACTGCCAATACTCAGCGCATGTGGTCATTCGGGCATCCACCAGTGGTGAAAAATACGGAAAAGATACGAGCCAATACCTTTGGTATTCTTGCCGTCAACGGCACCTCCATCATCACGTTTCGGGAGCATTCCCGAAAGGAAGACATCCGGGAAGTCCTGAAAGAGTTCAAGGGAGCAAACCCGAACAAACGGCTGATCGTCATACTTGACAACTTCCGCTCACACCACGCCGGGATGGTTAGAGAGTACGCCCACCGGAGCACTATCCAGCTCGTGCATCTGCCGCCATACGCGCCGGACCTCAATCCCATCGAGCAGGTATGGCGAGCGATCAAGCGGGAAGTGTCGAAAACGTTCATCACGAACTATGAGCACCTTACCGCCACGATTGCACGGGCATTTGAGAACCTGGCAACGAAGAGGAGCTACGTCGAAAATTGGGTGAACACGTTCCTGAGTCCAAAGTACGCTTCAAAGATGTTGGGCGAGTAACTATAATTGGGTATGAAGCAAAAAGCCGCCACCGCGCTTACTTCCTCAACTTCAAGCGATATTGTTTCCTCGAAGCGATCTCATCAAGAATCCGGTGAAGAGCTTTCGACCTTGCCCTGACATCAAGTCCCACGGTTTCTTTTCCTGCCCGGGAGAGCGCTTCCTCAAGTTCTCCGGGTTCCAGAACGGTCGCCGCGATACAGTAGTAGCTTTTTGAACGGCCTTCGTTGAAGTTGTCCAGCATCTCCCTGAGCAGAAAAGCCCGCCGTTTCTGTATCTTCTGGAATGCGGGTACTCCATGCCGGGATATAAACGAGATGTCTTCCTCGAGCGTTTGATAGCATTTGAAAGAATCGCGTTCTTTACCGGCTTCCCGGTGGTTCTTCCACTTTTCGCACGTCTCGCTCTCCTCGCACTCCCAGCAGAACTCGATCCCTTTTCTCTTGACGGCGCATGTGATAAACGGGCAACCGACAGCCATCCGGGTTGAACTCTTGCACCCCAAACATCGGCTCTCTGCTTCGGTGTTGTACATGGGGCAGAGTCGACAGGAGAGTCCGCAGATTCCGATATCGGGATACTCGATATGCATGATCGTTGTTACGTGCGATATCTGGAGAGATATCTCTTATGATAGTGTCGCGGGAACTCTGTAGATTTCAATCGGATCCGTGTTCAGCCCGAAGCGCCGGAGGCGGGCCTCCGGCCGTGAACCCGTGCTCGAAGAGAGCATCCGGAATTTCCGGGCTACCCCGTGCGAAACCCGGAGTTCTGCCTTCCGATGGAACCGATCCGCCCGGCACCCCTTATAACGCTTCGATCACGTTCCCGACTACGGACTCGAGATCCTCGCCCGAGCACGCGACGGTGCGATCGGCATACTTCTCGTAGAGCGGGACCCGCTCGTCGTACATCTCGCGGAGGCTCTGGCCCGGAAGGAGGAGTATCCCCCGGGTCTTGATGTTCTTGAGCCTCTTTTCCATCTCTTCATATGAGATCTCCAGGTATACGACCACCCCTCCCGACTTCAGGTGCGCCATCGCATCGGGGCTGGAGACCACGCTGCCGCCCGTCGCGATCACCGCACGGCGAGAATGAAGGGAGAGGATCGTCTCTTCCTCGATCCGCTTGAACGCATCCGGCCCGTCCTCGTCAAGGATCTCCTGGAGCATCCTCCCGGCCCGTTCCTGTATCAGGATGTCCGTATCGATGAACTGCATGCCGAGGGTTTTCGCAAGGACGACGCCCACGGTGCTCTTCCCCGCACCGGGCATGCCGATGAGGATGATGTTCTGCAAGTGATGCATAATGCTCCCGGGACCCTCTGTCGATACCTTTGTGGGATTCCGGGGGGGATAAAGGTTATTTGGCAAAAAGTGCAACCGCCCGGTTCTGCCCCGGTCACGCTCATCGCCCGGAACGGGTGAACGTGGTGATATGGAACGGCAATTTTTTACTATGTTAAATTCCAAAAGTTTTGCTTTGATTTAGGGATTAAAATCACTCTTCACTTAACAAAGAACTTAAACAATCAATCCCAATTACCTGTTTAATCCGGGAATCACTCTGGAGGAGATAAATGCTGACAGGAATTGGTGATATTGCAGGTACATCGTTTATCACGCTCTATTGTCATGCCCTTGAGACCCTTTCCGATAATCCTATCCTCGTTGATCCAAAATCGGTTGAGATCACAACTGAACTGAATAAAACGCTCTCCCTCTCGGACGATCCGCTGGATAGGATCCTCGCCTCCGGCACGTTGGATAAGCGCCTCGTTGTCCATATTGCACTCCGTGCAAAAAAATACGATGACTATGCACGGGATTTCTTGCACAGGTTTCCGGATGGTGTTGTTGTCAATATCGGCTGCGGGCTCGATTCCCGGTTCCTTCGGATCGATAACGGACATGTGGTATTTTATGATCTCGACCTGCCAGAAGTAATAGCGATCAAAAAAACCTTTTTTAACGAGACGGAAAGGTATCACCTGATCGCCTCATCAGTACTGGATTTTAATTGGATGGCGACTGTCCTGCAGCACAAAGGGCCGTTCCTGTTCATGGCAGAAGGCGTATTTATGTATCTGGATGGGAAGGATGTCCGATCGCTGGTGCTGAAAATTCAGGAAAAATTCAGGGGCTCCGAACTGGTCTGTGAAGTGGTTAATTCAATCTGGCTCAAATTCCCGTTAAAAAAGATCCTGGAGTTCAAGCTGCAAAGGGAGGTGCACATGGGAAAGGATGCCACGTTCCGATCCGGTATCCGCGACAGCCGGGAGATGGAACAATGGCATAGTGGGATACAGTTCCTCGACGAATGGAGTTATTTTGATTCTGAAGAAGAGAAACTGGGCCTACTCAAAGTCCTGAAACACATTAAATTTATCAGGAAAACTCAGTGGACCGTCCACTACCTGCTGAACTGATAGTGATGGAGGTCGTCCCGAAAAGATCTCCGAACTCTCGGGACATCCTGATCAGAGCACTTAAAACCTAAATGTGGTGCCAGGCGGCATCACGACCCTGCGAAGCAGAAGGTATTTCATCTGGTGTCGAAGAACGGCGTTCGATCGAGCATGAACGCGAAAGAGGTAGTTGGAACACTTGTCGGCGCTTTTATAGCCTTTCTTGGCCTGTTATGGTTTCTGCAAGGTACAGGAATTCTTCGGATGCGTCCTATACTATGCATCGCGAACTGTGAAGAGATTGTCGGCCCATCCCTGTTCTGGGCGGTAGCGGGAGCGATTGTTTTCATCATCGGGGCCATCGTCGTAGCCGTAAGCGTGAGGCACAGCAGACCACCCTGAGACGCAAGCGGAGCAAAATAGCAGGATGCAATAGTAAATCATAACCGAAAACACGGGCCATGAAGCCATTTTAACACCAATATCGAAGAAAAGGCCAGGTAATCTTAATCCTCCCTCATGGTCCGATGCTTCCGGCCGGTTCGAGGCATCTCATCCGGGTCTGGAATAAACGAAGAGATCACCGGGGCGAAGCAGCGGCCCCCTCCCCGTGGCGCCCGACCAGATCGTCGATCACTTCCGCAAGCGTTGCCGCAGAAGTCATCCTCATCTCGACCCCCGCCGCCTCAAGCGCGTAGCCGGCCGCTCTTCCCGAGAGCGAATGGTGCAAGAAGACCACGTCTGGCTCCTGCGCCAGCAGCATCTCAGCCACCTGTCCACCCTTCCGCTTCTCCACATCCGTAAAAGGATTGGAGATGGCGTCCTGGCGCTCGATTTGGTTCTTCTCAACGTCATAGTCGAGGATCGCGAAATACGGCGCTTCACCGAAGTGAGCGCTGATTAAACCCTCCCGATCCTGCAGCGGCACCGCATACCGCAGATGCGTCTTCTTCCCGGGTTCATAGTGGATGAGGACCCGTTCGACGTTCTGCCCCTGCTGCCGTATATCATGCTCGATGCGCTCGCTCTCCCGGTGCGCCTTCTCGAAATCCAACTCCGCCATCTCGACCATCGCCTCCACGAAGATGTAGCGCCCGGAGTTGCGCCCCGTGATACCCTTGATGCCGCTCACCTTCGGGTCCGATTCAATGATGCTACGGATCTCGTTGAGCGTGTCGTAATCGACCGAGGCATCCAGAAGGGTCCGCATACTGTCTTTGAGGATCCCCCAGCCCGACCGGACGATGAAGACGGCGACAACGACGGCTGCGATCCGGTCCAGGGGTATGCCGAAGAACTGCCCGAGAAGCGCGAAGAACACGATCGAGGAGGAGAGGACATCCACCCGGTGCTGCCTCCCGTCGGCAATCAGGCTGGGAGAGTTGTACCTCTGCCCCACGCTCACCTCGTAGGTGCCGAGGATGTACGGTACGGGGATGAAAGCGGCGACGGCGATGAGGACCAACCCGCTGAAGGGCTGGGCGATACCGTCGCCCGTTACCGCCTCCGCCGCAATCTTGAAGGCAGTGAGGAAGATGAGAAGAGCAATGGCTACCGAGACGACATTCTCCACCTCGTAGAGCCCGTACGGGAAATCCCGGCGCTTGCGTGAGGAGAGATACACCCCCACGATCAGCGCAAGCGAGGCGACCACGTCCACGAACGAGTGGATGCCGTCTGCACGGAGGGCCAGACTGCCGGAATAGACCGAGAGCCCCAGTTTTGCGACGACCAGCCCGGCGATGACAGCAAGGGAGTAGAACGCAACGCGCAGGATGACGGACTCCGGCGTCTGATCAGGCTTCTATCAACCTGACCATTCTACCCCATGACGGGAGAGACGGCACGGCGGCATCGCGAAAGCCAATCGCTACGGGAGAGGCGGATGGTCCGGCTCTACAGGCGCAGATGACGCGGACGTTTCCATCGGAAGTGCCCGAAGGACTACACTTTCACCCTCCGCTCTGAGTATTTTTCCTGCCCGGGAGAGTATCAGACATGCCCGGCCCCAGGACCGGTGCGGTCGATAGCCCCTGTGAGGGGTGCCCGGACGAAATGCAGGAAGGCTGCACTCTCACATCGCGGCGCACGTTGAGGGGGGCGACGGGGAGATCACCCTGCCCGGGGTGCCGGGGATTTAACCCGGCAGTCATCGAGGGCGGTCTCTCCGGACGCGGAAACTGTGGCGGGAACTTCATACAAGGGGAGAGGTTGCATGACAACCGATACGGCAATCGCTGCCGTCGGGGAGTACTCGGCACATCAGCGGGAAATTCTACTGGAAACCGTAGCGAAGGGCTGCAGTCCCGAACAGTTCATGCTCATGCTGGAACTTGCGAAGAGGTACAGGTTAGACCCCTTCGCCCGGCAGATATGGGCGACGCCTGCAGGGATCTTCGTCGGACGCGATGGATTCCTGGCGCTAGCGCACGCTTCAGGCAATTTCGACGGAATGGAGACCACGTTTGAAGAGCGGGACGGAAAACCGTTTTCAGCGACGTGTACGGTATACCACAAGAAGATGCAGCATCCTATCCGTGTCACCGTCCGGTTTGACGAGTTCAACAGACCGAACTCGGACGCCTGGAGGCGGATGCCATACGTCATGCTCCAGAAATGCGCGGAGGCTCACGCGCTCAGGCGGGCGTTCTGCGTGACCGGGCTGTATGATGAAGCAGAATTCCCACCGGAAGGAACGGCGAGGGGGGCGTTCGCACCGACGGCCACCGTTGATGGTGAGCCGGTCCCGGTGGAGCGGCTGCCGGGGCGGTGCTCCCGGTGCGGGCTGCATGACCCGATGGTCGACGCTTTCCGGGAGAAATACCGGGCGGCGTTCAAGCAGGCGGGGTTGGTCCTCCCGGAGGGCGTTTGTGAGGAGTGCGCAAAGGAACTCTGGAACAATGAAGAGTCGCGGTGAGGTGAAGCGGTCTTGTGGCGGGTAGACGGGAAACGATTTGCCACAGAGGGCTGAGGTCTCCCCGACGATCTGACGGGGGATACCGTTTTGGAGCATAGCGGCAACAGTGCGCCAACGTTTAAGACCAGGAACCGGAAGAGACAGGGGTCGGAGTGAGGAGATATCGATGGAGACGGTAAGGTCAAAAGACGGAACCCACATTGCCTACGAACGAAGCGGGACGGGGCCGGTCCTGGTTCTGGTGCACGGCACAACTGCGGATCATACACGCTGGCAGACCGTCCTCCCGATGCTGGAGCAGACGTTCACCGTGTATGCCGTCGACCGGCGAGGCCGCGGCCGGAGCGGAGATGCGGCGGACTACTCTCTCGAGCGTGAATACGAGGATATCGCTGCCGTGGTGGGTTCCATCCCCGGGCAGGTGAATCTCCTGGGCCACTCCTACGGCGCACTGATATCCCTCGAG
>LNQE01000228.1_pt1 | contig 11311 bp, 8 predicted proteins | sample 603111 | NCBI WGS metagenome assembly LNQE01 (sample SAMN04260313, study PRJNA301899) | hydrocarbon metagenome | isolation source: hydrocarbon-contaminated ditch | place: Germany: Bremen | collected 1998
TCCGGGGTCCGCGACCCGGCGGCCAGGCCGCCCATATCGTCTGGCGCGGCGGCCGGGTTGCCTGACGGAAGGCCGGACGGGGGGAGAGGGGACGCGGCCGCCTGCGGCGGCGACCCGGCCGGAAGGGGTTCCGGGGCGGCGGACTGGGCCGCCGCCGGCTGGGCCAGGCCGGTCAGGACCAGGCAGGCCAGGACCAAAACGGCCGCCAGTGCGGGCGAACGTCCGGGCGGGCGCGGCCCCAGGCGGAGGGCGGACGGGATCATCGGGCGAAGCTGCGGCCGAAGCGCCTGGACACCTCGCGCAGGGACTCGGCCAAAATCCCCACCTCGTCGCGCCCGGAGACGGCAAGCCCCCGGGGAACGCGGCCCGTGGCCAGCTGGAAGGCGAACGCGGCGCACCGGGCCACGGGAACCCCCAGAAAGCGCACGGCCAAAACGACCCAGGCCACGCCCAGGGCCACGGTCAGAAGCAAAAGCGACCACACCAGGGATTTTTGCAGGGCCAGCTCCGAGGTGAAGGCCTCCATGCCCGTGCGCTCGGCTGCGGCGGCGCTTTCCACAGCCTTTGCGGCGGCCTCCAGGGTGTCGCGCTCGGCCAGGGCCAGGGTCCGCCCCGAGGCGTGCAACAGCTCCCATTCCTTGGCCAGATGCCCGGCGGCCTTGCCGAACTCCCCGGCCACGGCGGCGAGCTCCGCCGCGTCCTTGGCGTCGGCCTCGGCAGCCTGGGCGGCCTGGGGGGCCAGCTTGGCCGCGCGGCCGTCCAGGCCGTCCAGACGGTCCAGGGCCGTGCGCAGGAGTTCCGGGCGTCTGGCCCGTCCGGCCTCGGCCTCGGCGGCCAGCACCGCCCGGGCGATCCCGGCCATGTCCTGGGCGTAGAAAATCCTGTCGGATACGGCGCGCACCAGCGTCCCGGGCGGATACTTGACCGCAAGCTCCACCAGGGCCGCTTTCTTGCGCTCGGCAAAGGCGTCGGCCAGATCCGCCAGCCGGTTCCCGGCGGCCTCGAAGGCCGTGCGGGCCTCGGCCACGGCCTCGTTCTGGCCCACCACGGCCTCGGCGGCCTTTTTGTAGGCGTCGACCAGCCAGGCCAGCCGCTCGGCCTCCTCGGCAACGTCCGCCCCATCGGCCCCATCGGCCTGGCTAGTCCGGCTGGCCGTGGCCTTGAACTCCTGCATGCGGGTCAGGGCCTCGGCCAATTCCTTTTTGGCCTCGTCCAGAAAATGGCGCTCCCCGGTCAGGGCGTAGCCGCGCAGATGATGGGACGTCAGCAAGGCCTGCCGCTCCAGGCGGACAGCCGCCTGGGCCCGGCCGAAGGCCACCTGGGCCAGGGCCTCGGCCGAGCGGCCCGAGGCGTTCTGGGCGGTTGCCGCGGCCAGGCAGGCGGCCACCGCCAAGACCACGGGCAGGCCTGCGGCGATAAGGATTTTCACGGGATATACGGGAAATCTCGGCATCTTCATGGAGCGTCTCGCCTGGGTTGCCGACAGGTTTGCTGGTCCATCCCACGTCCCCACAGCCGCGCGCGACATGATCCGAAAGCCGCTTTCCCTATACCGGCTCGGACGGTTTCTTCAAAGAAAAAAAGGGTGGGAGCCTGCGACAGCGGGCCGCGCTATTCCAGGGAGTCTTTGATCTGCTTGAAAAAGGCCCGCAAAAAGGCCTCGGAGACGTCTTTTCCATTGATGCGCAACCCCGAGAATACGGCCACGCGGTTGTTCCTGGGGGTGACGGCGGCCCGAAACACATGCTCGTGCCCGGCCTCCTGGCCTGGGACAGGCTCCATCCCGGCCCCACCCGTCCGCCGGTCCACGCCGCGCAGGGTCAGAACCCAGCCGTCGCCGCGCGGCGTCCAGGCGGCAAACATCTCCGTAGCAGCGTCCAGACGCCCGGCCCTGCGCAGCAGGTGGGCCTGAAACTCCCCCAGGCTGAAGGCCGCGCCGCCCGCACTGGTGATGCCCAGGTATTCGCCGCGCTCGGACAGGACCACCACGGGCAGGGCCAGGAACTCCCGGGGCGGCTGACCGGGCGGCTGGCCCGCCAGACCCGTCAGGCGCGACAACCCGGCCAGGGCGTCGAGCTTGGCCAGAAGCTCAGCATGCAGGGAATGGGTGCGGTTGCCCAGGGCCACCAGTTCGGCCAGCATGGCCTCCAGGCGCTCCAGGCGGCGGCTGGTCTCCTGCTGTACCGCGTCCCGGGCCTCCCGGGGGGCCTCATCGTCGCCTATCGGCAAGCGACGATCTTCCATGACGCCAGGAAAGTCTTTTTCTAAAAGGAGTTGGATATCCTCGATCGACAAGCCGCGCTGGAATCCGCCCTGGATGGCCCGGCACACGGCCAGGGCCTGGGGCCCGAAACGCAAGGGCTTGCCCCGGCCCACGGGACGGATGGCCCCGGGGAACTTGGTGCGGTAACTCTTGATGGTGGTCACGGACACGCCCAGGTGCCGGGCCAGATCCTTGTGGGTCGGTTCGCGGTGCATGGGTGGTGGCCCTCCCCAGGCCGGACATGGCGGGCATGCGGCCCACAGGCCGTGGCGCGGCCATCCCCGCCGCCCGCTTTTCGTCGCTTATCGATAACCCTGCGGCAAGCCTGGGTCAAGAAAAAGGCCGGGGCCGGGCCCATGGGCCCGCCCCGGCGTGGATCGGTAAAAAATCGGCGGATCAGAACGGCCGGCAGTGATGCTTGAGGCTCACGCCCTTGATGATGAAGATGACGGCCTCGGCGATGTTGGCCGCCTTGTCGCCGATGCGTTCCAGGGACCGCCCGGCCACCACCTCGTGGATCGACCGCTCCAGGCTCGGGGCGGTGCAGGCCGATTGCTCCACCTGGCGCAGGGCGTCCTTGAGCACCAGCACGTTGAGGTCGGTGGTGCCCGCGTCCAGGCGGCAGACCTCCTGGGCCAGGTCCGTGTCGCCGCCCTGGAAGGCGCTTATGGCCTTGTCCAGCATCTCCGAGACCCGGAAGGCCAGTTCGTCCAGGTGGGCGGGCACGGGGGCCGGGGGCAGATGGGACAGGAAGATGGCCCGTTCGGCGACATGCAGAGCCTCGTCCCCCACCCGTTCCAGGTCGATGGTCATGCGCATGGTCCCCACCACCCGGCGCAGGTCCAGGGCCACGGGCTGCTCCAGGGCCAGAAGCCGCAGGCTGGTCTCGTCGAGGTCGCATTCCATGCGGTTGATCTCCGCGTCCCGGTCGATGACCTCCCGGGCCAGGGCCGCATCGCGTTCGGAAAAGGCTTTGAGCGCGTCGGCCAGGGCCTTTCGCGACAGCGCGGCCATGCGCAACAGCTTTTCCGTGAGAAGTTCCAGTTCGGCGTGAAAGTGGCTTCTGCCGTCCATGATTGTGCCTCCTGGCCGGTCCCGCCGCACCGGGCGGATCGTCCGTATGTCCGTAAAAAGGGATGCCGGGCCGGGGCCGCAAACCACCGGGGCCGGGGCGTCAACCGAAGCGGCCGGTGATGTAGTCCTCGGTCTGCTTGTTGGACGGCCGGGTGAAGATGGTTTCGGTGTTGTCGGTCTCCACCAGCTTGCCCATGTAGAAAAACGCGGTCATGTCCGACACCCGGGCCGCCTGCTGCATGCTGTGGGTGACGATGATGATGGTGAACCGCTTTTTGAGCTCGTGGATGAGCTCCTCGATCTTCTGGGTGGCGATGGGGTCCAGGGCCGAGGCCGGCTCGTCCATGAGCACCACGTCCGGGGCCACGGCCAGGGCCCGGGCGATGCACAGGCGCTGCTGCTGTCCGCCGGACAGGCCCAGGGCCGAATCGTGCAGCCGGTCCTTGACCTCGTCGAAAAGCGCCGCGTCGCGCAGGCTCTTTTCCACCTGCTGGGCGATGTAGGCGTTGTCGCGCACGCCGTTGACCCGAAGCCCGTAGGCCACGTTCTCGAACACGGTCTTGGGGAAGGGGTTGGGCTTCTGGAAAACCATGCCCACCCGCCGCCGCAGCTCCACCACATCCACCTCCGGGGCATGGATGTTGGCCCCGTCCAGGGTCAGCTCCCCGTCCACCCGGGTACCCGGAATGAGGTCGTTCATGCGGTTGAGACAGCGCAGAAACGTGCTCTTGCCACACCCCGAGGGCCCGATCAGGGCCGTGACCTGATTCTCGCCGATCTCCAGGGTGATGTCGTGCAGGGCCTTGAAGCTCCCGTAATAGAAATCGAGCGTGCGGGCCGCCATCTTGATTTTGTGCGCCATGTCCATATTCCTTGTCGTTTGCGGACGTCCCCGGGCCTGGCCGGGGCGAAAACATCACCCCTGGGAGGGCGCTTTGGCCGGGTCGTCGCCCGAGGGCGCGGCCAGCGTGAAGAAAAAGGCCGCCCCGGTCATCCCGTCCCGGGCCCGCTCCACCCAGATGCGGCCGCCGTGACGTTCCACGATGTGTTTGGCGATGGCCAGCCCCAGGCCCGTGCTGCCCGAGGTCTTGGACCGGTGCTTCTCCACCCGGTAGAAGCGTTCGAACACCCGCAGCCGGTCCTCGTGGGGCACACCCGGGCCGTTATCCTGCACGCAGAAGGTCACGGTCCCGTTACCCGCCTGGTGCGAGACCGTGACGAAGGAGCCCTCGGGGCTGTATTTCACGGAATTTTCCACCAGATTGCGGAAGACCTGGGCCAGCTGCCCGAAATCGGCCAGCACCGCCACCCCCTCCCCGGGGAGCCGGCTTTTGATGGCGATGCGCTTTTCCTCGGCCATGGACTCGCATTCCTTGCGGGCCAGCAAAAAGGCCTGCAGGGCGTCGGCCCGGGGCGGCGCGGCGGGCACGGGGCTGTCCTCGATGCGCGCCAGGCACAGCATGTCCTCGATCATCTTGGACATGTGGTTGGCGTTTTTCAAGATGACCTCCAGGAAGCGCACCCGCTCCGGAGGCAGGCCCGAGGTGTCCTGCAACAGCGTCTCGGCATAGCCCTTCACCGAGGTCAGGGGGGTGCGCAGCTCGTGGGTGACGTTGGCCGCGAAGTCCTTGCGGGCCCGGTCCAGGCGCTTGAAGTCGCTTAGGTCGTGAAACACGGCCACGGCCCCGAGCTCCCCCCGGGCCTCGCGCAGCCCCACCACGTTGACGTCGTAGAACCGCTCCTGGCCGAGCTCGATCTCCAGGGTCATCAGCGGCGGCGCGTCCCTGTCCGGGGCGGCGAGCACGGCGTCGCAGGCCGCCTGGAAGCGGGCGCAGGGCACCACCTCGATGGGCGGCCGGCCCAGCCTCCCCCCGTTGCCGGGAAAGATCTGGTCGAAGGCCTTGTTCACGGCCCGGATCTTGCCCTCGGCGTCCAGGACCATGACCCCTTCCTTCATGCCGTTTAAAATGGCCTCGAGCTGGCTTTTCTGGGCGGTGATGGTCCGGATCTGGACCTCGATGCCCCGGGCCATTTCGTTGATCGCGGCGGCCAGGGTCTCGAACTCCCCTCCCCTGGGCACCAGCAGGCGCTTGGCGTAGTCGCCCCGGCCGATGGCCTCGGCCACCTGGATGGTCTCCCGGATGGAGCGCGCGGCCCGGCGGCTCAGGAAAAACCCGGCCACGGCGGCGGCGGCCAGGGCCAGAACCAGGGCCGCCGGGGCCTGGGCCATGGGCTGGTCCGGGAAAAAGACCAGGGGCAGGGCCAGGGCCAGGGCGGCCACGGCCGCAAAGGAGAGAAAAAGCCTGAGTCCCAGGGACACGCCGCCTCCCCTAGTCCTTGAAGCGGTAGCCCACGCCGCGCACGGTCTCGATCATCCTGGCGTAGGGCCCGAGCTTCTGGCGCAGCCGCCGGATGTGCGTGTCCACGGTGCGGGCGTAGCCTTCGAACTCGTAGCCCCACACGGTGTTGAGCAGCTGGTCCCGGGTCTGCACCCGTCCCTGGCCCCGGAAAAGCTCGGCCAAAAGCTTGAATTCCGTGGCCGTGAGCAGAATCTCCGCGCCGTCGATCTCGGCCCGGTGGGCGGCCAGGTCCACGCACAGCCCGCCCTGCCGCAAGACCTGCTTCTCCCGCGTCTCGGGACCGGAGCGCTTGAGCACGGCGCGCACCCGGAGCATGAGTTCCCGGGGGCTGAAGGGCTTGACCACATAGTCGTCGGCCCCAAGCTCCAGCCCGACGATGCGGTCCACCTCGTCGCCCCGGGCCGTGAGCATGATCACCGGAACCTGGGCGGTCTTGGCCTCGCGCTTGAGCTCCTTGCACACCTCGAAGCCGTCGAGCCCCGGCAGCATGAGATCCAGGATGATCAGGTCGGGGGGCGAGCGCCGGGCCTTTTGCAGGGAGTCGAAGCCGTCGCGGCTGGTGGCCACGGAAAAACCCGCGCCCTGGAGATTGTAGGCCAGCAGTTCGAGGATGTCCTCGTCGTCTTCAACGATAAGAATGGTGTCGTCGGACATGGTTCCCGTCCTTGATTTTGACGGAAAAACAACGAACATCTCCGGGTGACGGGGGAATGGTGCTTGTGTGACGGATGTGTGACATTTCTTGTGGCAAAGGGCAACACGGCGCGGCCGAGGCCCATGCAACGCCGTTTCCCGGCCTCCTTGAGCCGATGTCACACGGCCGTCATGCGGCACACAGGCCGCTCCGCCGTCCGCCGCCGCCCCGGGGCCTCCCGATACCGTGCAATTTGACGCTTCGCGGCAAAGCCCATACAAGGACAACATGGAGTTTCCGCCATACGGAGCCACGGCCGCACGGCCCCCTCTCCCGGCCGGACCTTTCCGGAGGCCCCGGCCTTCCGCCCGTTCCCTTTGGATGGCCCTGGCCGCCCTCCTCATGCTCTGCCCCGCCGGATTTCCGGCTTTCGCGGCCGGTTCCGGCGACATCCGCCTGGGCATGTCGGCCGGGTTCCACGGCCCCACCCGGGGCCTGGCCGTGGAGCTCTACCGGGGGGCCATGGCCTATTTCGAGCACGTCAACGCCACGGGCGGCGTGGACGGCAAAAAGATCGTCCTTTTGGCCCGAAACGACGACTACGACCCCCTGCCCGCCGTCGAAAACACCATCGCCCTGGTCGGCGACGACGTGGTGGCGCTTTTTTCCTATCTGGGCACCCCCACCGTGACCCGGGTGCTGCCCCTGCTCAAGAGCTTCGGCGCAAAGGACATCCGCCTGTTTTTCCCCTTCTCCGGGGCCCAGCCCCAGCGGGAGCCGCCGTATGACCGCTACGTCTTCAACCTGCGGGCCTCCTACCGGGCCGAGGTCAAGGCCCTGGTGGACGCCCTGGCGCGGGTGGGCCGCACCAAGCTGGCCGTCTTCTATCAAGCCGACGCCTACGGCCGCAGCGGGTGGGACGGGGCGCGCCGGGCCCTGGCCGAGCACGGGCTGTCCATCGTGGCCGAGGCCACCTATCGCCGGGGCACGCCTTTTGAGGCCGACATGCGGCCCCAGGTGGAGGCCCTGGGCAAAATGGCCCCCGACGCCGTGATCTCCGTGGGGGCCTATCCGGCCTGCGCCGCATTCATTCGCGACGCCCGGGCCGCCGGGCTCGACGTGCCCATCGCCAACGTCTCCTTCGTGGGCAGCGACCTGCTCTTGCGCCTGCTGTTGCAGGAGGGGCCGCGCATCGGCCGCGACCTGACCGAAAACCTCATCAACTCCCAGGTGGTGCCCAGCTACGAGGACTTCACCCTGCCCGCCGTGCGCCAGTACCGGCGGCTCATGGAGGCCTACGGCGACCGCCTGCCCCTGGATCTGGTGCGCGGGGAATACCATCCCTTCCGCTTCAGCCAGGTGGGGTTCGAGGGGTTTTTAAACGCCAAGGTCATGGTGGAGATCCTGCGGCGCATGCCAGACCCCCTGGACCGCAGTCAGCTTTGCGCCGCCGCCGAGGGCCTCGGCGACCTGGACATCGGCATCGGGGAGCCCGTGCGGTTCGGCCCTGACAAGCACGACGGCCTGGACCGGGTGTTTCTGACCCATGTCGTCAACGACCAGTTCGTCCCCATCCGGGATTTTTCGGTGTTCGCCAAATGAAGATGTCCAGACTGTTCCGCAAGACCCTGGTGGCCATCGTCATCATCTTCGGGGTGGTGGCCAACGCCACGGCCCTTTTGTCGGCCTGGATCCTTTATACGGACCTGACCGACGAATACGAGACCAAGGGCCGGGCCATCGCCGGAAGCATCGCCGAGGCCAGCGTGGAGATCCTGCTCAACCGCGACGCCTCCACGGTCCAGGCCATGATCGACAAGTTCCTGGACATCGAGGGCGTGGGCTACGTCTACGTGCTCGACAACGAGGGCCGCGTCCTGTCCCACACCTTCGTGCCGGGCATCCCGGACGAGGTCCGGGCCGGGCAGGTCGATCCCTCGGGGGTCACGGTCAAGGACGTGGAACTGCCCGGCATAGGCGGCTTCATCCAGGTGTCCGCGCCCATCCTGGCCGGGGTGGCCGGGACGGTCTGCGTGGGCATGGACAAGAACATCATCCACGCCAAGATACGGACCGCCGTGATCCAGCAGGAAGTGCTCATGATGCTCATGATGGGCGTGGCCGTGATCGTGTTTTCCATGCTCATCAAGGGGATCTCCCGGCCGCTGGTGGATTTGTCCGAATATGCCAGAAAGCTCCGGGCCCACGATTTTTCCGCCCGCATCGCCATCGCCTCGGACGACGAGGTGGGCCTTCTGGCCGCCACCATGAATTCCATGGCCGACGAACTCTCGGAACTCGTCTCCGGCCTGGAGCGGGCCGTGGCCGGCTCCACCCGCGAGCTCCAGGGCGCCCTGGCCCACATGCGGGCCATCATGGACAACATGGCCGACGGCCTGTTGGTCACGGACACCACGGGGCGCATCACCAACTTCAACCCGCCCCTGGTGCACATGTTCGGCCTGGAGGGCGCGGACCTGACCGGAAAGGACGCCCGGCAGCTCTTTTCCGGGGCCCTGGGCGAGCTTCCCGAGGCGGCCGGGACCGCCCAGGCCGCCATCCTCACGGCCGAGGTCCGCCTGGGCGGCGGCCGGGTGGGCAAGGCGGCGGCCTCGGCCATCCACGCCCACGCCGCAAACGCGGACGGACCGGACGGATCGGGCGGGCCGGACGCCTCGGACGGGCCGGACGCCTCGGACGGGCCGGACGCGTCGGGCACCTGGCTGGGCACGGTCATCCTGGTGCGCGACATCACCTCGGAGAAGGAAGTGGACCGGATGAAGACGGAGTTCATCTCCACCGTGTCCCACGAGTTGCGCACCCCCCTGACCTCGGTGCTGGGGTTCGCCAAGATCATCCGCAAGAAATTCGTCGAGGACATCCTGCCCCGCCTGGACGCCTCGGACCAAAAGGCCCGCCGCGCGGCGGGACAGATCGGCGACAACCTGGGCATCATCGTGTCCGAGGGCGAGCGCCTGACGGAACTGGTCAACGACGTGCTGGACATCGCCAAGATGGAATCGGGCAAGATCGAATGGGATCTCCAGCCCGTGACCATCGCCGAGGTCGTCGAGCGCAGCGTCACGGCCACCAGCGCCCTCATCGATCAAAAGGGCCTGTCCCTGTCGGTGGACGTGGGCTTCGGCCTGCCGAGCTTTTTAGGCGACCGGGACCGCCTCATCCAGGTCATGCTCAACCTCATCTCCAACGCCGTGAAGTTCACGGCTCAGGGCGGCATCACCATCCGGGCCTTTATTGAGGGCGAAATGATCCGGGTGGGCGTTTCGGACACGGGGCCGGGCATCTCCGAGCGGGACCAGGAGATCATTTTCGAAAAATTCAAGCAGGCCGGGGACACCCTGACGGAAAAGCCCAAGGGCACGGGCCTTGGCCTGCCCATCTGCCGCCAGATCGTGGACCGCCACGGCGGCCGCATCTGGGTGGAAAGCGCCCCCGGCCAGGGAAGCGTGTTCTGGTTCTCCCTGCCCATTCGCGGCGCGGCCCGCGACAAAACCCTCCACCCCATACCGGAACAGCCCTTCCGGGGCCGCCTCCAGCCCCTGCCCGCCGAGAAAGGCCAGGGCACCATCCTGGTGGTGGACGACGAACCGCCCGTGCGCCTTTTCCTGGAACAGCTCCTGGCCGACGAGGGGTTCCGGGTACTGTCGGCCTCGGACGGTCCCCAGGCCATCGAGATGGCCAAGGCCCACCGGCCGGACCTGATCACCATGGATCTCATGATGCCCGGCATGGACGGCACGACCACCATCCGGCATCTGCGGGCCGACTCCGAAACCCGGGACATCCCGGTGGTGGTCATCTCCGCCCTGCCCGACCGGGATCGGGAGCGGGCCGGGGGCGACGCCTCCATGGTCAAGCCCGTGAACGAGGCCGCGCTGATCGAGACCATCGTCAGCCTGCTGCGCGGGGCGGGCAAGGACACCCGGCCGTGCATGGTGCTCAAGCGCAACGGCGAGGAAAGCACCAGCCCGCTCCTGATGATCTGCCCGGGCAAGGTCCAGCACACCACCCGCGAGGAGTTGTGGAAACGCCTGGAGGAAGGATTCACCGGCACCGTGTTCGTCCCGGGCTCCATCAGCCACGAGATGGATCTCGGCCGCCTGTCGGCCCACCCCAACATCCATGTGGTCATCTTCGCCGAATAGCCCTGCCCCGCCGCACATAACGCCGCAAAAAACCCCCGGAACCGTGACGGTCCCGGGGGCGTTTGCGTTGCTTTGGGGGGCCAGGAATCAGTCGTCCATCTCCCTGGCCAGGGCCGCGATCTCCTCGCGGATGATCCGGGCCGCCTCGGCCGGGACGGCCTTTTCGATTCCGGCCTGTATCTCTGCGGCCAGGTCCATGCGGATGCGCGTCACCAGGGCGTCCTGATCCACCTTGGTCACCCGGCAGGCCACATCCCCGCGCAGGGCCTCCACGGTCGCGGCCAGGGCCGCAGCCTCCCGGCGCAGATCGGCCAGGGCCGGGGTCACGTCGACAGGCGGCGGGGCCGGGGCCTTTTCAGCCAGTTCCTCGCCGAAGGCCTCCAGACGTTCCTCCACGAAGGACTTGAGTTCCGTGGACAGGGCGGCCAGGGCCGGGGTCACGTCGACAGGGGCCGGGGCCTTTTCGGCCATCTCCCCGCCGAAGGCCTCCAGGCGCTCCTGGATCAGGGCGGAAAATTCCGTGCGCAGGGCGTCGGCCAGGGCGGACAGGGCGGCCTTTTGGGCGGCCTCCTGGTGTGCGGCCTGTCCGGCCATCCCGGCCACCCCGGACACCTCGGTTTCAAGGGCCGAGATGCGGTCTTCCAAAACGGCGATCCGGGCCACGGCCGACTCCAGGAGTTCGGCTGCGGCCTTGGCCTCCGCCTCGCTGTGCACCGGCGGCGGGCCGCCCGCCTTGGCGATGATGGCGTCCAGGGCCTCCAGGTCGATGCCCTCGTCTGGGCCAACGGGCGGGGCAACGGGCGGGGCGGCAGGG
>LNQE01000561.1_pt1 | contig 11276 bp, 8 predicted proteins | sample 603111 | NCBI WGS metagenome assembly LNQE01 (sample SAMN04260313, study PRJNA301899) | hydrocarbon metagenome | isolation source: hydrocarbon-contaminated ditch | place: Germany: Bremen | collected 1998
GTGCATGAAGTGACATAACTGAAAGAAGTATAAATAATGAAATGCAGACTCCCTTTTTCATATTTCTCCTAATTTTATTGATTTGTCTCAGGTTCTTGATCTTCCTTAACCATAAACCATAAAAGAGCCGAAATTGCGAGAGTTACAGAACTAATAATAAATATCAAACTTTTATCGGGAGTATCGCTGACAGCTTGACCAACACCAAAACTTGCAACAAGCTGCGGAAGTACAACAGAAAGATTGAACAATCCCATAAACAAACCCATCTGCGATTGATCAACTTTTTGTGACATAATAGCAAAAGGCAAACTTATTGTTGCAGCCCAGCCAACACCGAGTACACCCATCAAAATATAAATCATAATCGGTGTAAATCCAAAGAATAACAACCCGGCATAACCAATCGCCATTATCGAAATACAAATTGCATGAGTTTTAACCCGACCTATTCTTCTTGTGATTGGTTCCAAGACAAATGCCGGTAATATTGCACCAACTGCATTTAATATTAGGAAGCTGATTGCTACTACTTTACCCATTTCTATTTGTATAGCCGGAGCAATCTCTGCACCTGTTACATAACCGTAAACTTTATATTGAATATAAGCAAACATATAAACGAACATTGTCTGTATGCCAAGCCATGTAAATGAATGAGCAGCTAAAACTTTTTTGAATCCGACAATACCACGCTGCTTTTTTGAGAGACCATCTGATTTTGCAAGTATTACTTTTATGAGGAAGTAAAGAGTTATCGCAAAGCATAAAATTTCTACATAATAGTTATCCATTTTGAAATTGATCATTCTCGCTGTGAGTGCATAAACCGAGTAGATTAAAAATCCCCACAACGGCTTGATGTTGTTAAGCATTACTAAGAATGATGTGTTATCACTTGTTTTGTATGAAGGATCATCATCTTCGGATTGTTTTAATTCACGTGGTTCTTCGATAAAAAACGGCGGAATAATCGATAATACTAGAACTAAAGCAACACCGAAATAAATTAAAATATAATTATCCCAAACAGCACCGATCACGTAAGCCATCACGCCGAATGTACCGGAGATCGTTTGCATCCACGCATATCCTTTTGTTCTTTCAACTCCTTCCGGGGTTACATCGGCAATTATCGATCGTGTTGGATTAAAACTAATATTAATCGCAAGGTCTAAAGTAAGAGCTACAGCAATAGCCATACCTAAAATTCCTCCGATTCCAACCGAAGTTGAAATAATATCAATATTGGGAAGAGCCAGCAGCATTAAAGCGGCTAAGAATCCCCCGATAAAAATAAATGGTCTTCTTCTTCCGTTCCAAAACCAAACCTTATCGCTAATCAAACCAATAATTACTTGTCCAAGAATACCGGCAATTGGTCCGGCAGCCCAAACCAGACCCACATCGTGAATTTCTAAACCGTATTGTGTACTTAGTATCCAGCTAAGTGCTGCAATTTGAATCGAGAGTGCAAATCCCATTGCTGTTGCTGGCAGCGCGAGAATTGCATAAAACACATTCGATAATTTTTTCTGCATTTCTAACATTGTATTCTCACTAATTGGTTTATCTAATTTAACAAATAAATCTTTGCTGTTTTGGGGGGAAGAATAAGATTCCCGTTTTCATTAAAGTCAGTTAACTGATTTGAGATTACTTCCAATACGGAATCTGAGCGGTCAATTTCTGTATTCATTCTACTTAGATCAACTTCATAATCTAAATCATTATTATTTATTACAATCATAAGTTTATGAAATTTACTCTCTTTAAAGAAAACATAAGTTTCATTTTCCGGTTTAAAGTGAAGTAGATTTCCCGATGAAAGTGCCGGATAATTTTTTCTTAATTGAATTAATTTCTTTACATGATTAAAAATTTCATTTTCTGCATTAGTTCTTCCCTCTTCCGAAAAAGCATTTCTTTCATCGCCGGGAAAGCCGCCGGGAAACGGCTTTCTTATTCTTCCGTGATGTCCACCTTCATTAATTCCGATTTCCGTGCCATAAAATATTTGAGGAATACCACGCGTAGTAAATAAAATCGTAAGGACAATTTTGAATTTTTCAACATCCCCGTTTGCCGAATACATTCCTCTGTCTACATCGTGGTTATCAATAAAAGGCATAAGATTATTAGGATCAGCATACAAATAATCTTTTGCTAAAGTACTGTAAAATTCATAAATACCTCTTTCACCGCTCAGGTATTTGTAAAATGCGTCCCTCATTCCAAAGTCAATTAAGGAAGGTAGGTTAGTTTCAAAGTCAACTCTAACTTTAGAGTTTTTTTGAAATCCTGCAAGAAATGCAGGCTCACCGGTCCACACTTCGCCAACTATATTGAAATTGGGATATTCATCAAGAATTGCTTTTGCCCAATCGGACATAAACTTTTGATTTGCGTATGGATATGTATCTTCCCGTATGCCGTCTATTCCTGCATATTCAATCCACCACAAAGTATTTTGAATAAGATAATTTGCGAGGAATTTATTTTCTTGATTCAAATCGATCATATAATTAGTAAACCAGCCTTTCTCATTGAATCTTTGTGATATTTCATTACTGTAAATATCTACGATGGAAATCTTATCATGGTTAGCAGAAAGATGATCGCCAACTTTTCCGTTTATCCAATCTTCAGTCGGTAAGTTTTCAACCCAAGGATGATTTACTCCGGCATGATTAGCAACATGGTCATAAATAATTTTTATTCCTTTTTCTTTTGCCCGCCTAACCAATTCCTTATACAATTCGTTACAGCCGAATCGTTTGTCTATATTATACAAATCCGTAGCTGCATAACCGTGATAGCTCATATACATATCGTTTTCTAAAGTGGGGGTCAACCAAACAGCAGAAATACCGAGGTCACTTAAATAATCCAATTTATCGATAACACCTTGTAAATCACCGCCGTGTCTGCCGTTCAAATCTTTGTATTTGAATTCATCTAACGAGTTTGCTAATGTATCGTTTGAAGGATCACCGTTATTAAATCGATCAACAAAAATTAAGTAAACAACGTCTTCGTTTGAAAATCCTAAATGATCTTCCGGTGCAAATTCTCTTTCTTTAATTTTGTAACTGTATCTCAGTGTGTCATTATTCTTATTGAAAAATAAATCGTAAGTGGATGCTTTTGTGTACTTATCAACTAAGATATCTACAAAAAGGTAACTGTGATTTTCGAGATGATGAATTTGAAGTATTTTCAAACCATCTGAAGAAGAAACATTAACATGATTCAAGTTACTACCGTACACCATTAATTGAAGTGTATCTCTTTTTAGTCCTGTCCACCAATTTGGCGGTTCAATTTTGGTTATTGAAAAATCTTGTCCGGATATAATAATAGGTAACAAAATAAGTAGAATTGCTCGGTAAATGATCTTTTTCATAAATTCCTTTTAAAACAAAAATTTTGGATAAAAGATAATGTTTTTATTTATTTGTTGCCTCAATTAAGAAAATACGCACATTATTTTATCATTAATTGTATTTTAGCAAGTTGAATTTTATTTTCTTATAAAATGCCTGAACAACCGACTGAAAAAAATATCGTTGTAAATAGAAAAGCTCGTCATGAGTTTACTATACTTCAAACTTTTGAAGCCGGGATTGTTTTGCAAGGAACGGAAGTTAAATCCCTTAGGCAAGGGAAAATAAATTTAGCAGATTCTTATGCTCAGGTTGTCAATGGCGAGGTCTGGCTTGTCAATTCTCATATAAATGTTTATGATCATGGTAATATTAACAATCATGATCCGTTAAGAAAAAGAAAACTTTTAGTAAATAAAAGTGAAATAAGAAGATTAATTAAAGCAACTCAAGAAAAAGGTAATACTTTAGTCCCCCTTCGTTTTTACTTTAAAGGAGGAATCGTAAAAGTAGAAATAGCAATAGCTAAAGGAAAGAAAGTTTACGATAAACGTGAAGATATTGCCAAGAAAGACGCAGCAAGAGAACTTGAACGAAAAGTTAAATATTAACGGAGTATAATATTGAGCACTAATAACTTTCCACCTATCGATAAGCAATTAGAAATAATTAAACGAGGCACTTCTGAAATCATCCCGGAAAATGAGCTGATCGAAAAACTTAAGAAAGCCGAAAAAGAAAACAAACCACTGAATATTAAATTAGGATGTGATCCCACACGTCCGGATTTACATCTCGGTCATTCAGTTGTCTTGAGAAAATTAACTCAATTTCAGCAATTAGGTCATCAAGCAATTCTAATTATTGGTGATTTTACCGGAATGATTGGTGATCCTTCGGGTAGAAATGCCACACGACCCCCTCTCACCTTTGAAGAAGCACGTGAAAATGCAAAATCATATTGGGAGCAAGCTTCGAAAATACTTGACCCGAAGAAAACAAAAATTGTTTACAATTCCGACTGGCTCGGGAAAATGAAATTTGAAGATGTAATTAAACTATCTTCTCATTATACCGTTGCACGCATGCTCGAAAGAGATGATTTTACTAAGAGATATAAGACCGGAATACCGATAAGCATGCATGAAATTTTATACCCGCTTGCTCAAGCCTATGATTCTGTTGCTATTGAAAGTGATGTTGAGTTAGGCGGTACCGATCAGAAATTTAATTTGCTGGTCGGAAGAGATATTCAAAAAGAATATGGTTTAGAACCGCAAGTAATTTTAACAATGCCGTTATTAGTAGGGACTGATGGTGTAGAAAAGATGAGTAAATCATACGATAATTATATCGGTATAGATGATTCTCCTCAGGAAATCTTCGGAAGAACTTTGTCAATCCCGGATAATCTTATCTATACATATTACGAGCTAACTACTGATGTCTCTGTTGAGGAATTGGCTGAGATAAAAAATTCTTTGGAAAATAACAGTTCAAACCCGCGAGATATTAAAAGAACATTAGCAAAAAGACTTGTTACTATGTATCATTCAAAAGAAGATGCAGACAAAGCTCAGGAAGAATTTGATAAAATTTTCATCAAGAAAGACATCCCGGATGAAATTTCCGAAAAGGAATATGCCCTTTCGTCAAAAGTAAATATTATAGATATCATTGTAGATGTACAATTTGCTCCATCAAAAGGTGAAGCAAGAAGATTGGTTCAACAAGGAGGAGTTTCGATTAACGGTAATAAAATTACCGATATCACCGAAGAAATTATTTTTGACGGTGAAAAAATATTGAAGGTAGGAAAAAGAAAATTCATTAAATTAATAGCCAAATAAAGAAGGAGGAGTAAATTGTACGTACCGAAAAGAATATTTTTTACAAAAGGTGTGGGGAAACACAAAGAATATCTTGCTTCATTTGAGTCTGCTTTAAGAGACGCTCAAATCGAAAAGTACAATTTAGTTACTGTCAGCAGTATTTTCCCTACCGGTTGCAAAAGGATCCCGGTGGAAAGAGGATTAGAAGAATTGCAGCCCGGACAAATTGTTCACTGTGTAATGGCGCGTAACGCTACAAACGAACCGAATAGACTTATTGCTTCATCAATTGGGGTCGCAAGACCAACAGATAAAACAATGTACGGTTATTTATCGGAACATCATCCCTATGGACAAACAGGACATGCAGCCGGTGATTATGCCGAAGACCTTGCCGCTTCTATGTTAGCCACAACATTAGGTATCGATTTTAACCCGGATGAAGCCTGGAACGAAAAAGAACAAGTATTTAAAATGTCACAGAAAATTGTGCAAACGTTTAACATAACACAATCAGCACGCGGTGATAAACATGGTTTGTGGACTACGGTACTTTCAGCAGCTATTTTATTGCCATAAAATTGTATTACTATGATTGTTTTACTAATGTAACGAGGGTGACCAAAAAGTAATTATTCAATAAAATTATTTGCGAATATTAGCGTAATTCGCGGCTAATATAAATAAAACATTACTTTTTGGTCACCCTCGCTACTTTTTATAAGTTCATTACTTTTTGTTTTTTCCAAATTCCGTAAGAATGAATAATTACTGCAGTAAGTAACCCCACTATCATAGGTTCTATTTCTATTAGCAGATTTGTAAGCAATGAATTATCACGCAGAATCATCCAAAATAGACCGCTAATTACTGCAAAAATCATTTCATATTTAGCTATAGAATTGTTGACTTCATATTTACTGTAGTAACTTCCGATAATCAATAATATAATTGCGGGAATTAATAAACTTCCTATTGTATACCACAGTTCAATTACCGACGGAATAATTAATGCAATAATTATCCCAATAAAACCGGAAAGCAGTATTCCGATTTGTGTATATCGAACCGATGAAATATTATATGGAAGAATCTTAGTAGCAAAATCTTTGCTTAATGTAGTTGCACTCAAAAATAAAAAGCTGTTCAATGTAGAAAAGATAGTCGCGAAAAGTGCTGCATAATATATTCCCTTCAAACCGGGAGATAGAATTACTTCTGCAAGTAATGGATAAGCCAAAACCGGGTTGTCGATATCATGCAAAACCGCACGCGAGTATAATCCCGTTGTTGTTGTAAGGAAATCAAAACCTATCCAAATAATAACAGAAATTATTATCCCCCACATTGCCGTATTACCGGTTTTTGCAGAATAGCATCTTTGATGAAAGCCGGGATCGGCAAATGTCCATAATGCAATTAAAAACCATACAATTAAATAAATAGGTGAAAATCCGCCGGTTAAATCAAAATGTGATTCCGGAATTTCTTTCTCCAAATATTCAATTGTACCGAAATTATCTGCGGCAATAAAGACAATCAGAATAAATCCGATGAACATTACGAAGAATTGAAAAACATCAACCCAAAGATTTGCTTTGAATCCGCCTTTTAATAGATAGATTGACGAGATGACAAAACCGATTACCATTCCATATCCAAAGTGAATATCAAAGAGAAGTGAAATTAAACTACCTATCATTAGAAGGTAAGGTGCCGGAGAAATTAGAAAGAATATTATAAGAGCAGATATTAAACCGACTTGTTTGCCATATGTTTGTTCTAATTTTTCGGGAATTGTAAATAGAGATGCCGACCTAACTTTCTTAGCAAAAAATATTGCGAAGAGAATTGCAAAAATATAATATGGTAAACCTTGTGTAAACCAGCTAACTAATCCGTAACGGTAAGAAAACTCACCAACTCCTAAAATACCGCCATACCATGTACTTACGGTTGTTGTTACGAATAAAAATAAACCAACTTTGCGACCGGATAATAAATAATCTTCTTCATTTTTTTGTTGTGAACGTGGGACTAAAAATCCAATAAGAGGAACAATGGTAAAAAATAATATTATAATAACAATATCAAGAAAGTCTAAAGAAATCATTCCGTTTCAAGACCTCGTAATCACGCACTATTAGAACTTTTCCTTTGGATATTTTTACAGAAACCTTGCTGCTTATTGCAACATTGCTTGTACTTTCACTTACACCGAATGGAAGTGATTCATTACTAAGCGAATATTTCAAACCGGTAGTTGTAACCTTAGTTTTTTTATCGATACCATATAAAGAAATAATTTCACCTATTTCAGTATCGAGCGATATGTTCGATTGATAAACTTTCATAAATGATTTTTGATGAAGCATTGCAGTGTTAATCTTATCGCTATACTTTAATAAAACTCCGATATTACAAAAAGAATGATCAAGTCTATCACCGGTTGCGCCGAGTAAAACTACTTCCGAATATTTTTTTGATATTGCAAGTTTAATTGCTTTTTCGACATCGGTATCGTTCTGTCTATCAAGTTTTATAAATTTTACCTTGTCTTTGAAGAAATCAATTGTCTCTTTATTTATCGAATCAAAATCCCCGATTATATAACCGGGGATAAGATTTAATTTATAGGCTGTATTTGCACCGCCATCAGCACAAATTAAAGTTGTGTAACCCGTTTTTTGTAAATATGCAATTACAGATTTTTTCGGGGCGTCGCCATTTGCCAATATCAAACATTTTTTCATTATAAACCGAGAGTTAATCCGACAAGATAGTTTCTTTCTGCTGCCGGGTAAAATTCTTTACCTACTGCATGGGCTGCATAAAGATTGTCAAAGATATTATTTACCTGCACAAATAACTTAACTTTTTTGAATACCGGTTGAATCGAAAACTCGTAGTTTGTAATTAGATTTGCAACAAAATACGATTCAACAAGATTATCATTATAATCTATTATGCCGGGATATTCTTGTAAATAACTATTCAATTTGTCACCGTAGTTATCCGAATAATATTCTCCAACATATTTCCCGAATAATTGAATAGAAAAATCCGAATAATAGAATCTTAGAATTGCGTTAAAAGTCGTACTTGGAAAACCACCGATTTCATTTTCTGTTAAATCCAGTTCAACTACTTCCCTTTCGCCGGTAACTTGATTTCTCCATTTAAGATAGGTATTGCCCGAACTGATATAATTCTTACTTACTGATCCGTTTAGTGTTAAGTCAAAATGTTTTAAGAATTTTATTGAACCGGTAAATTCGATTCCTGTATGAACCGTTTTATCGATATTGCCCGTTATCGGTTGACCAAATCTATCTAATTGACCACTCTTAACAATTTCGTCATCAAATAACATGTAATAAAAGTTGAGAGATAAATTTAATTTATCTTCAGAATAATTAGCTCCAATTTCAAGATTGTTCATCGACTCCGGTTTTACTAATGGATTTGTAAAATCAATACTACCGTCAATATTTTGTTCAAATTGCGGAACAGCTCCCCCGCTTGATTCGGCTGCATCATAATAATTTTTTAATCGGGGTTCTCTTGTTACTCTTGCAAAAGAGATGTAGGAATTAAAAGTCGGTGTAAATTTATAATTCAACCCAATACGCGGATTAAGGAAGAGGTTATCTATCTCAAATTCATTATCAAGATATCTTTCATTTTCAATCTTATAATTATGATAAGCAAGCTGCAATTCAGCCATAATATTTAATTGCTCACTAAGTTCATAATTTTCATTTACGAAAAAGTTAAATATATCCTTTCCGCCTTCATAATAATAGTAACGGTAGTCTTGCGAAATACCTTTAGGCAAATTTTCTCCGTACCGCAAACTACCCCAATGAACGGAACGATGATTGCGATATTCTATTCCGGTTGTTAATTCACCGTTAGTGTGAGTCCATCTAATACGCGGAATAACACCCCATTGTTTGTTTTCGACCATTGCTCGTATTAATACGTTTTCAGGATTACTATCTAACACAAAACCATTATCTCTTGTTAATCTGAAATAAGCAGAATCAGCCCATGAACCGTCATAATCAAAAAATCCATCACCGAGAATTAGAAATAAAGCATTATTGAAAGTAACGTTATTAGATAGTTTGAACTCATTCAGCAATTCAAAATGCGGCTGAGAAAAGTTTTCGGTTTCATCGGGTCTGCGGTATACTTTATAAGTATAATCATCTTGTTCAGATTCCCAGTAGGATAAATTTTCTTTTCGTAATTCCTTATCCTTAATTGCAAATTTTGCTAATCCATTGTATGCAAGTCCGTCGGAAATCGGTCCGCCGTATAAATTTATTTGTGTTGTTACATTTTCATCATATCTAACAGCCGATAAGTGATATGAATTAAAATCAACCCAGCTTTGATGCCGATAACCGGAACTAAGTACTTTCCCGAATTTTGCATAAAGAGAATATTTATTATCAATCAAACCACTTGCAAATGAAGCAGTATACTTCCTTGTGTTGTAACTGCCATAAACAGTACCGAGGTCATATTTTTGATTATCGGAAAATGCAGAAGTTATTATATTAATTGACCCGCCTACTGCGGGATAACCGATAACACCCGAACCGGCTCCACGCTGAACTTGAATTAATTCCGTACTTCCAAGTAAATTGGGAAGATCAAGCCAATATATGTTATGATCTTCGGGATCATTTTGAGGAATACCGTTTACAGAAATAGAAATTCTTCGTTGATCAAAACCACGGATACTTAAATAATTGTACCCAATTCCGTTACCAGATTCCGAATAAAATGTTGTATTGGGTAAATAGCTTAAAAACTCCGGCACATCCTGTACGGAATATCTTTCTTGAATTTCTTTCTTTTTTATTTTTGAAAATGTTATAGGTGAAAATCCCTCTTTACCAATTGATGCACTTACCAAAACACTTTGACTTGTTAAAACTTTTGGTGTGAGTTTTATAATGCCGCCCGGTAATTGATTAAATTGTGGCACAGTCAATTCGGCAGCTTCAAAACCTATAAAGGAAATCCTTAATACATCGTCGGTTGAAAAATTCCCTGTTAACGAGAACTTTCCTTCATTATCGGAAGGAGTACCGTAATTAGTTCCAACAACAAAAACATTAGCATTTGAAAGAGGTTCGTTGGACTCTGAGTTTACAATTTTACCGGTTACTGAAATTTGGGCTTGAATTACCGTGCAAAAAATGATTAGTAATGTGAAATTCTTAAACATGACTCTCTCCTTTTTATTAAATGAAATAAAAAAAGCCGAATCCCGAAAAGAAAACGGCTTGAGAGAGTTAAATCTTCTCTCCGTTTTCCTACGCTGGTATTATCCAGATCAGGTTCAAGGGTGTTATCTCAGCCCGAAAAAACAAAAGGGCACCCCTAACGGTATTCGACTACAAAATTTATATGAACTATTGATTTACAATTCTTAACTCTGAACCGGGATGAATTCTATCTGTATTTAACGAATTCCACTTCATTATATCCGCAACACGAACATTGTACTTCTTAGCAATTGTCCAGAGAGATTCGCCTTCATTTACTTTATGCAATATAGAATTATTTGACGGATTTGCAAATGCTTGCACGGATGAACCGGATTGATCTCTTGTTGATTTATTAGGATAAAGAACTAATTGCTGTCCGATATTTATTCTGTTTCCTGATATGTTATTCCACCGGCGTATTTCATCTCCACGCACCATAAATTTATCGGCAATATGCCCAATAGTATCTCCTTTTTTAACAACATAAATAACGGAGCCGTCTGTTTCAGACTTAAACTCCTCCGAGCTTGAAATACGTGAATCGCCAACTTGATCTTCGGTAAGGTTTGTATAAATAACAAGATTAGAACCGGCAACAATTTTATCGCTGTTTAAACCGTTCCATTGTCTAATATCGGCGTTACGTACACCATACTTTGTAGCAATATCGCTTATCGTATCACCACTTCGTACAGAATAATTAACCGCGTTTGTGCTAACGTTTGCGTTGTTATCTCCATAAGATCTTGGAGTGTCATCACCTCTAACTC
>LNQE01000595.1_pt1 | contig 11270 bp, 7 predicted proteins | sample 603111 | NCBI WGS metagenome assembly LNQE01 (sample SAMN04260313, study PRJNA301899) | hydrocarbon metagenome | isolation source: hydrocarbon-contaminated ditch | place: Germany: Bremen | collected 1998
CTTCCTCAACTTCGTACTTAATCATAAAATCTCTGTTGAGATGTTTTGTATATTGTTTGAGATATTTCAGCGGACGATCAACACCCGGTGATGACACATCAAGACGGTAATTTGAGATTTCATCATCAACGGTATCAAAAAACTCATGAATTACCCGGCTAACCTCTGCACAATTTTCCGTTGTAACACCGGCTTCATTATCGACAAAAATTTCAAAAACCAATTGTCTTTTATCACCACGAATGATTAATTCTATGAAGAAAAACCCGAGGGATTCAACAATTTTCTTTATTTCGGATTCTATATGTTTTTTATTAATACTCATAAAACAAAAATCGCCCACAAAGGGGCGAATAAGAATATTAAATTTAGCATTAAAAATAGGAATTATCAAGGTAATTCCAGTATAAATATTACTTCAAAAGCAGCATTTTACGGGTTTTTGAACTAAGACCGCTTTCTAATCGATATAAATAAAGTCCAGATGAAAGGCTCGATTTTACATCAAAATTGACATTATACTTACCCGGAGATTGAATTTCATTTACTAAAATTTTAACCTCTCGCCCCAAAACATCATATATTTTCAAAGTAACAAGATCCGTTTCGGCAATTTCGTATTCGATACTGGTTGACGGATTAAACGGGTTGGGATAGTTTTGCTTTAGTGAAAAATTATACTGAATCTCATCATCTTCTGCACTTGCTGTAATATCGTAACTAACAATTTTAATATTATCGATATACCACCCGTCAATTACGCGATAGTTGTCCGAACAAAAAGAGAATCTTATTAAAATATTGTTATCGATAAAATCACTAAGTTCAATTTCCTGCTGTTTCCATGAAAAAAGAGAACCATAGTAAATCGGATCACCCAAATTAATATCGGCATTCGGATGATCAAAAACATCGTCAGCCGGGTGAGATAGATTCCCTCCTACAACGTTCCATGAACTCCCTCTATCAGACGATATTTCAATGAAACCACCGTCAAAAGCATTTTCAATATGATATCTTGTTTGGAAATTTAGGAAAGCGTTTCCAAAACCCGTTAATGTAATTTCATCACGAAGTGTTAAAGTAGTGTAACTTGAATTTGAGTAAAAACCATCTTTGCTGTTTGTGTAAGAATAATTACCAACCGCAGAATATTTACTCGTTTTTTCCCATTGCTCAATATTTCCTTCAGATATCCAGTAAAGTTCCAAACTATCTGCTTTATCTTCAAAAAGAATATTGGGATGACCGATTCTAACATTCAAAGTATCTTTTCTTCTAAGAAACCCGTCTTGCAGAACGGAAAACTCAAAAGAGGCTTTTGCCGCCGGTGCAATGATATTAGAAAATTCTACTTTAAATCCATCTTCGGGCATTGTATTGCTTTGTGATTCTAAGTTTTGAAAACTAAGAAGGTTATCCGATACGATAGACGCAAAATCATCTAAAGACCTGATCTCAACATTAAAGTTTCCTGAATTATCTAAACCTTTATTTCTGACAAGAGGATAAATGTTTACTTGATCTCCGGGTAAAACAAAATCCTTGTCAATAGTCATATCAATTACGATGGGATAACCCCCAACAATATTTGCATAATATAAATTGGGGTAAAGATTTTCCTCGGCTAAGGGAATTATCCGATGTTCCGGGGGCCAAAATCTATCTTCAAAACCACCGACCTCAGGAGTCATAGCAAAGATTTTATCTCTTCCCGGTTCACCGTCATACATATAATCATCGCTGTTGCCTCTTGTAGAGTAATTAACAGTCTGCATGTCCGTACCGGCTAAGTAATTATTTTTAGATACCATATCGTCTGTGAATTCTCTAAAAATATTTGAATCGGGAGACTCAGTTTGAATTGCACCGTATGGGAATATCAGCAAATTGCTGTATGTATGATAATTAAGGCAAGCACGGATTTTTCTGTTATTCAAGAAATCTTTTATTGCAACCAATTCCGGTTCAGAAAAAGGTTCCACGCCGCGATATGTATCGGAAGAAGGATTTGTTGACGAACCACCGTTTGGAGCATCCCAATATTCCTCTGGTCCGTAGTTTCTATTTAAGTCAACCCCAAATGTTCCGTTACCGTTTACTCTTCGATTTTTTCTCCACATCCCTCCTCCATCGGGTCGAATATTCTCATTATGACGATAACCATCGGGGTTAACAACCGGAATAAAATAAAGGGCTCTATTATTAAGTAAATATTTTACTTCATCATTTGTTTCGTAATTATCAATAAGGTATTGAATAAAGTAGAACATCTGCATCATACTTTCGGGTTCGCGTGCGTGATGTAGTGCTGTATATAATACTTCGGGTTCGTCTTCATCAACATCGGGATTTACAGATACTTTAAAAGCAATAATATCTCTTCCTTCGTGCGATTGACCAATAACTTGTTCACCCCCAACCAAATTCGGATAATTATTTAATAAATCTTCAATTTTTGCATACGCTTCAGAGAGTGTATAATAACCTCCCATACTTCCGAATTCAAAATTTTTCACACCAAAATTCATTGCGGTTTGACTAAGTTGTTCGGCTTTTTCCGATGGAGTAAGTTTTTTAAGTTCAGAATAATATTTGTACCAATCATCGATTAAAATATCCATCTGAATATTAAGTTGCTGCATTTGCAAATACTCAGTATCTGAAACAAAGAAAGCAATACCGCCATCACTTGTACGACCAGCGTGGTCGAGAGCTATTCCTAATTCAACAATTTGTTTAATTGTGTTTTGATCGGGATTAACTTTAACCTGCTTGTAATTTTCAGAGGAATATTGAGCTGAACTAATTAAAAAAAAGAACAGCACAGTAAAAAGAAACCGGAGCATAATAACCTCAAGGTTTAGCGAATAAGTTCAATTGATAACGGATATCGATAATGAAATCCGTCATTAGATTTAATAGCGGCAACAACTACCATTATAAAATTAAAGAAAAACAACGCAATTAAAATCGGGATGCCGATTAATATTATACTGAGCAGAAGTGCGGCAAAAGCATAAATAGTAACAGAAATTTGAAAATTAAGTGATTCTTTTCCCTGTTCATTAACAAACGGGTAAACATCTTTCTTAATTAACCAAATTACTAATGGTCCGATAATGTTTCCGAACGGAAAAATAAAAAATGCAAAAGCAGAAATATGACAAAGCATTCCCCACATTCTTTCATCTTTTGAGAGCGAGGTATCCATGATTCCCCCTTTTTGTTTTGTATGATTGCGACTAACTTTTCTTAGCTAACCTGAAAATATATTTTGGTGCGTATATTGTCAACTAAACTCCACGTGCAAGCAAAAAAGAAATCAATGGAAGCCACAGAGCTCAATAGACTAACCGAAAGATTACTGAGAATATTCGGAATTGCAAGTCGAATAATTTTTTGTTCATCACAGATTAATTATTGGAATATAGTGTTCGTGCTTTTTCCGCAGAGACAGTGATACCTTTAATTAATGATGAACTAAAACCTGAATGCTCCATATGATTTAATCCGGCAATTGTACATCCCATCGGAGTTGTAACTTTATCAACTTCTCTTTCGGGATGATTTTTATTTTTAAGAAGTAAAGCAGCCGCACCTAATGCAGTTTGTGCAGCCATAAAAAGAGCTTCTTCCGCGTGAAAGCCTATTTCAATACCGCCTTGAGAAGCTGCTCTAATTGCACGTAAGAAAAACGCCGTTCCACAAGCACATAATGCTGTAGCCGGTACCATTAATTCTTCTTTTATAACTACCGATTCACCTAAGTTATTAAATAAACCAACTGCAAGATCGCGTGCTCGTATATCTTTGTCTTCTGAACTTACACATGTCATTGATTCACGAATTGCTATTGCAGTATTCGGCATAACTCTCACAACAGGAACATTTTTTCCAAATAATTTTTTTATTTGTTTTATCGATACCCCGGAAACGATTGAAAATATTATATGTATTCTCGGGTTTATAACATTTTTTATTTCATCAATTAATGAATTTAACTGCTGCGGTGTAACAGCGACTATAATCAATTTGGATTTTTGTACGGCTTCTTTATTATTAGTTGAAATATTAAATCCATCTTTACGAATTTCGGCAATCGCTTGTTTATTTCTTCTTGTTATTAAAATTTCATTTTTTTTTATTGTGCCGGATTCTGATAATCCTTTAGCTATCGAAAATCCTATATTACCGCCGCCTAAAATTGCAATTCTATCTTGCGAATTCATTTAAGCTCCTTTTTCAATATTTAATGTTTCGCCTTCGGTTTTAGCAATAACAACTGCACCGCAGCTATCGCTCCAAACATTAACTGTTGTTCTGCACATATCCAAAATTCTATCAACGGATAAAATTAAACCGACACCTTCCAATGGAAGACCAACCGCCGATAGTATAATAGTAATTGTAACTAAGCCTGCCATTGGAATTCCTGCTGCTCCGATTGATGCCAATAAAGCAGTTACTACAACAATTACCTGCTCTAAAAATCCTAAATGAATACCATATGCTTGTGCAATAAAAATTGCTGCAATACATTCATACAATGCCGTTCCATCCATATTGATAGTTGCACCAAGAGGAAGAGTAAAACTTGTAATTTTATTCGAAACACCCACTTCATTTTCAACTGCATCCATTGTTAAAGGAAGAGTTGCATTTGAGGATGAAGTTGAAAAAGCTGTTAAGAGCGGGGTTGTCATAGCTTTAAAATGCAGCCATGGATCAACCCTTCCAATTAATTTGAGAATCAACGGCAGAGTAATAGCAGCATGGAAAACCAAAGCCAATAAAACAGCTATCATATAAAGTCCGAGTCTTCCCACAATATCCAGCAGTGCTTCAGTGTCACCGGCTTGTTCGGCGACAATTCCGGCAACGATTCCTAAGATCCCGAGCGGTGCAAATCTTATCACAAGCATTGTAATCTTCATAACAACTTCAAATGTGGCATTGAAGAATTCAGTTAGATGTGTGCTGTACTTTTCATCAACTTTGGTAACAAAAAATCCAAAAAGTATCGAGAAGAAAATAATTGAAAGCATATCACCTTCGATAAATGCTTCAAAGATATTTGTAGGAATAATTTTTATAAGAGTATCGCCAAATGATTCTTTTACAATTGCGAGTTCATCAATGCTTTTTGTTAGACCGAGATCGGAGCCAACACCGGGTTGTAGTAAATTTACCAATACCAATCCAACAAGAATTGCCAATGTGCTTGTTGATAAATAATACGTTATAGTTTTCATACCAAGTCTGCCTAAACTTTCACCCGATCCAATATTAGCAACACCTGAGATTATCGAACTAAGTATGAGGGGAACAATTACCATTTTCAAAGCACGTAAAAATACTTCCCCCAACCAAGTTACATATTGAACATGTTCGGTTAAGTATAACCCGATCAGAGTCCCAACAATAAATCCTATTAAAATTTGCCAGTGAAGTTTTACTCTCCTCATTGCAGTCCCGGTTGTTATAAAAGATTAGCAATTATCTCATCACAAAGAGCAAAGCCCTTTGGAGTAAATTTAATAAAATTATCATCTATTGATAAGTAACCTTTTGATTGATATTCGTTGAGATCATTTTTTACTTTAATAATCCACATCGAGCCAAAACGTTTTTTATAATCAACAATGTTCAATCCTTTACTTCTCATTGCCAACATAACATATTCATCGTGCATTTGATCGTTAGTCAAGAATTCTTCTCCGGCAATAGGATTATTATTATTCATCTTTTCCAAATAAAAATTTAATGAAGAATAATTCCACCATCTTTTGCCGTTTATAAATGAATGTGCCGAAGTTCCAAAGCCCAAATAATCTTTATATCGCCAATAAACATTATTGTGAATGCATTCAAGGTTATTTTTGGCAAAGTTTGAAACCTCGTATTGACTGAACCCATTGTTTGCTAATACTTCTATGGTTGTTTCATATAGATCAGCATCATGATCGGAATCCTGCATTTGAACTTTTCCGTCAAGAACCATTTTGTTGAGGATTGTCCCTCTTTCAAGTATAAGACTATACGCTGAGATATGTGTGATGGGAAGACTTAATGCAATATCGAGATTTTTCTTCCACACCTGTTTGGTTTGATTAGGAAGATTAAAAATTAGATCAATACTAATATTGCTGAAACCGGCTTGCGCTGCTTGGTTTACCGTTTCTATTGCTGTTTGTGAATCATGAATTCGAGTAAGAAATTTTAACTCATCATCATTAAACGATTGTATTCCTATACTTATGCGATTTATTCCTACAGATAAAAATTCTTTCAATTTTTGTTTGCTTACCGTACCGGGGTTTGTTTCTAAAGTAATCTCTAAATCATTGCTAACAGAAAAATTTTCCCTGATTGAATTAATTATCTCAGCGATATAATCGGGCGTCATAAAAGATGGAGTACCCCCGCCCAAAAAAATAGAGATTATTTCTCTGTCTCCGGAAAATTCTTTTCCTCTAATTTCAATTTCTTTTTTTATTGCGGAAAGATAGTTGTGAAGATTATCATAATTTATTATAGAATAAAAATCACAATAGATGCATTTGTGATCACAGAAAGGAATGTGAATGTAGACGGCTGTTTGTTTCACTAATTAATTGGTCAATTTTTCCTATTGAATTGCAAATGTAATATAATAATAAGTAATTATCGATGAAATGAAATTAACAAAGCAGTATTTTTTATTAGAGGGTGACCAAAAGTTATGATTATTATTAGACACGAATTACACGAATTATCACAAATTATTTAATTGTCCAAAGGACTCATTCGAGAATAATTACTTTTGCCATAGGCATGGCTTTGCCATTGGTCACCCTCCTAAAGGAATTTATAAAACTCCGAGTGATAATCCTGCAGTAATTGTTCCGCTGTTTGCAGCTTTATAATCGACATTAAGATTAATTACGGCAAGTTTTATTGAAAGCCCTGTTGTAAACCCGAATGAATTTTGTCCTTCTAAATCAAATTTTACATTTACAGTTTCAGGACCAGCAGGCGTATCAAATCTATAATCATAACTTACAGTTGTAGTTGATGATTCAGTTGTTAAGCCTATATAAGGAGTAATTGCGAAAAGACCGCCAAAAGTTTTGCTTGCGTATAACCCGAACTGAGTAGCATTACTTTCAAATATATCACCGACTTTAAGTTTTTGATAAAAACTACCAACACTAACATCAAGCGGTAATGGATTTTTCATCCATATATTTATATTATGAACTAAACCGAAGCCGTAAAAAGAAAACTTTCCTAGATCTTGAATATCTATCGATGGAAACCATCTAAATACGAAATTAGTCCCCATGACGGTTCCAACCGTTAATTGAATATTAGCCGACGGAAATAACGGAAGACCATCTAAGAAACCATACACATCCTCTAAAACTTCTTCATAAGGCTGAATTTGCTGCCCTGCTATCATACCACCTTCAAACCTGATTCGAAGATTTTCGTCTTGATCACCAATAATTGTAGGTCCGCTGAAAGAGACTTTCCATTCTTTAGAAAGAAGTTCGTTTTTAGCTGATTGATAATTTGGATTTCCGGGAGTAATTCCGGAATTAGCAAGGATTGCATCCGCTTGTTGTGAATTGTATCTAAAGTTACCGGTTGTGCTAAAATTCTTGTCATCACTTGAAAAGAAGGTGCCATTAGCTACAACTCTTAAACGAGCAGTAAATCCAAACTTAACGGGTTCAGGTGGTAAAGCAAACCAGCCGGAATTTAGATTTGAACCAAACCCATTAATAATAGGCGCTACATAAGCCGAAGCGGCATCAGCCGAAAGATTGGATAATGTTTCATCCAAATCTTGGGCTTGAAGTGTAAACGAACTAAATAACAAAAAAGCAAATAATGATATATATATTTTTTTCATACTTCTTCCTCATTTTGATTATTTTAAAATCAAGGTAACAATTAATTACCTTTTTTTAATTGATACCCATCAATTCTTTTGCACTTTTCAAATTAGCATCGGTAATTTTTTCTCCACCTAGAAGTTTTGCAACTTCATTGACTCTTTCATCCGGAGTAAGTTCTTTAATGGATGTCGTTGAACGATTATCTTTCTCTTGTTTCATTACAAAATAGTGTTGATCAGCTAAACCTGCAATTTGAGGTAAATGAGTTATTGCAATTATCTGATGATGCTTGGATAATTCCTTTAATGATTGTCCCACTTTTTGAGCTATTCTTCCACTAACACCTGTGTCAATTTCATCAAAAATAAGTAACGGAAGTCTATCACTTTTAGCAAGAATCATTTTTAGCGATAACATAACTCTTGATACTTCACCACCGGATGCAACTTTTTGTAAAGGTTTTACATCCTCGCCCAAGTTAGTAGTAAGATGAAATTCTACTTTATCAACACCTCTGTTTGTAAATTTGGTTTTCTTTCCCTTTACTAATATATAATCGCAATCCTCATTATCGCTGTAATCATAATTAAAAACGGTTTCAAATTTTGCTTCGTTAATTCCGAGATACTTTAATGCTTCCTCTACACCTTTTTTAATTTCTTTAGAAACAAGTATTCGTTTTGATGTTAGCTTTAATGCAATTTCTCCGCACCTTGTACGCAGTGCATCTATTTCATTCGAAAGTGAATTTATTTTATCATTATAACCTGCAATTAAATTAAACTCATCACCGATTTTTTTGCGATGTTCAATCACACTTTCAATTGAGCCGCCGTATTTTTTCTTTAACATCGCAAATGAAGAAAGACGCTCTCTGATTTCATTTAGTTTGCTTGATTCCAAATCGATGTTGTTTTTATAACTTCTGAGGAAATCGGAAACATCATTAAGTAAAGTCAGAACGTTTTCAATTTCGCTGCTCTTTTCATTGAAAGCAGAATCTATTTTTTTCAGTTCAACAATTTTGTTGCGAACTTCTCCGAGCTTATCATAAATTGAATCATCAGTTTCGTACAAATCTAAAAATATTTCAGAGGTAAGCCGTAAGAGTTTTTCGGAATTTTCTAAAATGATTAACTCTTTTTCGAGTTCAACTTCTTCGTTCGACTGTGGGGATACAGCATCAATTTCTTTAATTTGAAATTCATAAAGGTCGCGTTTTTCTTTAAGAATTTTTTCGCGCTCTTTAAGTTCGTTTAATTCCGATAATATTTGTCTCAGTTCTTTAATAAATTTTCTGAACTCGTTTAGTTCGTTTTCCAATCCGGCAAAATCATCCAGCATTTCTATGTGAGTTTCTTTTCTCAGCAACGATTGATGTTCGTGCTGACCGTGAAGATCGACCAGTAAATAACCGAGTTCTTTTATTACATTAAGAGAAACGGGTGTATCGTTAACAAAACATCTATTAGAACCTTTAAGTGAGATTTCCCTTCTAACAATCATTTCATTATAAAATTCAACTTCATTTTCACTCAATAATTTTTCCACTTTTACATTGCCGTTTACATCAAATATTCCTTCTACTACTGCTTTCAGACTCCCCTTTCTAACAACTTCTACGGAAGCTCTTTCACCTAAAAGTAAACTCATCGCATCGACTAAAATAGATTTACCCGCTCCGGTTTCACCCGTTATAATATTGAGCCCCGGCTTAAACAAAACGTCAATATGTTCAATAAGTGCGTAATCTTTAATTTGTAGTGATTTAAGCATACTAATGGATATCTAATTTGGCGTGAAAGTTAATACAAAAATCTTTCTTTTTACAGTGTGACAGGATTTTTTGAGTTAACTAATGGTATTTAGCATTCTACAAAAACCATAAGATCCATCATATAATTTCTATGTGAAAATTGTTGTTAAGAAAAGTTTGAATTAAAGAGAATCTATCTATGGTTCACTTAGTTTGACTTTGGAATGGGCTTGCTTTATATTTGAAGTCCGATTAGAAATGATTTAGAAAGTTCTTATAAAATTTTAATAAAAGAATTACATCGCGATGTGGAGTCCGTCGGCTGACGGAATAGCTCGTCTTCTACTCATAACCACTTCGCAAATAGTTCTTTAAATTTTACATCGCGGGGTGGAGCAATTGGTAGCTCGTCGGGCTCATAACCCGAAGGTTGTAGGTTCAAGTCCTGCCCCCGCTACTAAAAAAGAAAACCTCACACGAAAGTGTGGGGTTTTTCTTTTTTAAATAGTAACAGGAAAGGTTTGAGTATCAAGTTGAACTGTACCCGTTGTGTGGAACGGCGAAATCCCGATGTCTTTTTCGGGGTCCTGCCCAAAATCATTCAAATACCTAAAAGACTAAATTTGCACCAGCTTGAAAGTTGTCTTCAAATCCTAGACAATTATTTATCTTTCTGGTAAATTCTTTTCAGTTATAAGTATCTTATTCTATTATCTCTGCTACTTCCTCAGGTTTAAGCTCTCCTAATTGCGAAATTATTGGAATAATAATCGGTGAGATTCGATCCATTATTTGATCTATTTGAGCAATAACTTTATCTTCATCCTCGTCCGAGCCACTAATTAGAGCAAGAGCTAATATTACCAATCCATATTTGTATCTTGCTTCAATTAGATCAATTTCATTTGGATTACTATTCTTTAATTCACTCAATAAAAAATGATTATCAAGGTTAATTCTAAAATCATATTTACCTTCACCAATTGAAATAGCTCTCAAAGAAGTTGTCTTGTCGAAATTATATTTATCCCATTGATCTTTCCTTATCGGGATTATTTCCGGAAGCCCTAAATGTTCTTGGGTTTTATCTTGATTTCCTCCCTTTGCGGTAGGTGGAGAAGCTGGTTTTGAATTTCCACCACCATTTATCGTTTTAGGTGCTATAATTACTTCAAAATTTTCCTCAAAGGGAAAAGCACTATTTTGAACATCTGTTATTAGTGTTCGAAAGTTAAATTTATGGCCAACTTTCATCTTGGAATCTATTGAAACGGAAAGAGTGGCTGTACCATTCCATAAGTTAATGGAGTGATCATGGTGGAGTGATTCATTTAGATAAAGTTCAAAATTGCCAGGATCTTTTGCTCTTTCAAAATAGTCATTTTGAACATCCGTTTTAAATTGAATTCTGAATCTTCTTCCAATTTCAACTGACTTTGGATTATCTTTACTATATTTTTTTTTTAATTTGAAAAAGGTAGGAAAGTAGTTTCCTTTAAAATCCTTGACATATTTCCCATTTTCTAAATTGAAGGGATTCGAAAGCCTTTGGCCTGGATTCAATAAAAGTGATAATGCTGGTGATTTTTTAATTATATTACTTAATATATCAACTAAAGGCTTTGAAT
>LNQE01000474.1_pt1 | contig 11203 bp, 10 predicted proteins | sample 603111 | NCBI WGS metagenome assembly LNQE01 (sample SAMN04260313, study PRJNA301899) | hydrocarbon metagenome | isolation source: hydrocarbon-contaminated ditch | place: Germany: Bremen | collected 1998
CTAAAGGAGGAAACATGAAATTTGTAAAGATTATACTCGCTCTATTATTATTTTCGATTGTCCTTTCAGGGCAGGGGTTTGAAGGATTCGTTAAATACAAGATGGAAAGCGAAGGCGAAACTATGTTTATGAAATATTTTAAAAAAGGTGAAAGTGTAAGAATGGAACCTGAGATGGAAGGCGCTATGGGTGGTGCCGTTCTTTTTAAAGATGGAAAAACTTACATGTTGATGCCGCAGCAAAACATGTATATGGAATTTAATATGGATGACTATGACGAAATGGAACAAGAAGGTGAAGATTTTAATGAACCTGTTAAAACAGGTGAGACAAAAGACATTCTTGGTTACTCATCTGAGAAATGGATTTTTGATGATGAAGAACACACAACAGAAGTATGGGCTGCAAAAGGTTTAGGTGAATTCATTTTTATGTCAACTCCGATGGGCGAACAAGATATGCCGAAATGGTATAAAGATCTTTCGTCCGGAGGATTTTTTCCGATGTTAATCATTGCTTGTGATAAAACCGGAAAAGTTGACGGAAGAATGGAAGTTGTAGAAATTAAAGAAGAATCGATCTCATCAAGTATGTTTGATATTCCTGCAAACTTTCAAAAATTTAGTATGCCGGGCGGGTTTTAATTGAAAAAAATTATTGCGGTAGTAATATTTTTATTTTTGCTTTCTTGTACCGAGCAAATTGATTTTCAGATTGATGATAGAAATCAATATAAGACAATCTCCGAATTTGAATTTCATGAAATAAAATTAGAAGGTGAAATTTCACATAGAGAATCTGAAATCTCGGGGCTTGCTTGGTACAAAGATTATTTGATCTTACTGCCGCAATTTCCTTATCTATTTGGTGACGGACTTACCGGGTCACTTTTTTATCTGCCAAAAATAAAAATCAAAAATTATATACAATCAAATTCTCAGACCCCGTTGAAACCGGGAAAATTAAGAATAGATGCTGACGGATTAGAGCAGTTTAATCGCCGGGGTTCAGGGTACGAAGGAATCATATTTAATGGTGATGATGTATATATCGTTTTTGAATCTTACAAAAATTCAAATGCATTTGTTGTTAAAGGGGAGATTGATTTCGCAAATAATTTAGTTAGACTTGAGGCAGCAACTCTGCAAGAAATTGAAATTCCTACAAAACTTCCGAATCTTACCGCCGAAACAATAACAATGTTCGAAGATAAAATTCTTATCCTATATGAAGTAAATGGAATTAATTTAATTGAAAATCCCAAAGCAAATCTTTTTTCATCAGAACTTTCAAGTCGTTCGGAAATTTTATTACCGAATATTGAATACCGCGTTACCGATGCAACCGAAATCGAAAAAGATAGTACGTTTTGGGTAATCAATTATTTATGGCCCGGCGAAATTAATTATATCAAACCGCAGAATGATGCACTTTTTGATAAATACGGAATTGGAAAATCTCATCAAAATTCCCAAACAGTAGAAAGATTGGTGAAATTGAAAATTAGCAATAACGAAATACAATTTGCCGATCAACCACCAATTTATATTCAATTAAATTCTAACCGTGGAAGTAGAAATTGGGAAGGATTAGTAAAATTAGATAAAATCGGCTTTTTGTTAGCAACAGATATGTTTCCCCGCACAATCTTGGGCTTTATTCCTTATTCGGAATAAGTTGTGATTGTATTTCTACTTTAATTGAAATCTTGACTTTCCTAAAGAATCCAAATATATTTACAAGCTCTATAAAAATCTCTTTAACGGAGGATTTGTTTTGAAACAGGAAAAGATTACAAGGTTTGTAAAAACCGAAGATGCCGATAGAAAATGGTATGTAGTTGACGCTACAGATCAAGTGCTTGGTAGATTAGCAACTAAAGTTGCAAGCGTTATTAGAGGTAAACACAAACCTTCATTTACACCAAATATGGATACCGGTGATTTTGTGGTTATTGTTAACGCGGATAAGGTAAAAATGACCGGAAAACGTGAATTACTAAAAACTTATTTCAGACATACCGGTTATCCCGGTGGTGTTAAACTGTTGAGTTATCAGCAAATGAAAGATAAGCATCCCGAACGCATTGTTGAATATGCAGTTAAAGGAATGCTTCCCAAAAATAAACTAGGAAGAAAATTAGGTTCCAAATTAAAAGTTTATATCGGTGCCGAGCATCCGCACTCAGCACAAAAACCGGAAATTTTAAGTTTATAAAAGGTAGATTGAATGACAGATAAAATATTTGTTGGACGAAGAAAAAACGCCACTGCCCGTGTATTTTTAAGAAGCGGCAGCGGTAAAGTTATAATCAACAAGAGAGAATTTGAGAATTACTTTCCGCTAAAAATTAATCGCGATGATGTAATTCTTCCGTTTAAGGTTACCGAAACTTCCGGGAAATATGATGTATTTGTAAATGTTAACGGAGGCGGAGTTTCAGGTCAATCAGAAGCTATTAGACTTGGAATAGCAAGAGCTCTTGAAAGCATCAATCCCGATTTCAGACCTTCAATGAAAGCCGAAGGGTTATTAAGAAGAGATCCTCGGATGGTTGAGCGTAAGAAATACGGTCGTCCAAAAGCTCGTAAGAGATTTCAATTCTCTAAGAGATAATTTTTATTTATTAATTAACAATATTCATATTCCCGGATCTGCCTCCTGTGTCCCGACCTGAAAACGGGATTAAAGGCGGAGCTGAAGGGAATAGAAGAAAAACAGGAGTAAACATGTCTAAGTTAGAACTTACTAAACTTATCGAAGCCGGTGCACATTTCGGGCACCTAACCCGTCGTTGGAATCCTAAAATGAAACCATACATTTTCATGGAGAAGAAAGGGATTCATATAATTGATTTAAAGAAAACACAGCAAAAAGTTGAAGAAGCTTCAAAAGCTGCCTACGAAATAGCTGCCAAGGGGCAGAATTTTCTTTTCGTCGGTACTAAAAAACAGGCAAAAGGTGTTATTGCCGAACAAGCTAAAAGATCAGGCAGTCATTGGGTAAGCGAAAGATGGCTTGGCGGTATGCTTACTAATTACAGTACGATTAGAAAAAGTATTAAGAGACTTCAAAATATAGAAAAGATGGAAACTGACGGAACATTCGAAAAAATTACAAAAAAAGAAACTCTTCAACTCTCCAGAGAACGGGATAAATTAAGAAAAGTTCTTGATGGTGTTGAACATATGGGAAGAGTCCCCGGTGCAATTTTCATTGTCGATATTAAAAAAGAAGGTATCGCAATCAATGAAGCACTGAGACTGAATATACCAATTTTTGCAATAGTTGATACAAATTGTGACCCCGATCCAATCGATTATATAATACCGGCTAATGATGATGCTGTTAGTACGGTTCAACTGATTACAAGCGAAATTGCTGAAGCAATAATTGAGGGAAGTCAAAAAGCAAAAGAATTAAAAGCCGAAGAATCTGCCGAAAGAGAAAGACAGAAAAAGGAATCTGAAGAAAGCGAAGAAAAGAAAAAACCAAGAAAAGGAAAAATTAGAAAAGTAAATCTTGAAACCAAAGAAGAAAAAAAGATTGATAGAAAAGATACGGTTAAAATAGATGTAAATGATAAAGCAGTAGTTAAGGATCAACCTAAGACTGAAGCTGAATCCAAAACTGAAAATGAACCCACAACCGAAGCTGAACCCAAAACTCAAGTAAATACAGGCTCTGCCGAGGAAACTGAAACTGAGAAAAAATAAAGGATAAATCGAAATGTCTATATCTGCTTCACAAGTTAAAGAGTTAAGAGAAAAAACCGGCGCCGGTATGATGGACTGTAAAAAAGCCCTCACCGAAGCTAACGGTGATTTTCAAAAAGCAATTGAAGTCTTGAGAAAAAAAGGTGCATCGGTTGCAGCTAAAAGAGCCGAACGTTCCGCTAACGAAGGACTAGTGATTACAAAAATCTCCGAAGATTACTCCAAAGGTGTTATTCTCGAAGTAAATTGTGAAACCGACTTTGTTGCCAAAAGTGATGACTTCGTTCAATTCGCCAACCTTGCTATGGGTGCCATCGAAGCTTATAACCCTAAAAATGTTGATGAATTACTTTCATTAGCTTATGATGGAAAAAATTTACAAGATGCATTATCAGATATCATAGGCAAAATCGGTGAGAAGATTGAAATCTCGCGTTTTGCAGTTGAGTCTGCGGAAAACGGGGTACTAGTTGGTTATATTCATCACGGTTCAAAATTAGGTGTACTAGTTAAAGCAGATAACGTTACACAAGAGGGCAAAGAAGATTTTGCTGCTATCTTAAAAGATGTTGCAATGCAGATTGCTGCAATGAAGCCTGATTACATAGCTCCGGAAAATGTACCTGTAGAAGTAATTGAAAAAGAAAAAGAGATTTATAGGGAAATTGCTAAAAAAGAAGGCAAACCCGAAAACATTCTTGATAAGATTGCCGAAGGTAAATTGAAAAAGTATTATGAGGAAAACACACTGATTGAACAAGCTTACATTAAAGATAATGCTAAAACAATTGGTGACTTGATAAAAGAGCATAACAAAAAATACTCATCCGAAGCCAAGATCACGCTTTTTCACCGCTTCCATCTGAGCGATGAGAATAAATAATTAATTTCGGAAAGGTCTTATTTTTTAATAAGACCTTTTTTTTTATATTTCTTAACAATATGGAAAATAAATTGAAGTATAAAAGAATCTTACTAAAACTTAGCGGTGAATCTCTGATGGGAGTAAAAGGACACGGAATGGACCCCGAAGTCCTGAATTTCTTTTCCCGCGAAATCAAAAAAATTAAAGAGCTAGGTGTCGAAATCGGTATTGTAATCGGCGGTGGAAATATTTACAGAGGATTGAATGCAAGTGATCAGGGAATTGACAGAGTTACCGGCGATCAAATGGGTATGCTGGCAACTTTAATTAATTCACTTGCACTTCAAAACGCTCTTGAAAATCATGGTATGTACACCAGATTGATGAGTGCTATTAAAATGGAAGAAATTGCTGAGCCGTATATAAGACGACGCGCAATCCGTCATCTTGAAAAAGGCAGAATTGTAATTTTTGGTGCCGGTACTGGTCATCCGTATTTCAGTACGGATACTGCAGCTTCGCTGCGTGCAGTTGAAATTGAAGCCGATGCAATTTTGAAAGGAACTCGTGTTGATGGTGTGTACAATGCTGATCCCGAGAAAGACCCCAATGCTATTCAATTCCAATCTATCTCTTATATTGATGTTCTTAAGAAAAATTTAAGAGTTATGGATCTAACGGCAATTAGTTTATGCCAAGAAAACAGCTTACCGATTATAGTGTTCAATATGGATAAAGATGATAACTTACTTAAACTTGTTCTTGGTGAGAACGTTGGAACAAAAGTAAGTAATCTAGAATTTTCAAATGAGAAAACAACAAATTAACTTGAGGCAGTTATGAACCCCATAGTTAAAGATGCTAAACATAGAATGGACATCTCCATAGAAAATTTCAGGCAAGAAATTGCTAAGATTAGAACAGGAAAAGCGACAACTGCTTTGTTAGATGGTGTTAAAGTAGATTATTACGGAACGATGACGCCACTTAAACAAGTTGGTAATGTTTCCGTTCTCGATCCTCATACTTTATCGATTACACCGTGGGATAAGGGTATGGTACAGTCAATCGAAAAAGCAATATTAATTGCTGACTTGGGTTTAAACCCCGCTAATGATGGTACTAATATTAGAATCCCCATCCCTCCATTAAATGAAGAGAGAAGAAAGGAATTAGTTAAACTTGTTAAAAAATTTGGGGAAGATTGTAAAATAGCAGTAAGAAATGTAAGGCGCGACGCAAACGACCAACTGAAAAAAGAAGAAAAAGAAAAAATTATTTCGGAAGATGAAAGAAAACGACTCGAAGATGAAGTTCAAAAAACTACTGATGAACACACAGCAAGAGTTGATGAACTGATAGATCACAAAGAAAAAGAAATAATGGCTATTTAATTGATTTTTTGTAATTATTTAAGCCGTCCCGATGGACGGCTTTTTTGTTTCCTTAAACTTTCCTAATTTAGGAAGACAAAGTTATCCTAATTATCTTATTTTAATATCTAAGAGGTACGATTATGAGTATCAAGAAAGAGGAAGCTCTCAGGTATCATAGTGAGGGACGCAAAGGTAAGATTGAAGTAATTGCGACTAAACCTTGTTTTACTTCAAGAGATCTCTCGTTAGCTTACTCACCCGGTGTAGCTGAGCCTTGTAGAGAGATTGAGAAGAATGACGATGATGTTTATTTGTACACTGCAAAAGGGAATCTTGTTGCAGTTGTTTCAAACGGTACTGCAGTTCTTGGGCTTGGTGATATCGGCGCGCATGCCGGCAAACCCGTTATGGAAGGAAAAGGAGTATTATTTAAAAGATTTGCAGATATCGATGTGTTCGATATTGAATTGAAAACCAAAGACCCGAAAGAGGTTATAAAAACAGTTCAATATTTAGAACCCACCTTCGGAGGCATTAACCTCGAAGATATCAAAGCTCCGGAATGTTTTGAAATCGAAGAAGAATTAAAAAGAACCATGAACATTCCGGTGTTTCATGATGATCAGCATGGTACTGCAATCATTTCATGTGCGGCTTTAATGAATGCAGCCGAACTTGCCGATAAAAAATTGGAAAATATGAGAGTTGTTGTCTCAGGTGCCGGGGCATCGGCAGTTGCTTGCTGCAATATTTATATACGTGCCGGTATTAAACGCGAGAATATTGCTATGTTTGATTCGAAGGGGCACATCAATAAATCAAGGAAAGATCTGAATAAATACAAAGCTGATTTTGCAACCGAAAAAACCTATTCATCATTAGAAGAAGGAATGACAGGTGCGGATGTTTTTATCGGTCTTTCGAAAGGGGGAGTTGTAAATAAAGAAATGATCAAATCAATGGCTGATAAACCAATTGTGTTTGCAATGGCTAACCCTGATCCCGAAATAAATTATGATGAAGCAGTAGAAGCACGTAAAGATGTAATTATGGCTACCGGTAGAAGCGATTTCCCGAATCAAGTTAATAACGTACTTGGCTTCCCGTTTATTTTTAGAGGTGCATTAGATGTACGCGCCAATGCAATTAATGAAGAAATGAAAATGGCTGCCGTTATGGCACTCGCTAACCTCGCAAAAGAAAATGTACCCGAAGTTGTTATTAATGCATACGGCGGTCAGGAATTCTCATTCGGACCGGAATATATAATTCCCAAACCATTTGATCCGCGTGTGCTTTGGACGGTTGCGCCTGCAGTGGCTAAAGCTGCAATTGATTCCGGGGTGGCAAGGGTTAAGATCGAAGATTGGAATAAATATAAAGAAGAGCTGAAAGAACGACTTGGTTTTTCTAAAGAAATAGTTCGCTTGATGGTTCACAAAGCACAAAAAAATCCCAAGAAAGTTGTGTTCCCGGAAGGTGAAGAAGAAAAGATTATACGAGCTGCTAATTCAATTTTGGAAGAAAGTATAGGAAAACCTGTTCTTGTGGGGCGTGAGGATTTAATCAAATCAAAAATTCAAGAACTAGAGTTTGAGTTAAAGAATTTCGAAATACACGATCCGCGTACTTGTAATAAATGTGATGACTATGCTGTCGAGTTTTATAAGAAACGACAAAGAAAAGGTACAACACTTACTAGTGCACGAAAGTTGATGAAACAGCCAAATTACTATTCTGCAATGATGGTTCAAGTTGGAGATGCCGATGCAATGGTTGGCGGTTTAACATCTCATTATCCCGATACTATTCGTCCGGCTTTGCAGTGTGTCGGTAATAAAAAAGGTCTTGGTGTTGCTGCCGGTTTATATATTGTAATGATAAAATCAAAAGTATTCTTCTTTGCCGATACTACCGTTAACATTGATCCGACAGCAGATCAACTTGCGGAGATCGCAATTATGTCCGCCGATACGGTTCGTGAATTTGAGATTGAGCCAAGAGTTGCAATGCTTTCCTTCAGTAATTTCGGAAGTGCAAAGCATCCTTTTTCAGAGAAAGTAAAAAATGCGGTTTCTATTGTAAAACAACGAAGACCCGATATTATTGTTGATGGTGAAATGCAGGCTGATACCGCGGTTGTTCCATCAATTATTGAAGAAGATTTTCCGTTTTCTTCATTAAAAGGGGGAGCAAATATTTTGATCTTCCCGGATCTTGCAAGTGGTAATATTGCCTACAAATTAATGGCTCGTTTAACTGACACAACCGTTATCGGTCCAATTCTTATGGGATTAAATAAACCTATTCACGTTCTACAACGCGGTGCAACAGTTGATGATATTATCAATATGGCTGCTATCGCAGTTGTAGAAGCAAAAGATAATCATAAGTAAAACTTCTATTAATAGGGGCAGAGTAGTCATCTGCCCTTATTTATATTCCACAAGCAGCGAAGGCGATATTCTCAGAAATAAAGTAACTTTCACACTAATCTAAATTCTTGAAAACAATTTACCTTTGTTAAAACCCCATCTTGTTTTACTTTAAAAAGTTTGCTAAACATAACTTCATAATTAACAATTAGAAAAAATGAATAACCTAAAACAATATACAGCAATAATAAAAAAAGGGGGTTAGAAATTTTTTGTATTGTGTCCTGAGATTGATATAGCGAGTCAAGGTAAAACAGTAGTAAAGGCACATTATAACTTGCAGGAAGCTTTACAACTATTTTTTGAATCAAAGAAATTCTTGACCGTGTTAACAATGAAGTTTTATAAAAAAGTACCATGAGATTATACATGTTAAACTCACAAAACGAGCTTAACAATATAATTGGAGAAATTCCAACTAAATTTTTGCCAACAGTTTTGGAATATGCAAAAATGATAAATGAAAAGGCAAAAAAGGGTGAGTTAAGTGACACTGAATATTTAAATAGTATTCCTGGTATTGCAGATTCAATCATTAGAGAAGCTAATAGAAATTTAGAAGAATATTCAGATAAACTGGAGTGGTAATATATAATCTCAATGGGAAAGTTAATCTCAATGACCCACGCTATGACAAACTCGTTATAAAAGATGGGTTGGAAAAAATAAACCACGCTCTCCCTTTCACATTTTCTCCTCTTCCCCCTTTCACAATTCACATTCCCTTCCTTCAACATCAACTTTTCTTTTGTTATATTTCTTTATTAATTAAAAACGATCAATCAGATTACCATGCTGCGTAATCTAGTTTATTTCAGTATCAGTACCATATTATTTTTCGGCGGGATGATAGTATATGGTATTGTACTTAATTTGAGAGAAGATACATTAGAAGAATTAATGCAACAAAAGGGGTTGACTAAACTTTCCAATGTACAATTGGTTGTTTCTCGGCATAATTACAAATTAGATCTTTACTCAGATTCTGTTCTGATAAAAACATATAAAGCAATTTTCGGTCAAGGAACGGGGAGAATAAAAACATCACGATTCGATAATATAACTCCAAGGGGAGTTTATCACATTTGCAGAATTGATACAAATAACTATTATTACAAGAAAATGTTTCTAAACTATCCGAATAAAAATGACGCGGCTGAAGCTTTTAAAAATGGAATTATTACTAGAAGTGAATATGATCTTATTACTTCCGGTAGTCTAAAATGTCCGCCCGATGAGACAAGACTAGGGGCGGATATTGGTATCCACGGAATTGGTGAATATAATTTTATTTTTAAAAATCTTCCTTTTGCTTTCAATTGGACAAACGGTTCTATTGCTGTAAGCAATGAAGATATTGATGAGTTGCTTTCTGTTGTAAAAATAGATACAAGAGTTGAAATAAGAGACCAATAACTTGCGAAAAATTTTACTACTTATAATACTATCAGTTACCATCGCTGCCCAATCCGATCAAAGATTTGAATTGAAGACTATTGATTTTCAGGGAAACGAAAATATATCCACTGGCGAACTTCGCGAAATAATCTTTTCCAAAGAATCCCCCGGCTGGATATCGCAATTTCTTAATAGTTTTACAAGTTTTGGTGATGAAGCTGTTTATTTTGATTCTCTACTTATATTTAACGATATCCGGCAAATGCAGAATTATTATTACGACAATGGGTTTTTTAAGGCATCTTTCGACTACTCATATCAGTTAGATACGTCAAATTATTCGGCTCAATTAAAATATTTTATTAAGGAAAACAAACCTGCTTTTTTTAGAAATATTAAAGTAACCGGTTTGGAAAACATTGCCTGGCAAATCGCCGATGAAGTGAGAGAGTTAACAACGGTTGATACGACAAAACGATACACTGCTATGGAAGTTGCTAGGATCCGAAACCAAATATTAAGACTCAGCTTGGATTTCGGGCATATGCTAATTTCTTCCGAAGTCCCTGACATTCAAGTCGATACAGTGAATAATAAAGTTGATGTTTATATGGATTTTGTTACCGGTGATCGCTATCGAGTTAGTGAAGTTAGGGTGAATAAAACCGGACCCGGTGCAAACAATGTCGACGATGATCTTCTTAGAAAATTAACCGGGATTAAACCAAATGACTACTACAGCTTTTATAATTTACAGCGAGCACAGGTAAGGTTATATAGAACCAATCTCTTTTCTTCGGTTCTAATCTCAGGTATAGTATCCGACACGAATAAAAATTATGTGCCATTAGCACTAAATGCCGATGTTGGAAAGATGAACGAACTATCACCGGAATTAATTATCAATAACGAAGACGATGCGTTTAACCTTGGTGTCGGTCTTTCATTTTCTAGAAAGAACTTTTTAGGCGGTGCAAGAAAATTAACTTTAAGCACATCATCCGCTGCCCAAGATATAACACAGTTTATATCCAATCCATCATTGAGTGATACAAATATTTATGGTTATGCCGATGCACGGGCTATATTAGAGCAGCCCTTTTTCTTCGGTAGAAATATCAATACCAAACTTGAATCTTATTACACACTACAGAAAAGAAGGAAGGAATATAACGCCACCCTATACGGCGGTAAAATAAGTTTCGATATAGAACTGCCGCGTTTTACTTACCTTACATCCCTTATTTTGGGTTTGAATGTCGAACAGTCGGAGTATATATTTAGTGAAGAATACACTTATGATATTCTCTATGGATATTTTAGTTATAACTACCCATCTATACCTCCCGTTATAATCGATAGTCTAGTAACCGATGCTATAGCTTCAACAGATGATTTCTCAAGCCACAAAAC
>LNQE01001894.1_pt1 | contig 11193 bp, 9 predicted proteins | sample 603111 | NCBI WGS metagenome assembly LNQE01 (sample SAMN04260313, study PRJNA301899) | hydrocarbon metagenome | isolation source: hydrocarbon-contaminated ditch | place: Germany: Bremen | collected 1998
AACAAACTACATTTCATGGCCTATAACCTGCGAAGGGTTATAAATATCCTGGGTGTTGAAGAAATAGTAAGAAGACTGGCTCCAGCATAAGCTGAAAACCAGTCTCAATATCGATATTTGGATTAGTAACTAAAACACAGTTAATGTTGACTTAGTTTAGGAGACATGAGGACTAATGTTGTCACACAGTCTGCCGTCCCCGTGTCACCCCTATTCTGCCGCCTGTGTGATAAACTAATAATTGTTGTATCAAATTCACAGGCAGGTCAATTATTTAATAAGGATGATTTTTTCTATGAGTATACTAACAATTGAAAACGTATCTAAAAGCTATGGAGAACGTATCCTATTTGATAATATATCATTTACCCTGGAGGATCAGGACAAAGTCGGATTAATTGGAATTAATGGCATAGGGAAATCCACCCTCCTGAATCTAATATCCGGCCAGGATACCGCTGACGCAGGAACGATTAATACGTCCCGCGGCCTGACCATTGAGTATCTCTCTCAAAATCCGGTTTTTAATCAACAGGCTACGGTTATTGAACAGGTACTTAAAGGCGATAGCCTGGCTATGAAAGCGATCCGGGAATACCAATTGACTCTGGAGGATATCAACAGCAAACCAGATAACATTGATCTGCAGATTCTATTAGCGGAACTGACTTCCCAAATAACTTCTTTAGATGCCTGGCATCTCGAAAGCCAGGTTAAGACTATCCTCAGCAAACTTGGCATTCGAGATTATGAGGAGCGGATGGTCAACTTATCAGGTGGGCAAAGGAAAAGAGTTGCTCTAGCATCTGCTCTTATTACCCCCTGCAATCTGCTTCTGCTGGATGAACCTACCAACCATCTGGACAACGATACTATTGAATGGCTGGAGAAATATCTGGCTAATAGAAAGGGCGCCCTTTTAATGATCACCCATGATCGTTATTTTCTGGATCGGGTAGTTAACAAGATATTTGAACTTGATAACGGGAACTTATATGTCTATGACGGTTCTTATTCCCGCTTTGTTGAAAAGAAAATTGAAAGAAGAGCTCTCGAGTCCGCTTTGGAAGCCAAGCGCCACAGTCTTTACCGACAAGAACTGGAATGGATCAGGACTGGCCCCCGGGCCCGCAGGACCAAACAAAAAGCTAGGATCCAGCGTTTCGAAGAGCTTAAAGAATCAATGGGAGTATCCGATGAGTCCAAACTGGATATATCTGTCGGCCACTCCCGTTTAGGCAAGAAAACCCTGGAAATAACCAGTGTAAGCAAAAGTTACGATGAACGACTTATTATCAAAGATTTTGACTACATCTTATTACGAAATGATCGCATAGGTATTATTGGGGACAATGCTACCGGTAAATCAACCTTGTTGAATATTCTAGCCGGACAAATAAAGGCTGACAGCGGTAGCATAGATATAGGTCCTACCGTAAAAATTGCATACTTATCCCAGGAATCAGAAGATATGGATCACAATCTGCGAGCCATCGAATATATAAGAAACACGGCCGAGTATATAACTACTGCCGAAGGCAGTAAAATCAGTGCTGGAAAGATGATGGAAAAATTTCTGTTTCCCGCTGACCTGCAATGGACCCCTATCTCCAGACTTTCCGGAGGTGAAAAAAGAAGGCTGTATCTACTGAAAGTGCTGATGGATGCTCCCAACCTATTGCTGCTGGATGAGCCCACCAATGATCTGGACATCAATACCCTGCAGGTACTGGAAAACTATATTGATGAATTTAATGGAGCTGTGATTTCAGCATCTCATGACCGCTACTTCCTGGACCGAACCTGCCATAAAATATTCTCCCTGGAAGGCTCAGGTAAAATCATTATACATGTTGGGAATTATTCGGACTTTTTAGAGTATAAGCTCATGGATCCCAGCGAAAAAAACTCTGAAACGATCAGTAAAATAAATGAGCCGGCCCGGAGTGAAAAAGTCACCCAGCGCCCGTTGAAATTCACTTATAAGGAGCAGCTCGAATACAACACTATAGATGCTGATATTGAGGCTCTAGAAAATGAGCTCTCCAGACTTGATGATGAAATGAGCTCCATAAGCAGCGACTTTGTAAAACTGCAGGAACTGTGCAAAAAAAAAGAAGAAACAGAAGAAGACCTGCTTTATAAGATGGAACGTCAGGAATACCTTAGCAACCTGGAAAAAAAGTATAAAAACTCAAAAATATAAGAATCTTCCCTCCATATACACACTTTACGCTGTTCAGCTCCTGCCCACCCACTGTTCATTTACTGACCGCTGTCAGTCACATCTGACCGGTTAACCGGACAGACAATGTACTATCCACTGATCTTCCTCCGTTACTCTAAAATGTATTACAGGGAAAGTATCCCTTCTTCATGGCCTTTGCTTCATTCTTCTTAAGAATAAATTAATCCTCTTTCACTTTTGGCACATTTATTGCATTAATACAAAAGTAGTTAAGTAATTATATGTACCTTTGTTAACCGACTTATGCTCTTTGGAAGGACATCCACTTACCTTCCAGAGAGCTTCCCCCCCTAATACTAAAATGTTATTAGAAATTTAAATATATAAATAATACATGTAAATTGGAAGGTTTCAATTAGGTAGCAATCAGTCTTATGAAATTTTTATTCTGTGCATGAAAGGAGTGAGGTTCATGATCCCATTCAGTTTGTTAGAGCGCTATGAAGGAAATGAAGCCCTTTTTCAAACGGTAATGATGTCGATAGTTTCCAGTTACGCTGGCGAACCTCTGCATCTGCATGCAGAAGGCTTAAGAGGAACGGGTAAAACAACTATTATGAGATCTGCTCGGGCAATACTGCCGATCATCACCCGTATCAAAGGGTGCATGTATAATTGTGACCCTCTGGACCCTCATTGTCCCGAGCACAGAGGTCTCAGTGATGCGGAAATCCAAGCTATAGGCACCGAAGAAATACAAATGCCTTTTTTGGAGATCTCCCATTCAGCCAAAATTGGAACGGTAGCAGGAAGTATTGACCTGGCCAGGCTGACAGATGTCTCCAAACCTGAAGCTCATTTGCTACTAGGATTGATACCCCAGGCTCATCGCGGAATTATCTTTATCGATGAAATTAACCGGCTGGCAGATACTTCTCCGGAAATAACAGATATCCTGCTGGATGTAATGGGTAACAAGCCGGGACACCTGCAGATCGAAGAGGCAGGTCTGCCAGCAGTAGATATACAGGTAAGCGTATCAGTATGGGCAGCTTCCAATCCTGACGAAGATCCAGGTCCCCTGGAAGAAGTCAGGAGACAGCTTTCAGATCGCTTTGACCTGGTCTGCTACATGGGCCGTCCGGATTCGGTAGATATCGTAGCCAGTATTTTGGAAGAGAATTCTTATACATATCGGGTGCGAAATGCTCCAAAAAGAGAAAGATGTCCTTTAAAATCGGATGATCAACGCTATAAACAAGATATCATCAATTGGGCCAAGCAGTATGAGTACTTATATATGCCTGATTTTTTACGGAGTTATATCGCTAAACTATATCTGAAACATAACCTGGAAAGTATCCGGGCTATTGAAGCTATACAGCAGGCAGCCCTCCTGCATGCCGTACTCCATGGCCGGGAAAAAGTATTGATTAATGATGTCAATCAGGTAATTCCTTTGGCACTAAAACACCGCGTAGATGGCGATACCCTGGTGAGGCTGATCAATGATGCAAATAACAAGGGGAGCCGGGATAGCATCCTGAGCTTTAAGAATCGTCCAAACGATAAAAGCAAAGACAAAGATGAGGATTACTTTCAGCATAACGCTCGCCCCTTAAAAGACATGCACCGGGGTGAACTAGTTAATACCGAGAAAACGTTAACTTTATAATTCCATTACTATTATACTCCCTCATTTAACTCTTATTTTTTGTTATACCCGTAGGCCAGGGCCTGCGGGTGTTTTTTTTTTGTGCTAAGAAATCATGGAGATATTGGATCGGAAGTGATCCTTTTATAGCATGGTAGAAACTTTTATCCATATCTTCCGAGCCATAGAATCCAACCAGGTATTTTAAATGGAAAACCGCTGGCAGACCTTGTTCACTATCCGGTTTCCCTGACATGTGTCCGGATATATGGATACAGTACTGACAATTTTGTTCACAAGTCCTGTCAATCGGACGGAAGCAACAGCTGAAGCAGGTAAATGAGTCTTGGCCCCAAAAAAGGCGAGCCTGAGTTACAACCAGGAATAATTCCCTGTTTATCTCCAGGAACTGACGTGCCTTTCAGTAATATCTATGATAGTGAATAACAAGAATCCCATTAGACTCAGGATAACAATACCCGCATACATATCCAGATAATTCACCCGCATCCAGGCATCCATAATAAAATACCCCATACCATACTGGGTACCAAAAGTCTCGGTAAAGAATAGAATAGACACTGCCGTACCTAACGCCAACCTGGTAGCAGTTAGAACATCGGCCAGGGAAGCAGGAATTATCACCTCTCTAAAAATCTGCAACCGGCTGGCTCCTAAAGACTGCAGCGATCGGAATATCTCCTGTGGAATCCCTTTAACTGCGTCCCGTGAAGTGATTATGATTTGGAAAATAACGATCAATACTATCATTATCAGTTTGGAAGCCTCACCCAGGCCAAACAGCAGCATTATTATTGGAAGCAGGGCGATTTTAGGAACCGGATAAGTAAAATATACTAGTGGTGACAGTACCTTATCCACTCTATTAAAATAGCCCATCAAAAAGCCCATAGGGACTCCCAGCACTATGGATAAAGCTATTCCCCCCAGAATCCTACCCAGGCTGTATAGAAGATGTATTTCCATCTTGGAGGCAAAGATATGTATGATGTCTATTAGCACAGCAAATGGCGATGGGACGATAGGAATATTTAACAGCCAGGATAATACCTGCCAGATAAATATTACCAGCATTAGGCTGTACAGCGCTCCCTGCCATTTATTATTTGACGGCAACTTGATCATCCTTATCCAGTATTTTTCGCAAGTTCATGCACATATCATAATACTCATCTCGAAATCTCAGATTATCCAATCGAAAGCAGGAATTATCTACTACTTCCAGGATCCTTCCCGGAGCAGGTGAAAACACTACTATTTTACTGCCCAAATAAAGGGCTTCATCAACACTATGAGTAACAAAGGCGGTGGTGACATTGTTCTCTTTCCATATCTTCAAGAAGAGATCCTGCAATTCTTCCCGGCTTATGGCATCCAGGGCTGAAAATGGCTCATCCATCAATAATAAATCGGGCTTTAATATGAAAGCCCGAGCAATCGCCACTCTCTGCTGTTGACCACCGCTTAATTCTTTAGGATATCTATCAAGAAGAGAATCAATCCCTAATTGCTGCAAAATATATCTACTGTACTCATCCAGGGTCTGCTGATCATTTTTGATTTTTACTCCCAGCATAGTATTCTGGTATACATTTTTCCAGGGCAGCAGCCCATAGTTTTGGAGTATCAACCCTATGCGCTGTCTCTTAGGATCGATGGCCTCTCCATCGATCCTGACACTTCCAGTATATTCTTTCAATATTCCAGACAATACATGGAGCAAAGTTGATTTGCCACAACCAGACGGCCCTATGAAGGTATAGATATCTCCCGTACCAATATTGATATTTATATTGTCCAAGACCAGGGTCTCTTCGTTTTTTCTGCGGTATTTTACTACAAGATCTTGTATTTCAATCACTAGACTATTACCTCAATATTCGTTCATCCACCAAATCTTTATATTCATAAGTTCCTTTAATAAGATCTTTTTCCTGCATCCATTGTACTACATCCAAGAAAATATGTTCCTCAGGCAGCCTCGCCTGCTGGTATTCAGGAAGACGCAGAGAATCTTTAATCTCTGCTGGGAAACCCTGCTCTTCAATGACAAAATCAATGTATCCGGTCGCCGGTTCCTTCTGAAGGTATCCCGCTGCCTCATTATAAGCTCTGAGTACAGCCATGATCTCTTCCGGGTTTTCTTCCAGACTCTTTGCTGTAAAGGCTATTGCACCAGCCTTATTGGCCATCTGATCGGTACTATTTAAAACAATTGCACCATTGCTTACAGCTAATCCAGCCAGGGGTTCCGGTAAGATAGCTGCTGTCACCTTCCCGCCCTGGAGCATTTCCAGCCGGGTTGGCAGGGGAGGAATAGCCACTTTTTTAACTTCGTCCGGATTTAATCCGGCAGCTTCAAGCATTTTATCAGTGGAATATTCCATGATAGTATTGGTTGACATACCGATGTCTTTTCCTTTTAACTCAGAAGTTGAACTGATACCAGAATCTTTTCCTGCCATCAGCTCAATATTACCATCAGTTCTGGCAACCATCCTCAAATTGATCCCGCCCTCGTTGGCAAATAGTACTGCCACCATATCGGTGATAACTCCATCCAGTTTCCCACTCTGCAGGGCACTATCTCGATCCTTGGCACTGGTGAAATGTTCAATAATCACCTTAACTCCTTCTTTTTCAAAATAGCCGTTCTTTTGCGCGATAATAAACGGTATCGATTCAACATCGGGCATAACCCCAATAGTTATGGTCTTTTCAGGTGCCTGAGTATTATTTTCCTGACTGCAGCCCACAAAGCTCAAACTGCACAGGACTATCAGCAGACCAATTAGTATTTTTCTCACTTTCATCTCTCCATCCAAATAATATTCTTCACTTACCCGACAATAATTGTAATATATCGGTCAGCAAAAAACCACATTATTATACATGATCCTGGTATTAATGGGCCTTTCATATTCTCTGGCAAAAAACAGATTGATCGCAGGTGCTCCTCGGCTTAAACAATAACCCCATCCTTCCATACGATATCTCATAAAAAGATAGCTGGAGGCCCCTTACCCAGGTTCTGATTTGATCACAACTTTCCCCTTGACTGATCACCAGTATACTTATCCTCAAATAACACAAAATACTAGAAATAATTCCAAGTAAGGATGATGAATATGAGTAGAGATAACCACGAGTTCCTTGATGCTCCCAATTCCTATTGGATTGATTCTACCCCGCAAACAGACTATCCCAGGCTGGAAGAAGATATTAACGTTGATGTAGCCATTGTGGGCGGGGGTATTGCCGGTATCACCTCAGCATTCCTTCTAAAGAAACAAGGCATGAAGGTTGCGGTCATTGAAGCGAACCGGATACTTCAAGGTACGACCGGGCACACTACCGCCAAAATAACTTCCCAACACTCACTTATCTATGCCAAACTGGCCAAGGAAATGAGTGAGGAATTGGCCCATCAATATGCTGAAGCTAACGAAAGCGCCATTCACATGATAGCCAGTTTAGTTGAAGAGCATAAAATTGACTGCGATTTCTCCTGGCGTCCGGCGTATGTTTACACTCAGTCCGAACAAAATATCAAGGCCATCGAAGAAGAGGCCCGAGCCGCTTCAAATTTTGGCATAAAAGCAAGTTGTATTGAAACAATTCCTTTACCAATTTCCATCAAAGCAGCCCTGCAGTTTGATAATCAAGCTCAGTTCCATCCGCTCAAGTATCTAAAAGCTCTGGCCCAGCAAATACCAGGTCAGGGCAGCAGTATATATGAACATACTGCGGCGGTCAATATCCAGGATGATCCTGCTGCTGTAGTCACCCGTAACGGCCAAAAGATTATTGCTTCCAAGATTATACTCGCTTCCCATTTTCCATTTTTTGATGGGGGTGGTATGTACTTCTCCAGGATTTACTCGGAAAGATCATACATTACAGCTGTCCGGATCGATGACAAGTTCCCAGAAGGTTATTTTATAAACGCTGAATCCCCCGTTCGCTCGCTCCGTTCCCAGAGTGATGGGGATGGAGAAATAGTCCTCCTGGCTGGAGAAAACCATAAAACCGGCGATGGTCAAAACTTGGCTGTACACTATAAAAATCTGCTGGATTTTGCTCATGAAACTTTCGAAGTCCGTGACGTTATATGCAGGTGGTCGACCCAGGATTGCATGACCGTGGATAGCGTTCCCTATATAGGAAATCTTACCTCCAGGAGTCCCCATTTGTATGTGGCAACGGGCTTCGGCAAGTGGGGAATGTCGAATGGTACAGCATCGGCTATGATATTGAGTGATTTGATCACTAAAGGTGACAATCCCTGGGCTCCGGTCTATAATCCCTCCCGATTCTACCTTAGCTCTTTAAAAACATTTGTAATAGAAAATGCTGACGTTGCCAAGGAATATGTAGCCGGTAAAATTGCTGCACTTCCCGGGAACATCGATATATCCAAAGGGGAGGCAAGGGCGGTAGATTTAGAGGGCCAAAGGCTCGGTGCTTTCCGAGATGAAATGGGTGAGCTGCATCTTGTAGACTTGACCTGTACCCACCTGGGCTGCGAATTAAAGTGGAATGATGCAGAAAGATCATGGGACTGCCCCTGCCACGGTTCTAGATTCAATTTTGATGGTGATATTTTAGAAGGACCCGCGTTCAATCACCTGCAGCCCCCAGGGCAATGCCAAAACCAGGTAGAAGCCAGAATATTCGAATAAGCAACAGAAGTATACGACAAGGGAAGCTTATAAAAAGGAAAAACCCGCGTCAACCGGCGCGGGTACTTGTTTTTAAATGGTGAGCCATGGAGGATTCGAACCTCCGACGCCCTGATTAAAAGTCAGGTGCTCTACCTGCTGAGCTAATGGCCCAAGACTAATTATTTTAAATGGCTGGGGTGGCTGGATTCGAACCAACGAATGACGGAGTCAAAGTCCGTTGCCTTACCGCTTGGCCACACCCCAACGTATTAGAGTATACTAGCTGCGGCTGCAGCGTGTCAAGAATATATTGGGGTGGATGATGGGACTCGAACCCACGGCCCCCAGAGCCACAATCTGGTGCTCTAACCAACTGAGCTACACCCACCATGTTGTTCTGTTCGAATCAAATGGCGTCCCCGGAGGGATTCGAACCCCCGACCTACGGATTAGAAGTCCGTTGCTCTATCCAGCTGAGCTACAGGGACAATATAATAAAAAATGGAGCCCATCCAGGACTACAGTTTGGACTCGCCTGCGCCGAATTTAATAATGGAGCACTCTTCATGCTCACCAATGTTCGCCATTATAATACCACTCTTCGAGCACACGGGTTTTGCCTCGCTACGCTCGAATGTAATAATGGAGCCCTCACCAGGACACGGATCTCATGCTCACTAGCGTTCGCTACATTATAATGGAGCCCTTTGCAGGACTACTGATCTCATGTTCGCATTCGCTCACTTTTTAATAAATGGAGCGGGTAGAGGGAATCGAACCCTCGCAACCAGCTTGGAAGGCTGGGGCTCTACCACTGAGCTACACCCGCCCGCAAAGTGTATTATACATTTTTTTAATGGTCATTTCAAGAAGGTTTTCTTTTCTATGACCTGAATATGCCAATGCGCACTTGAATATTCTATAATAAATCAGGAATGATTGCAAGTGCAAATATTAGCCCCAACTGATAGTATATGAGATTAAACCGATAATTATACTCGTTTTATACCATCTTTTAAAATTTATTTGATCTAAAACCTGTTCTGTTTCTTGACCTATTCTATTCTTCTTTCTCATCCCTAGCCTCAGCATATTCCATCTCTGTTAGCTGCTGGTAGTATTCATGCGTTTCTTTGCGGTTTTTCAGGTAATAATACAGCAGGATGTTAAAAAGGGAGACAGCTATAAATATCTCCAGTACTATCATACAATCACCCTTCAGATTTAGATTCTGTTATTTCAATCAGGTATCTCGCTGGTTGACCAACCCAGCAGGTCATATACCAGTCAGTAGCCGAGCGCTCCTTCTATCAGCATGAAGATACCAGCTATCCCAACCAGGTACACCCAAATCGAACTCATTACCAGAGGTTGGAATAATGCGATCGACAAAAGTACAGCCCCTAGAATTACACGTACCATTCGATCGAGTTTACCTATATTGCGCTTAAATGATAGATCCAAATTATCACCTCGGGCATAGTTTTTTCATTTTGAGATGATATATACCTAAGCTGATTTGAGATCGCAGGTTCGATGTTTCTGCCCTTTGAAACAAAAGTCTTTAGACGTCCTTATATAGACTAAATTAATTCTCTACTGGTCAGCAGAATTATCTTCATCAACTGGCAGTCCTTCATCCACCCGATTCTTACGCTGTATGTTCAGACCGACGGCAGTACCTGCTATTACTATGGGAAAAATTATATACCAGATGTCAAATCCCTTATCGACCTGTTTGCTGTCATCAGCACTGGATGTGGCAGTTTGCCCTGAGATGTTCAGGGTAAATGGCTCTGCCAGCATCAGAGGTTCTCCGGATTGATCCTGATAGGAGAAAACCAGCCTACCCGTAATCTCACCTATCTCATTAGGCTTGAAAGTACCATGGTAATAAGCACTGCTGTCCTGTTCCATATCACCTACGAAAACCGTTTCATCAGTAATTTCAAAATCCCCTTCTATTTTGATGATCAAGTTGGTTAGCATGGCTTGTCCAGTATTGTAATAAGTACAGTGTAAGTTCACCAGTTTGCCGGGCTTCAATTCCCCCGAAAACCTTATGCTTCCTACTTCCAGTCGGCTTAACTTTTGGACCTTGCTCTCGGCTATTTCGACCAAGCTGGATCCTGATCCTTCTTCATCTCCACTTGTTAGTTTTGAGCTCACCCTCAGCACTAGTTCTTGCTCGGTGCTGTACACTGCTCCCGACTGATCATAATAGTCTGCCCTAATAATTAGCGGATAAGAACCTTCTGCCAGCTCTGGAGCAGCTATTATCAGGTAAGTGATTTCGCTTCCCGTTTCCGCCTCCAGGTCATCAATATACTTGCGATTGCTGCCCGAAACCAAGGAGATACCATCACTGTTAAGTCCCTCCAGACTTATAATGATATCCCGGGCGGTCAGCTGTCCTTGATTTGTTGCGCTAAGCAGCAGCATAAAATCTTCTCCCGGGACTATAATATCCTTATCTTCCAACTGGGGCATCAGTAGCAGGGAGGGAGGGGATTTTGCATCAGCAACACTTATATACAGGTTCTCATGAGCCTCACAGTTTTCGCCCAGACCATTGATAAACCGATAATCAAATCTCAGTATATAGGTGCCTTTTAGAGCCTTCTCGTCCGTCAGTATGGATAAATTTATGGTGTTTATATCTCCGC
>LNQE01001327.1_pt1 | contig 11168 bp, 10 predicted proteins | sample 603111 | NCBI WGS metagenome assembly LNQE01 (sample SAMN04260313, study PRJNA301899) | hydrocarbon metagenome | isolation source: hydrocarbon-contaminated ditch | place: Germany: Bremen | collected 1998
TTCCCCCTGCCTCCAGCGGAGAGAGGCGGGCATTCGTTATGGGAAAATGTATCTTCTATCTCTCAGACAGAACATTGTATTGCCGTAACGGTCGCGCCGGCATGTGTAGTCGTGCAAGAGCGCAGGCATCATGAGTATGGAGCAGCCATATGAAAGACAATCTGACTCCGCGGTGCCTGTCTGGCAGCATTACAGAGAGGGTATGCTGCCTTACGGCGGCCGCACCAACTGCAACGGCATCACAACATATGCTGTGAGCGGGGAAGAATTCCTCGAAAAAATGAGAAGATTGGCATCGATCAGATGATTCAGCCGGGACAACCCGCTTTTCTCGACAGCGACATCCTGTTCCTGGCGGCAGAAAACCCCTCTGTTAAGACGATCATCAATCATTCGGCGAACCACGATCGGTTCAGGATTGGGCGAAACGCGCTTAAAAGCGATGGGTAAAATCCCGGAAAGATTGCGCCATGCACATTTTTTCAAACCCGATACCATGACGCCGGAAGAGTTCCGGGGACGCCGCCTCCGGCGCTGATTCTCGCCGCTGGCGGGGAAGAACACGCTCCGTAGCCGGCACTGGTTTTCGCCTCAATGAACATGATTCCCGGAGAACCCCGGATATCTGCAGCATAGACCGGCGGTATCTGTGTGCGAATGAGAGAGACCCCTGGTCTGGTGCCCCTCCCGACCAGAGATTATGGTATCGGTATTCCTATTTATTGATTCTGGAATGACGTGGACAAAAGGGAGAGGGATGATCGACCGCACAATGCCGGCCCGGAGCTGCTACATCTCGGGCACGTTGCGCGAAATCCCCTCGAGATCACCTGGAGCGGGCCCGGGATCGAATGCGCTCTTGCAGGGCCTAAAATCCCGGGCTTTCATATGGCGCGGCCGGCTTTCACCCTTTAGAGCGTCCCGGAATGGCTGCTCTCCCCGGAGACCGGGATGCACCGGCGCTCTGTGCGGAAACACCGGGTGTCATCGGTCTTCTCCACCGACAGGGTGATCGCTCCTGTCTTGAGTATCTGTTGCTGGAAGTGTAGAATATGGCGGCGCTACGCCGGATCCTCCTCGAAGGTGCTGCCCGCTCTCTTCAGGGTGAACCTGAACGCCGCACCGAGATCCGGGCGGCCCTCCACCCGATCCTCGACCCAGATCCTGCCGCCGTAGCGCGTAACGAGCATCCGGACGATGTACAGGCCGAGCCCCTCGCCGCCCCCCGGTTGCCTGCCGCGCTCGAACCGGTGGAATATGGACTCCTTCAGTTCGTCCGGCACGCCCGGGCCGGTATCCTCGACGGTCACGAGAACCGCGTCGTCCTCCCCGTCATACTCCTCCACCCGGATCCCGATCAGGGTCTCCGGCCCGCCGAACTTCGCGGCGTTGCCGATCAGGTTCGAAAAGACCTCGGGGAGGAGATCGTCCGCCTCGACAACGGCCGTGCAGCCCTCATAGGCGATATCGGCGTTCGGGAAGCGCCCGACCTCCTCCCTGACGACGGCGTCAAGGGCGACGGGCGCAAGCTGCGCCGAGCCCTGGCGTATCCGGCGGATGGTGGAGACGCTCTTTATGATCCCGGTGCTCTTCTCGATGCTGCCCCGGAGTCTCTGCGCGTACCCCGCCGCTTCGCCTTCCAGCATATCGACGAGGAGATCGCTGTAGAGGAGCGCGACGTTGTCCGCGTTCTTGATGTCATGGGCCATGATATCGAGATAGAGATTCGCCTCCCGGTTCGCCGCCTCCAGGCTGCGCTGGAGCATCCCCCGGAGAACTCCCGAACCGATCTCCCTCCCGATCGCCTCGAGAAGCGCGCGCTCCTCCTGCGAGAAGGCCTCTTTCCTCCGGCTCCCGGCATACAGCGCCCCGACCACCACCGACTCGGCGACGAGCGGGATCATCGCAAGCGAGGAGACCTCCAGATCCAGAAGCGCCGGATCATCGTGATCGCGCCCCAGGTACTGCGGCTGGCCAGCGACAAAGACGACGTTTCTCGGCCAGTGATGGATCCTGAAGGCGCGGAGCCGGGTGAGGCAGGAGTCCGGAACACCCTGGTGGTACCGGAGCACCGCCTGCTTCCTGTCGGCGTCGATCATAAAGACCAGGCCGAGATCGAGATCGAGCTGCTCGAGCGTCTTTGCAAGCGAGGCCTCCAGCAGTGCGTCGAGCGAGAGGGACGAGGCCGACACGCTGATGATCTGGTTGAGGACCGAGAGCTGCCGGTTCCGCATCTGGATCTCCTCTTCGGCATGCTTCCGCCGGGTGATGTCGTAGGCGATCACCGCGAGCCGGCTGTACTGGGGGCGGTATGCCATCAGATCGACGTACCTGCGCTGGCTGGGCGTATGCATCTCAGTATGGACCGGCTCGCCCGTCTCTGCAACGGTGGAGAAGAGGTCCTCCCAGGGCCCGGGCAGGGCCGGGTACACTTCAAAGACGCTCTTCCCGGCGATCTCCTCGCGCGAACGCCCGACGGCCCTCCCGGCCCGGGCATTGATCTCGAGATAGCGGAAATCGATCGGGCTGCCGTCCCCGTCTCGCACGATCTCGTAGAGGTAGAACTCCTCAAGCATCCGCTCGAAGAGGAGTCGGTACTTCTCCTCGCTCTCCCGGAGAGCCCGCTCCACCCGGCTCCTGTGCACCGCCCGCGCAAGCATCTCGGCGACCGCAGAGATGAGGTGCCGCTCCTCTGCAAGGAAGGGATCGCCCTCCGGCGGGGCGCCCCGGTAACCGACCTCGATCCGCCCCTCCACGCGACCTGCAACGGCGATATCGGCACCGATGCTCCATGGGATTTCCAGAAAGCCCCCGGATGCATGGAGAATCCCGCCGGCCGCTATCCGTATGCAGACGCAGTCCGGACGGCGGAATCCGCCGGGAAGGAGTTCGGCCGTGCCCCTGACGAGATCCTCCAGGACGACCGCATCCGTCCCTATAAGCCTTGAGATCCGGTACAGCGTATCGAGTTCCCGCACCCGGTTATCCAGTGCATCGGTCTTTGCGAGGAGTTCGCGCTCCATCCTCGTCCGGTCGGTGATCTCCAGCACGCAGGCGAGCGAGCCCTCGTAGCGCCCTCCGGCATCAACGATGGGCGACGCCGCCATCAGGGTGGGCACCCGGCTCCCGTCCCTCCTGATATGCTCGAGCTCGAACTGCTCCCGCATGCCCGCGCTCAGCCGCCGCAGCGCCTCCCGGGCGAGATCTGCCTGGTGCCCGTCCATGAAGGAGGAAAAATGCCTCCCGATCATCTCAATAACGTCATACCCCAGGATCTCTGCCATCTGCGGGTTGGCAAACGTCGTATACCCGTCCCGATCGATCGCCCAGATACCCTCGTTCAGCACCGTCTCCAGCTGCCGGCAGCCGTCTTTGCGCTCCTGCAGCGTCCGCTCCGCCCCATGGCCGGCCATCTCGCAGAACCTGAGCATCCGCACCTCCCCTTCGTCCCCGGAGAGGCACCGGCTCGAGCACGCATACCATCGCTCCTCGCCGTTCGGCGCCCGGATCCTGACCTCGAGCCGCGGCGGTGCCGCTCCGCAGAGCGAGGCGAGGAGCTCCCCGGCCTCCTGCGGCGATGCCGCCAGCCCGGCAGGAGAGGATCCGAGCACCTCAGGGGCGCTCGCGCCCAGCACGTCGTCCCGCCTGATATGCAGGATCTCCGCCAGGGACACGTTCAGCCAGGCAATCGTGAAATCCGGATACAGGAGAAGGACGCCATCGTCAAGCGCGTCCAGCACGGGAAATACGGGAATTCTCTCGGGAATTGCGAAACCATCATCGTCCACCCGGACATCACGCTCCCTTGTTGCGTGAGGGGTGTTCGAAGCGGGAGATGATAGAGGTTGGCATCAGGGTGTCACCGGAGACAGCGGGGAGTCCGGCCGCCTGCACGTGGTGGCCGGCATCCCGGCAGGAGAGGAGGCGGCGTGCCGCCGCATGCTCACTGCACGCCCCCGGGCGGAGTCTGCGCGTCCGCAGCCGCCGGCGGCGGCACCTCCCGTGCGCCTCCGGCGGGAACAGGCTGGCGCTTCAGGAGATATTCATGGGCCCCAAGCGCGGCCTTCGCTCCTTCGCCCGCGGCAATGATGATCTGCTTGCCCTTGATGCAGGTCACGTCCCCTGCCGCAAAGATGCCGTCGACGCTCGTGCGGGCATTTTCGTCGATGATGATCTCGTTCCTCTCGTTCCTGCTCAGGAGGTCGCCCAGGAACCCGACGTTCGGGATCAGGCCGATCTCAAGGAAGAGCCCGTCGGTTGCGATGGCCGTCTCCTTCCCGGTCGTACGCTCCCTGATAACGATGCCCTCCAGGAACTCGTCGCCCTGGAGCGCCACCACCTGGTGGTTGAGGTAGGTCGGGATCCCAAGCCTCCCGAACGCGATCTTGTAGACCTCGTCTGCCTTGATGGTGCTCCGTGCGACCAGGGTGACGGATCGTGCGATCCTGCTCATCTCGATGGCGGTCTGGAGCGCCGAGTTCCCCCCGCCCACGACGACGACGTCACGATCCCGGTACAGCGGGGCGTCGCAGGTGGGGCATACGCTGATGCCCCGGCCGACCAGCCTGTCCTCCCCCTCGATGCCCAGCGTCCGCGGCAGTTTGCCGCTCGCGACGATGACCGTCCTGCTCCGGTAGGTATTGCCCGACACCGTCGATACCAGAGAGATCTCACCGTCCTTTGCTACCCGCTGCACGCTGTCCAGCTCGAGGCGGACGTCTGCTTCGTGCACCTGATCCTCAAACTTCCTGATCAGATCCTCGCCCGAGATCATCCTAAAGCCCATATAGTTCTCGACCTGCCAGCTCCAGGTCGCCTGGCCGCCGATGTTCTCGCTGATGATGATCGTCTTTAACTGCTTGCGGGCGCAGTAGACCGCCGCGGTCAGCCCTGCAGGGCCCGCCCCGATGATGACCGTATCAAAGACCCCATCTTCAGCAGGGCTCCCGAAGAGTTCCCGAAACCTCTTCGGGTTAAATCCGACGATCACCTCGTCGCCGAAGACCGTCACCGGCACCCCGCGCTGCCCTGAAAGTTTGACCATCTCCATCGCGGCAAGCCGATCCTCGCCGACGTCGATATACTGGACGCCGACGCCGAGCCGTTCGAGGAACGACTTCGTCATCCGGCAGTAAGGGCAGTTCTTCGTCGAATATACCTTCACGGAGGGCATGTAATCGTGATTGTCGCCGTATGCTATTTAATAGTGTCGAGCGCCCGAAGAAAAGATGGGGTATTACTTGATCTCCCTGAACATGCGGGCCGGCACCCCGCAGATCGGGCACCTCTCCGGCGTGTCCCCGATCTCGATGTTCCCGCAGACCGGACAGAGGTACACGTGATCCGCATCGAGATCGCCCCCTGCCCTGATGCTCTCGAGCGCCTGGAGATACAGGTTTGCATGTACTTCTTCCGCCTTCATCGCATGGGTGAAGATGACCTCCGCTTCATGCTTCCGCTCGTTCTTCGCCTCTTCGATAAAAGCCGGATACATCGTCCTGAACTCCCGGGTCTCCCCCTCCATGCTCTTCTTCAGGTTCTCTTCCGTCATCTCCACCATCTCAAGCAGGAAGAGGATGCGTTTGGCATGGACCGCCTCGGCTTCCGAAGCCGCCTTGAAGAGCTTTGCAACGGCAGGGAACCCTTCGGCCGCAGCTTTTTCGGAAAAGACCGCATATTTCCTGTTTGCCTGGGATTCTCCGGCATATGCCTCGAGGGCGTTTTCTTTCGTCGCCATAGGGGGTTGTTTCGGATACGATCCTATTAAATGCTATCATTCATGCTCACCCCTCCGCCTCAGGGCTCTTTATAACCCTTCAGACCGGTATCCGATTCTGAGAGGGACGAAAAGAGCGGAGATTCGGCAGGACTGCCGGTACCGGCGGCATTGCATGGGGATGTCCAGGCCCAGGAGTATCCCGACAAACCGGGAGGACGTCCGGCAACATCCCGGGTACAGGGAAGCATCTTACCAGCAATACACACCCTTTCCCAAAAGAAATCCCACCAGTCCGCCCACATCAGCGTACGGGCCCGTCCAGGCAATTTCCATGGGGAGATGTCCGCCCTTCATGGAAATTTCAAAAGCCACCGCAGGGATTTCCGAACCCATGGGCATATATGAATGAAAAGAAACGGCACGCTTCACCATCCACCCGTGCACGGATTTCCGCCGGGTATCGCCTCCAGAGGAGGAGGAACAGCCCCTTCCCCTGCCCCCACCTTCCCGGCGATACTCACCGGAGTCCATTGAACCGGGAGATCGGGAAAATACCGGATCCGGGATACCTCTGCCAGGATTAATTGTCAGGCCTGCAGCCCTCCGGGGTGTTCGGTTGACCGGCCCTACAGAAATCCTATATGGATCGGTATGAAATGATCAGGCATGCAGCTGTCGCAGGTTCAGAGGGTGCTCCTCTTCATCCTCTCTCTGAACATTCTCGTTGCTGTATTAAAGGCGATATTCGGCCTGCTCGCAAACTCCATGAGCATGGTCGCCGATGCCTTCCATTCTTCGTTTGATTCGGTATCGAATATCGTTGCGATCATCGCGAGCTTCATTGCCGCAAAGCCCCCCGACGAGCAGCACCAGTACGGCCACGGCAAGTTCGAGACGCTCGGGGCGCTTGCAATAGGGGCGCTGATCCTGCTTACGGCCTGCTGGATCGTCTTCGAGGGGTATGTACGGCTGACGGAGGGCGTTGTGCCGGAGATCACGATCGTCACCGTCGGCGTGATGCTCGCCACCCTCGCCGTCAACGTGCTCGTCTTCCGCTATGAGTACCGGAAAGGGCAGGAGCTTGACAGCTACATCCTGATCGCCGACTCCACCCATACCAGAAGCGACGTCTACGTCTCGATCTCCGTGCTGGCGGGGTTCGCCGCCGTCACGATGGGCTTTCCGCAGGCCGATCCGCTCATCGCCTTTGCCATCGGGATCCTGATCGCCCGGATGGGCGTCGAGATCATCAGGGAGGCCGGGAAAGTGCTCTCCGATTCGGCATTCCTGCAGTGCGAGGCGGTGGATATCGAGGAGATCGTCATGGGCATCGAGAGCGTGAAGGGCTGCCACAACTTCCGGTGCAGGGGAAAGCCCGGAGAGATGTACGGGGACATCCACGTCACCGTCGATCCGGCGCTCAGCGTCGATCAGGGGCACGAGATCGCGACCGAGGTGGAGAGGCGATTAAAGGAGGAGATCGGCGGGATAAAGGAGATCATCGTGCATATCGAGCCCGAGGAGCACCCGGACGGCCATGCATGACCCGCCCTTCAGGCGCTCTCGCCTGCCAGCAGCCTCCCGAGCTCGTTGCCCTTCCGGTATGCGGCCTCCATCACCTCAGGCCGGGTCCTGATATCCTTGATGGTGTCCATATCGTTCCTGAGCACCTCGCCCCAGTACGGGCAGTCGATGATCTCGCCGAACGCCCGCATCGTCATCTTTGCACCTTCAAAGACGTGATCGATATCCATGCCGGCGATCGAGATGAAGAGCATCTTCCTCTGCCTCCGCTTCTCGCGGGAGATGAAGGGCTTTTCCCGGAAGTATTTTGCCATATAAAAGACCTGGAACCGATCGAGAAAGATCTTCAGCTTGCCCGGGATGCCCATCGTCATCACCGGCGAGGCGACGATGAGGCCGTCCATATCGCGGAACTTCTCATATATCGGGGTCATTTCATCCTGAATCCTGCAGGCCTCGTTCTCCATGCAGTAAAAGATCTCCATGCACGGCCTGATATTCAGCTGGTTGACCAGGATCTTCTCGACGTCGCACCCGGCATCCCGTGCGCCCTGTATGGCCTGATCGAGGAGAGTTGCCGTGTTGCCTCCCGCAAGGGGGCTTCCCAGTACGGCGATGATCTGCGCTGGCATATACAGCGAGATAGCACGACACACTATTTATAAAGTGCTGCGGTGCGATGGCAGGGCCCGGATGGCCGAGCGGGATTCTGTGTGGTATCTGTCTCCTCAATGGATAATGCAAAACAGATATATAAGATCAGATGCTATCAGGGGTTCGGTAGCACCATGGCAGAAAGAACAACTCAAGCAAAAGCGGGGGAGAGGCCGGGACCGGGAAGATACATCTGCGTCGACTGCGGACGCGAGCTCAGGCTCGGCTCTACCGAGGAGGATCTCGTGAAGTGCCCGACGTGCGCATGCGAGACCTACAACTGCTTCCCGATGACGCACATCAGACCGGACGTGAAAACGCCTGAAGATGCGGTACACCCGCCGAAACGAAAGACAGAACGGTAAGCCGGGCCGGAAACGCCGGCGAGGTGAGAGGTGAGATTGGTATGGTAAACGTATCAGCAGCAGGGGAGACGTACCGCTGCGAGATCTGCGGCAACGTCGTAGAGGTCAAAGTGGCAGGCGGCGGAGAGCTGGTCTGCTGCGGTGAGCCGATGGTCCTGCAGGAGTGATAAGGAGATGGAAGACGAACTGAAGCGCCTGGAGGAGAAGATCGGCAAAGTCCCGGTGATCTTTCAGGAGTTGAAGGACCTGAACCCCGAGCTCTACAACCAGGTGATGGGGCTCGACCAGATGATCTGGGACGACGGCGCACTCTCCCGCCAGACGAAGAAGGTGATCGCGATCGCGATCGCCGCCGCCCTGCGTGACCGGCATGCCGTCCGGGCACAGATGGCGGGAGCCCGGAATCTGGGCGTGAAGAAAGAGGAGATCGAGGAGGGGCTCAGAGTCGCCTTCCTGCTCGCGGGCATGCCTGCCTATGTCTACGGGAAGACTGCCCTTGAGGAATTTATGAAGTAATCAGGAGGTATCGGCAATGGAAGGTATGGAAACCGTGCAGCAGCTGCCGATGATCGGCGAGCAGGCCCCGGACTTTGAGGCCCTGACGACCCACGGCACCATAAAACTCTCCGACTACCGGGGGAAGTGGGTCGTGCTCTTCTCACACCCGGCAGACTTCACGCCGGTCTGCACGACCGAGTTCATGGCGTTTGCCGAGATCGCAGACGAGCTCGAGGCGCTTAACGTCCAGCTGATCGGGCTCTCGATCGACAGCGTCCACTCCCACCTCGCCTGGGTGAGGAACATCAAGGAGAAGATGGGTGTTGCGATCAACTTCCCGATCATCGCCGACCTCGACATGACCGTCGCAAAACGCTACGGGATGCTCCACCCCGGGCAGAGCAGCACCTCGGCGGTCAGGGCGGTCTTCTTCATCGACACCGCTGGCATTCTGCGCGGCATGCTCTACTACCCGCTGAGCAACGGCCGGTACATGCCCGAGATCGTCCGGCTCATCAAGGCATTCCAGACGACGGACGAGCACGGCGTCGCCACGCCTGCCAACTGGCAGCCGGGCGGCAGGGTGGTCGTGCCCGCCCCCAAGACCGCCGCAGATATGGAGCGGCGTCTGGAGGAAGGCTACGAGTGCAAGGACTGGTATCTCTGCTTCAAGCAGCTGTAGCAGAGACCAAACTTTTTCTCTTTTCGGTTACAGATGTGCAGGCATGGTAATTCGCGTCCTTGGGTTTGCCACGAGCCCGCGCCGGCACGGCAACTCGGAAACGCTCCTTGACTGGGTGCTTGCATCGATGGGTGAAGAGGACGGCGTGGAGATCACAAAGATCGCGCTCGACGAGGTCAATCTGAACCCCTGCAGGGGCTGCAACGCGTGCGAGACGCTCAACCGGTGCGTCCAGAGGGACTACATGGACGTCGTCCACGACCTGCTCATAGAGGCGGACTGCATCATCCTGGCCTCGCCCATCTTCTGCATGGGGCTTGCCTCCCAGGCGAAGGCGCTCGTGGACCGGGCGCAGGTCTTCCGTTCGCGAAAGTACGTCCTGAAACTGCCGATCGTGCCGCCCGAGCGGAAGGATAAACGGATCGGCATATTCCTGGCGTCCGCCGGGCAGACCTGGGATTACGTCTTTGACGGGGCGATCCCCTCGGTGAAATGCTTCTTCCATGTCATCGACGTGAAGGATATCCGCTACCTGATGGTCAACGGGGTCGACGAGAAGGGTGCGATCGAGCGCCACCCCACTGCGCACGGCGATGCCGTCCGGCTCGGAAAAGAGGTCGTCGCCCGGCTGCGGGAACTTGGGGCGGCGTGATGCCATGGCAGTGCGGGTGCTCGGCATATCAGGCAGCCCCCGGCGGCACGGCAATACCGAGACGCTGCTCGATGCCTTTCTGGAAGGGGCCCGGCAGGCCGGGGCGGATACAGAGAAGGTGATCCTGCGGAGCCTCCGCTATTCGCCCTGCAAGGGCTGCAATCTATGCCACACGAGCGGCGAGTGCGTCGTCAGGGACGACATCGAGCCGCTTTACGAGAAGATCCTTGCCGTGGACTGCCTTGCCGTCGCATCCCCGATCTACTCCATGGGTATCACGGCGGAGCTCAAAGGCCTGATCGATCGCGCCCAGTTCCTCTGGGCGAGGAAGTTCATCTTGAAGATCCTCTACTTCCCGCATACTCATATCAGGCGGCACAAAGGCGTCTTCATCTCGACCGCGGGGCTCGGGTGGGACCATGTCTTTGACGCCGCCTTCCCGGCGATCACCGCCTTCTTCAACACGATCGGGTTTGAATACTACGACAACATCATCGCAAACGACATGGACCGGTACGGCGGGATACAGGGGCACCCGACCGCACTCCGGGAGGCGTACGGGAAAGGGGAGGAGGTCGTCCGGGAGATAGAGAGGCTCGGGAAGGCTGAATAGACCGCCCTGTCGCTGCAGGCGGGATGGTGCGGCCGGTGTTTGGGAACCGACAGATGCCGAGGCCGGATCGGCGCGAACCGTGCCGGGAATCGGAAATCGCCGGAGAGCTGGAAAGTTATATATACAGCCTGAGACCATGCAGGGAGTTGCCTTAGAGAGATCCGGCGGAGAATACTCCACCATGATGCAATGAGTGTACAGGCCCCGGACGGTGAAGGACCCGTACACGACAAAGACACTGCATCGCGGCACCGAGCTGGTATTCAAAGCGGGACCATCTCTAGGGCACTGCCGATTTTTCCGGGTTACATGAAATTCTCATGAGGCGCTGCTTCCCGCTTAACCAATGATAAGCGCGAGGATTCCCTGGAGTTTCACATGAACTCTCATGCACCGGCGACCGGTGCAAGCGCAGCCATGAACATCCCTTGCGTTCTGTGCCGACACCCCGGGTCCGGCTT